>Ga0207904_1000685_pt1 | contig 11847 bp, 13 predicted proteins | sample MalvirmetaMSP118_FD_184232 | JGI IMG/M metagenome (GOLD analysis project Ga0207904, IMG submission 184232) | Marine viral communities from the Deep Pacific Ocean - MSP-118 (SPAdes) | ecosystem: Environmental > Aquatic > Marine > Oceanic | place: Pacific Ocean | collected 2011-05-30 | reverse complement strand
GGCTCTTTTTCAGCGCGGCCATCAGGTCGACTACCTTGCCGGTGTCGGCGGTGTCCTCGTCGACGGCCACCTCAGTCTTGCGGCCCCTGGCCTTGCGCTCGATCAGCTCGCGCAGCGCATCGTTGTAGCGATCCTTGAAAGCGTTCGCCTTGAACGGCGCCGACTTCCGCTCGATCAGCTGCTCGGCAATGGAAACCAATTCCTCGTCGGAGGCTTCGTCGCTGAGATCGGAGAAATAGGGGGTGGCCCGGTGCAGTTCGTCGGAAAAGCGCAGGGTTTCGATCATCAGCCCGGAGCCGCACGGCTTCAGGGCGGCGACATACTCGCGGCCACGCATCACGAACTGGCCGAGCCCGATCTTGCCGGTCTGCTTCAGCGCGTCGCGCAGCACCCGGAAGGCGTCCTCGGCGAGGTCGTCGTCCGGCACCACGTAGTAGGGGCGGTCGAAATAGATGGGGTCGATCTCGCAGGCATCGACGAACTGGACGAGCTCCAGCGTCTTCTTGGCGTCGATCTTGATGTCGTCGATGTCGTCTTCGGTGACCAGGACGTATTTGCCCTTCTCGATCTCGAAACCCTTGACGATGTCGTCGCGCTCCACCGGACCGATGCCCGGCACGACCTTCTCGTAGCGGATGCGCTTGCCGCTCGGCTCGTGGATCTGATGGAAGGAGAGTTTCGCGCTGGAGCGCGTGGCGCTGTAGAGCTTCACCGGAACCGCCACGAGCGCGAGGCGGATCTGACCGCTCCAGATGGGGCGCGAAGGGGCCATGAGGGTGATCTCCTGTGTCAGCCGCCCGCCCGCGATTTGCTCCGCCGGCGGGTCTCCCGATCGTCATGCCAATAGATTCAACGCGGCTGCGGGACTTTGGTTCGCCTCACGGACGGACACGATCAATTTTGGAACCGGCCACGGGGAGGGGACGTTTCGGCACCGACGTACACAGCGTCCGCGCCGGCCGCATGGAACATGCAGCCCGGTGGATGGACCCCACAGAAGGAGAAAACCATGTCGAGCATTTCCGGCAAGAAGATCGTGATCGTGTCGACCCACGGCTTCGAGCAGTCCGAACTGGAGGTTCCGCGCGACAAGCTCCGCGAGGCCGGCGCCACGGTCCACGTGGCCACGCCCGAGGGCAAGGCCATCAAGGGCTGGGACACGGACGACTGGGGCCGTGAGGCGGACGCCGACGTGAAAATCGCCGATGTGTCGGTTTCGGACTACGACGCGATCGTGCTTCCGGGCGGCCAGATCAATCCGGATCTGCTTCGCGTCGACGCCGACGCGATGAAGGTCATTCGCGCCTTCGTGGAAAGCGGCAAGCCGGTCGCCGCCGTCTGCCACGCGCCGTGGCTGCTGGTGGAAGCGGGTGCCGCCAAGGGCCGCGAGATGACATCCTACCATTCCATCCGCACCGACGTGGAGAATGCCGGAGCCATCTGGAAGGACGAACAGGTCGTGGTGTCGGAAGGCATCATCACCTCGCGCAATCCGGGTGATCTGGACGCCTTCGTCGCGAAGATCATCGAGGAGGTCCAGGAAGGCCGCCACGAGCGCCACGCGGCGTGACCGGGTCGGGGTGCCAGCGGCGCCTCGCGACGATCTGAGGAAGCGGCGGTCGCAGGTGCGGCCGCCGTTTTTCGTTCAATGATCGCGCAGCGCCGAGACCAGCTCCGACTTGGTCATGCCGGACCGCCCGTCGATGCCGATCTCCTTGGCCCGGTCGTAGAGGTCGGACTTGCTCCACTCTTCATAGGGCGGGGCCTTGCCGCCCGTCTTCGAGGGCTTGTCGCCCGCCGCCTTCGCGTTGGCGATCCGGGCCGATTTCTCCTTGCTGTTTCCCTGCTTGCGCAATTCCTCGTACAGCTCGTCGTCCTTGACCTGCTTGCCGTGCGACTTTGCCATGTCGGTCCTCCTTTGTCTGGACGGGCGCGCACCTATGCGCGCGCCACGATCGGGAAAACCGCCGGACGCGGCAGCGGTTCCGCGCGGCGGCACGTTGCGGCTGGTGCGGGAACGTGAATGGGCGTTCCCCGTTCACTCCTGGAGGGCAAGCTGGAAAAGGGGTGACGAACGATGACCACGACCACGAGCGGACGCGACAGCATGCCCAGCGATGAGGGCCGGACCGCCGAGGGCGTGCTGGACGACGCGGTCGAGCCGGTTCCGGTGCGCGGGCGCGGCCGGATGGCCGGCAATCCCACAGAGATCCCGGCCCGGGGCTGGCGCGACATTCTCGTGCGCGTCTACAAGCGGATCATCCAGGACCGTATCGGGCTCATCGCGGCCGGGGTCACCTTCTATGTCATCCTTGGCCTGTTCCCGGCGATCGTGGCGCTGGTGTCCATCTACGGGCTCCTGACCGACGCGAGCGCGCTGCAGGACCAGATCCAGTTCCTCGCCGGCTACGTCCCCCAGGACGCGCTCAGCCTGCTGGCGACGGAGCTGCAACGCATCACCGATCTCCGCGGGGGCAGCCTCGGGATCGCCGCGATCGCCAGCATCGCGGTGGCGTTGTGGAGCGTGAACACGGCGGTGCTGGCGCTGTTCCAGGCGCTGAACGTCGCCTACGGCGAGGCTGAGAAGCGCTCGATCTTCCGCCTGTACGGGATCGGGATCGCCGTGACGCTTGGCATCATCGTGGTGGCCATCATCGTTGTGAACACGATCATCGTGCTGCCGCTGCTCCTCACGGCGCTGGGCTTCAGCGAGCGGGCCGAATTCATCATGCGGCTGCTGTCGGCGCCGCTCTTCTTCGTGCTGATGACGGCGGCGGCGTCGGTCCTCTACCGGATCGGGCCCAGCCGCCGCGACGCCCGCTGGCACTGGATCTCGCTCGGCTCGGTGCTGTTCTCGGTGCTGTGGATCGCGGTGGCGCTGGGGCTGTCGTTCTATCTGTCGCGCTTCGCCGACTACACCGCCACCTACGGATCGCTCGGCGCCGCCATCGGTCTCATGCTGTGGGTCTATGCGGCCGTCTACATCTTCCTGGCCGGGGCGGAGATCAACGCGGAGATCGAGCACCAGACGTCGCGCGACACCACCGTCGGTCCCGACCGGCCGATGGGCGCGCGTGGCGCCCATGTTGCCGACACGCTCGGCGCGGTTTCCGGCGACTAGCGGGCCGTCGCGCGCCGAAGAAGAGAAAAAATATAGCGCGCGCCGAAAGTCCCGGAACCTGAAGTCGGTGAGCGCGTTTTTCTACACGAAGAGGCGCAACGGCAGCGCTTCTGTAGTTTCCGACTGCAACCGCAACAGATGGGCGAAGTCCGGCGGGTCGCTCGACCCGACAGGAGACGTGCGCCCGGAAAGGACACTTGATGAATTGGGATCAGATCCAGGGCCAGTGGAAGCAGTTCACCGGCAACGTGCAGACCCAGTGGGGCAAGCTCACGAACGACGACATGGATGTCATCGAGGGCGACCGCCAGCGTCTGGCGGGCAAGATCCAGGAGCGCTACGGCGTCGAGAAGGAAGAGGCCGAAAACCAGATCGACCGCTGGCTCGAGCGCCACTGACCTGCCGCCGCCGCCCGTCCTGACGGCGCGGCGGACCCGGACCCCGGCGGCTGCCCCCTACGCGGCAGCCGCTTCCCGGGGCGATCGGCACCAGTCCTGATCCAGGTGGGAACAACAGCCCTTCGACGCAGTTCTGAAGGGCGTATTCGGAGGTCAGACCATGACACTCGGCACAATCCTGCTCATCGTCGTCATTCTTCTTCTTATCGGCGCCCTGCCGACCTGGCCGTACAGCCGGGGGTGGGGCTACGGACCGGGCGGGATTGTCGGCCTGATCCTCGTGGTGCTGCTGATCCTGCTCTTGCTCGGGCGGATCTGACCCGCCGGCCTCACCGAAAGCCCGCCGGAAGTTTCAACCGGACAAAAGGAAAAATCCCATGTCAATGAAAACGCTGAACGACCTCTTCGTCCACTTCGTGCGCGACATCTATTACGCCGAGAAGCAGGTGCTGAAGACGCTGCCGAAGATGGCGCGCAAGGCCGATTCCGACAAGCTGCGCGCCGCTTTCGAGCACCACCGCGAAGAGACCGAGGGTCAGATCGAGAACCTCGAGAAGGTGTTCGAGATCCTCGGCCTGAAGGCGCGTGGCGTCACCTGCGAGGCGATCGACGGCATCCTCGAGGAAGGCAAGGAGATCATGGAAGAGGCGACCGACGCCGATGCGCGCGATGCCGGCATGATCGCGGCCGCCCAGGCCGTCGAGCACTACGAGATCACCCGCTACGGCACTCTGGTGGCGTGGGCGAAGCGGCTGGGCCACACCGAGACGGTTCCGCTGCTGCAGGCGAACCTCGACCAGGAATACGCCGCCGACAAGAAGCTTTCGGGTCTGGCCGAGGGCGGCCTTAACCAGCAGGCGGCCTGACCGCAGCTGTGATCCACAAGGCCGGTATCCGGCCCTCCGACATGCGGAGCCCGCGTTCATTTCGGACGCGGGCGTCCGTGCATCCGGAGACGGGCGGCCCGGATCGATCAGATGAAAGGGCGGGGGCGTTGCGGAGTTTCATCGACCTTGCCGATCGACTTCAGATGCGCCTCGTCGGTGACCTCGAGCCACCGCTCGGTCCAGCGGATGCATCCGGTGGCCCGCAGACGCTTGATGGTCTTGTTGGTGTGAACGAGCGACAGCCCCAGGGTGTCGGCAAGGTGTTGCTGGGTGAGGGGGAAGGCGAGCCGGTTGCCGTGCATCATTCCGAGATCCCGGGCGCGGTGAAACAGGTGCCAGACCACGTAGGCGACGCGCTCCAGGGCATTCCGTCGTCCCACCGTCAGAAGCTGCGCGTCGAGCATCCGCTCCTGGTTGGCGGAGAGCCAGGTGACATCGAACGCAAGCGAGGGCTGACGGGTGTAAAGGGCCGGAAACTGGTCACGTGGAAACACGCAGAGCACCATCTGGGAAAGCGCCTCGATCCCGTGGTCCATGGTCTCGAAGACCGACGTCTGCAGCCCGATCAGATCGCCCGGCATGGCGAAATTCATGATCTGCCGACGCCCGTCGGGAAGCGTCTTGTACCGGAATCCCCAGCCTTCGAGCACGGTGTAGAGGTGCGCGCTGGAGGTGCCTTCCTGAACGATGGGCGCGCCGGCCTCGACCGAGAGTTCGCCGCGCTTGAACCATTCGACGAACGCGAGCTCCTCCGAGGTGAAGTCGCGAAACATGCCGCGGCTGCGCAACGGGCAGGCCGCGCAGGGTGTCCTGTACCGGCTCTTCCGGGAGGCTGAGGCTGATCCTTCCGCGCGCATCAATATCTCTCGGCGCTGATGTGATTCTTAAAAGACGACCAGCTGAAGAGATGACAATTTCGCCGATCGGGGAGGCCGGGTCGAGGACTATTCGACCGGCGCCCGTGTGGCTTCCCGGCTCGCCTGTGACCGGAAAGTGGCGTGTTTCCGCGCGGGTGAGGGTATGACTCAATGACCACGAACCCATTCATCGTCCTGCTCGCCGTAGATGACGAGCGGCTTGCCCTCGACATCGATGCGTTTGTGCGGAACGCAAACCTTGCCTGGACCGTTCTTCTTGCGCGAAGCGCCGAAGACGCCTTCGCCGCAACGGTTTCTGGTGCTCCGCAACTTGCCATCATTTCCCTCACCTCCTGTGTCGGACGCGACAAGCTTGAGGCCGCGCTCCAGGCCATGTGCGTTCCGATTCTGCGCTACGTGCGTCCGCCGGCGCCTGCCATGCACGACGACGCGGCGGCGGTGCCGCTTCCGTTCTCAGCGGAAGGAACACGACATGGCCTCGAGCGCCTCGGCATGCTCCTCGCCTGATCTGGGCACGCTCACGGCGATGGGGGGCTCGCGAGCAGAGGTTTCACGTCGCGCCGATACCGGCCGACATCGGATGCCGTACGGGAGACCCTGTCCGGACGTCGGGTGTGGGCAAGCACATTTCCGGCACGCTCCGCTTGGCGTTCGGGAGGCAAAGCGGCGTATAGAAGGCAGTGCCGACCGAAGGACCACCAGACTCGGATCGCATCGCGCGGCGGATCTAAGGGCAAGGGCATAGCTGATGGATTCCATCCTCCAGTACCTTTTCGGCGCGGCAAGCTTCATGCCGCACGGCTATTGCCTCCTCTGGCGACCCGACCTCGTCGCCCTCCACGCGATTTCCGACCTGGGGATCGCCGCCGCCTATTTCGCGATCCCCATCGCCATCCTCGTGCTGGCGCGCCGGCGTGGCGACCTCACCGGCGAAACCGGCCAGGTGGTGGTTCTGTTCGCTGCCTTCATTCTCGCCTGCGCGATCACCCATCTCTCCGCCGTGCTGACCCTCTGGTTTCCCGCGTACGGGCTGCAGGGTCTGCTGAAGGCGGCAACCGCGGTCATTTCGATCCTCACTGCCATCATGGTGTGGCGTCTCCTGCCGTCGCTTACGCGGCTGCCGTCCATCAGCGAGACGGAAGCCATCAACCGGCAACTGCTGGAGGAGGTCGAGGCCCGCAAGCGCGCCTACCAGGAGCTCGAGGCCACGCGGGCGAGCCTCGAGCGCGAGGTCGAGGAGCGGACGTCGGAGCTGCGCGAGGTCAAGCAGCTCTACGACGCGGCGACAAGCGGCGCCCAGATCACCGTCTTCTCCCAGGATGCGGACCTTCGCTACACGTGGGTCCACAATCCGCGGCTCGGCTTTTCGGTCGACGAGGTTGTCGGGAAGATCGATGAGGAGCTCATACCGGAGCCGGCGCTGTCGATCATCTCCAGCCACAAGCGGCGCGTTCTGGAAACCGGTGAACCCGAAACCTTCGAGGTCGAGATACCCGAGGGCAGCTCCACGGCCTGGTTCCGGATGGACCTGACCCTTGCGCCCCAGCGGCGTGGCGGCGGCCGGAGCATCGTCGGGACCGCCATCGACATCACCCGCGCCAAGCGGCTCGAGGCCATGCGCGCCGACCTGAGCCGGCGCCTCTCCGCCACCGTCCAGCGCTTCAACCTGGCCCTGCGCTCCAGCGAGATCCTGGTGTTCAGCCAGGACAAGGACCTGCGCTACACGTGGTCGAACTGGTCGGCGGACTATGGCGGCCCGGTCATCGGAAAGACCGACGACGACCTCTACGAAGAGCCGGAACGGTCGCGCATCGTTGGCCTGAAGAAGGCGGCGATGGAGAGCGAGGAGGTGCAGTCCGCCGAGGTTCGCGTCCACATCGGCGACGAGGTGGTCTGGTACGTGCTGACCGTCGAACCCGACTTCGCGCCGGACGGCGAGCTGCGCGGGGTGATCTGTGCCGCCGTCGACATCACCGAACGCAAGGACCACGAGCAGCGCATGCGGCTTGTGATGCGCGAGCTCAGCCATCGGTCGAAAAACCTGCTGGCGGTTGTCCAGGCCATTGCCCGCCAGACGGCGCAACAGGCGGATTCGGTGAAGGAATTCCTCGAGAAGTTCGGGGAGCGCGTGCGCGCGCTGGCTGGCGCACAGGACCTGCTGGTCGCCGGCAACTGGAGCGGCGCGAGCCTCGGCGACATCGTCACCGGCCAGCTCGGCCACTACACGCCCGAGGACGGCAACCGCGTCATCGTCGAGGGGCCGGACATCAAGCTGTCGCCGGACGCGATGCAGACGCTGAGCCTGGCGCTCCACGAACTTGCGACCAACGCCGCGAAATACGGCGCGCTGTCGAACGAGGTCGGGAAGGTCAATGTGACCTGGACCATCGACAACGCTGCGTCCGTGCTCGATGTGCGCTGGGTGGAGGAAGGTGGCCCGCCGGTGGTCGCCCCGACGCGGCGCGGCTTCGGCCGGATCGTGATCGAGCGCAACGTGGCGCGGTCGCTGGAGGCCGAGGTCAATCTGGAGTTTGCGCCGGAAGGCTTCCGCGCCAGCTTCCGCATTCCCCTCGACCAGATCCGTCCGCGGGTGGACGAGGATCGCGATCCACAGCCGGTCCTGGGATAGCGGGGCCGCAGACCGGGTTCCGCCGGTGCCCCGGCGCCGGCATCCGAGGGTAGGGGATGGCGGTGCACCGTATGGATTCTTGCAGCCTGGCCTCTTGCGCAGCGACGGCACCGCGCGCGGCCTATCCTTTCCCGCCCGGCGAAACGGATCCGGCGATCGCGCGTTACCACTCCTCAGACGCCCGCGCGCAGACGCGGTGGCGCGTCCGGTGCGCCGAACAGGGCAGGGGCAGAGTGACTATGAACCGAACCGATGCGACGATGCCGCTCAGCATGCGCGGCACCGCAGACGATATGCGCCGGACGGAGGAAGCAGTCCTGCAAGCGAGGAATGAGAACTCCCGCAGCGCCGAACCCACCACGCTTGGCTTCGGCCCTGCATTTCCGCCCCGTCGCGCGGGCGAGGTCAGCCCGCTGATCGAGGCGAGCAACGCCTATCCGGAAATGGAGCGGATGGTGATCGGCGCGCGCCGGACCGCGCACCTCGCCTTCCGTATCTTCGATCCCGCCACCAAGACCCGGTCAAGCGAGGCACGGTCGCGCGGGCTGTTCGACTGGGGGGACGTGCTGCTCGACGCCGCAGAACGGGGCGTCAACGTGCGGGTGTTGCTGGCGGACTTCGAGCCGGTGCTCGCGCACGACCTGCACCGGGTCGGCTGGCGCAACGGGCGGCGGTTGCTCGACCGCGCCACGCGGCTCTCGCCCGATTGTCCGGGCTCGATCGACCTGCTGATCGCGCTGCACGAGGGAGAGCTGGGCGTGGCCGTCCGCACCGCGCTCTGGCTTGCCGTGCGGGCTCGGCTGGCGAAGCTGATCCGCACCGATCCGGAAGCGGTGACATCCCCCGGCATCAAGTACAGCCTGCTGGACGGCCGGCCCCGCTTCATGCCGCCAGCGCGCCTGTGGCCCGCGACCCACCATCAGAAGATGCTGGTCGTCGACGGGGAGCATGCGGTCATCGGCGGCATCGACGTGGACGAGCGCCGGTATGACGACCCGGACCACAGCCGACCGGCCGACCAGACTTGGCACGACGTGAGCCTGCGCGTCGATGGCGACGTGGCGCGAGACGCCGACCGGCATTTCATCGGCATCTGGAACCGGGAAGTCACCCGCTACGGTGGTGGCGGCGATCTGGTCACCGGCCTGCACCTGCCGCCGGGGCACGATCACCAGAAGGTGCCGCAGCTGATCCCGGGCGGTCGACCGGATGCCGTGCCGGTAGACCCCGACCTGTCGAACGGCGACGCGCAGATCCGTCTGGTGCGCACGGGGTCGGTCATCCGCAGGGGCTCGATGGCGATCTCGCCGCAGCCGATGGTGACGGAGATCGAGGCCGCATTCGTCGACGCCATCCGCGGGGCGCGCAGGCTGATCTATATCGAGAATCAGTTTTTCCGGCTGCGGCGCATCGCCGACGAGATCGGCCGGCGCGCGATCGCCGAGCCGGACCTGGAAATCATCGTCGTGCTGCCGATGGCGCCGGACATGGTGGCGTTCGAAGGCAAGACCGGTCCGGAAATGCGGTTCGGCGAATGGCTGCAGGTCAAGGCGCTGCGCCATCTGCTGAAACTGGCGCGGGGGCAGGTCGGCCTGTTCTCGATGGTGGGCCAATCGCGCGCCGACCCGAGCCTCGACGGCCGCGCGCGGGCGTTCGGCAGCGGGATCGTCTATCCGCACTCCAAGGTGCTGATCGTCGACGATGTCCGGGCCATCGTTGGGTCGGCCAACATCAATGGCCGCAGCTTCCGGATGGACACCGAGGCCGCGCTCGTCTGGAGCGGCGATCAGAGGATCCGAGCGTTCAGGGACGAGCTGTTCGCCGGCCATCTGGGCGATGCCTACCGGCCCGATGAACCAAAACCGCTGAAGATGTGGTCGGATGTGGCGCTGGCGAACCTCGATCTCGAACCGGAGGAACGCAACGGGTTCGTCGTGCCGTACAAGCTGGGAGCAGCCTCGCGCTTCGCGCGCTTCCAGCGTTTCATACCGGAGGTCTATCTCTGACCTTCCGATATGATGCCGGGAAATGCAGCCTGGCCGTCGGTCATGTGGGTCCCTCAGTCGCGGGACGCGCCCCGGCTCGACGACCTTGCCGGGAGGGAGTCGAGCTCCTGGAGGAGCTCCGCGATGTCGTGCGGAAGCTCGGAGCCTACGGCCGGCTCGTAGATGCGCCTCAGCGTTCGGCCGAGATGCGCCTGGAGGTTCATGTCCAGCCCCGGAGAGCGGGTCGGATCATGCCTGGTTCCGGTTGACGCCGAGGCACGATTTCTCGCGTCGGGCGGCGAACCGGATACGCAATCTTGATACTTCATGTTTACCTCACGCGTTTCTGAGCGGCACGCGCTTCGAAAAACGAACGTCGTGTCAGTATGATCGTTCCCGATTAACACTGTTAGTTGACAGGGGAACCCTTCGCCGCCGGCGGCCGTTTCCCTCTGTCACGCTTCTCCTCCACAAGCGCGGCTGCTGTGTTGCAGAGGGCCCACCCGAAAGACGAGATGAGATTTAAATGTCGGTTGCAGAACTTGTCGCGCCGCATATCCCGTCTCTCCGGCGATTCTCCCGTGCCATGCACGGAACCCAGAGCATCGGCGATCGGCACGTGGCCGACTGTCTGCGCGCCATGGTCGAGGAGCCCCCGGGATATGATTACGGTGAGGAGGCGCCCGTCGCGTTGTTTCGCCACTACCTGTCGCGAACGACGGCCCAGTGTCGGAGCGACGAGGGAGGCGGAAGGACCGCCGAGCGGGCCGGGACGCGGCTTTCGCGACACGCCCGCAACGCGTTCCTGCTCACCGCCCTGGAGCGGTTCTCGATTTCCCAGACCGCGTCGATCCTGAACGTCGATGCCGCTGCGGTCGAGGCGTACCTGGCGGAAGCGAACACGCACATCGAGAGTCAGGCCGGCACGACGGTTCTGATCATCGAAGACGAGCCCCTGATCGCGATGGACATCGAGAGCATGGTCGAGCGCTTCGGGCATGAAGTGGTCGGCGTGGCCCGGACGCGGCGTGAGGCGGTCATGCTGGCGCGCAAGATGGGACCGGGCCTGGTGCTCGCCGACGTCCAGCTCGCCGATGGCAGTTCCGGCATCGATGCCGTCGACGACATTCGGACGTCGCTCGATGTTCCCGCGATATTCCTCACCGCCTTTCCCCAGAGACTGCTGACAGGCGACGGCCAGGAACCGGCCTTTCTGATCACCAAGCCGTTCGATCCGGACGCGCTCGCCGCCATGCTGAGCCAAGTGATTTTCTTCCGGGATCTCGCCCGTTCCGGAAGCTGCACGCAATCTGCCGCGCACGTCGGTTGAGCGCCAATTCTTGCCGCCGTAACGATTTGTGGCCGGGGTGTGAAATAAATAAGAACCATTTTGTCTCTTTCGCGTTCTCCCTGCCGAACGAGCTGTTGATATGGAGGACCTGACATATGCTTAAGTGGGCTCTGATTTTTCTTGTCGTGGCGATCATCGCCGGTGTTCTCGGCTTCGGCGGCATCGCCGGCGCGTCCGCGAGCATCGCGCAGATTCTGTTCTTCGTCTTCCTCGTCGCCCTGGTGATCTCGGTGATCATGCATCTGGTCCGACGAGCCTGACCAACGAACACATGAGCGGCCCCTCGGGGGACGCGAGAAAAAACGGCCGGGCGCTCATCGCCCGGCCGTTTTTTGATTCCACCGGAACCGCGGACAATCTCGCCCCGCGTCAGATGTCGATCCAGGCCGCGTCGCGGGCGTTCGAGGCCACGCAGGCTTCGATGAACGCCATGCCGCGCACGCCGTCTTCGATCGATGGGAAGCCGACGGCGGCATCGAGGGGGGCACCGGTGCGGGCAGCCCGGATCGCCCGTGCCGCCTCGGCGTAGATGTTGGCGAACGCCTCCAGATAGCCCTCCGGATGGCCGGCCGGCACGCGGGTCAGGCGTCGGGATGCA
>Ga0207904_1000683_pt1 | contig 11853 bp, 10 predicted proteins | sample MalvirmetaMSP118_FD_184232 | JGI IMG/M metagenome (GOLD analysis project Ga0207904, IMG submission 184232) | Marine viral communities from the Deep Pacific Ocean - MSP-118 (SPAdes) | ecosystem: Environmental > Aquatic > Marine > Oceanic | place: Pacific Ocean | collected 2011-05-30 | reverse complement strand
ACCCGGATGACGGGCGCGCCCATCCTCCGCCGTTGACAGCGCCCCCGTTGCCGCCGCCGTTGGCTGCCTGCTCGCGCGCGATGCGTTCAGCCTCTTCGCGTGCCTTGCGCTCCCGCTCCTCGCGAGCCTTGCGTTCTGCCTCGACGCCAGCCTGGTAGCCGGCGACGGTCTTGGCGGTCTCGTCCTTGAGCGCCGACAGCTGTGCCTGGAGGTCGCCGAGGTGGGTCGTCTGGTTATCGAGGGCAACCTGCGCGGCGGCAGCGGCCTCCTGTGCCGCGACCATCTTCTGCTCGGCCTCTTGCTGCAGCCGGTCCCGCTCGTTGCGGGCCTGTACTGCCTGGTCGCTGTAGCTCTGCGCGGCATCCCGCGCCCTGACCGCATCGTCGTAAACGGTCTGGTTTCGCTCCAGAAGCTTGTCCATCGTTCCCAGGCGCGCGAGCAGTTCGTCAGCCCCGACCGCGGATCCCGAGAAGAACAACTGCATGGCGGTGTCGTCACCGCCGTCGCGGTACAGCTGCGCCGCGATGCGCCCAGCCTTCTGCGCGGCCTCGTCAGCGGCCGCGGCCTGCTCGTCAGCCTGCGTCTGCAAGTCGTCGGCGCGCTTAGCGGCGTCGAAGAACGCCTGCTGCGCGACGTAGAACTCGTCCGAGAGGCGCTGGGCTTCTGCCTGCGTGCGCGCGACCTCGGCGGTCAGGCTCTGAATCAGGCCTTCAATGCGCGTGACCTCGCGAGACTTCGAAGCCTCATTCGCCTTCGCGTTCTGCACGTCGTCCCAGCTGGGATACGACTCAGCAAAGGCGGGCGCGAGGCTGAACGCCGAAACCCCACCGAAGAGGGCCAGTCCACCCGCGATCCCGATGCCCAGGGCAGAGCGGCGCGACAGGGCACGAAGCTCACGGGGCGTGGGCGCGCAGCCGCACTCCTCATCGCTCGATTCGAGCTCCACCGGATCCTCCTGTCACACAGAACGTATTCACACTAACAACACCAGTCACAGAAACAACAGGTTTCGCGCGGATGCCGGGAGTCGGCATCCGCTCACGGCGCAGACGTAAGCCACGGCTCGCCGGGTGCCCCGGTTGGCGGTCGGTGCCCCAGCAGAAGCGACGACGGATGCTCCGGACCGGTGTGGATGATCGCGACGCCTCCCCGGCGACGGACGTACCCGGCAGGGAAGCTCCCTGTAACCGGGTTGCGGCTGTGCACCCACCGGCCACGGACGACAAGTCTCAGCTGGTCGCCGGCGCGGAAGCGGGTTGCCTGCTCGCGCAGTTCGATGTCGACCGGGACGACCTCGCCCGGGCGAATCGGTGTGACCCGGTCGAAGGTGTGCACGGGGCGCAGGTCGGTCGACAGGTCGGGATCGAGATCGCGGAACCCCACGCGCTGCCATCCGTACGACATCCACGCCCGGTCGAATCCGTAGGACCCCTCGAAGGGCACGACGGCGCCGTCCGACACCTTGCGGATCCCGACGAACAGGGTGAGATCGTCGGCGGCGCGCGCCGCGACGTGCAGCCGCAGCGACATCGGCCCGATGACATCGAGGTCCTCCGGGACCGGCCACGTCCACTCGAGTCCCGGCCCGTTCATCGCGAATCCGGTCTGTACGGTGGCGCGGGGCGGGAGATCCTGGAGGGAGCCGTCGAGTCCGTCGAGGTGGAGGCGCCGCATCCGAAGATCCGCGGGTGGCCATTCCGTCTCGGCCGTGACGGCAGCCGGCACCGGCCCCCTCTCGTAGACCGCGAGCCGCACAGGCGGGAGCGTGTCCCAGCCGTTGTCGGCGCCGCGCAGCGTGTGGTCGAAGAAGCGAGCCCGGATGCTGGCGGCATCCGTGTCGTAGTAGGTCGCCCACTTGCCGCCGCGGTGCGTGTAGAGCCACCGGGCGGGACGCTCGGGGAGGGCGCGGCCCGCGCGCCGGAAGACCTCGAAGGAGCCACGGGTGTGGAGGTTGTGGTCGGAGAAGCTGCCGCACACCAGCACCGGAACGCCGATGCTGTCGACGTGCGGCGTCCGATCGCGGTACCACTGGTCGCGTGTTGTGCGGCGGGCAAGTTCCCGGCGCAGCGGGGGCGGGGCGATCCGGGCGGCGCGCGCGGTCAACGTCGTCCACAGCACCGCGAAGCCGTTCTCGCGGATGCCGCCGGGCCAGGCGAAGTCACGGTAGAGGTCGCTGAACCCTTCCCAGGGGCAGATCGCCGCGAGGTGCTCGGGGCTGCGCGCGGCCACCCCGTACTGCGAGATTGCGAGGTACGAGACCCCGTCCAGGCCGACCTTTCCCGTGGACCAGGGCTGGGTTCCAGCCCAGGCGATGAGATCTTCGTAGTCGTCGGCTTCCTGAGCCTCGAACAGGTGCGCCTCGCCCGCCGAGGTGCCGCCGCCGCGGGCATCCGCATTCACGACTGCGTAGCCACGCGGCACCCAGAACGCGGGGTCTGGCGCCTCCCATCCCGTCCACGCCGAGATTCCGACCCGGCCTGGCTGCGGCATGATGCGGTACTGCGGGTTGATCGCGCGGCGGTTCTTCGCGCGGGCAGGGACCTGGTCCTTGCCATAGGGGTGGGCCGACATGATGACGGGAACCGGCTCGTCACCGCGGGGGCGGAACACATTGACCCGCAGCACGGTGCCATCGCGCACCGTCACGGGAATGTCGCGCTCGACCATCCAGTCGGGTTCGGCGGTGTCCACATCCACCCGGGGCTTGGCGAACAGACGGATGCGGCGCAGCACGCGACCGAGCACCCACGCGGGCGAATGGCGAAATCTCTGCGGAGGCGGCACCGGCACGAGCCTGACGCTACCGCCGGCTCGATTGCGGCGAGGGTAGACCCGCGCGGGAGCCGGCAGGTCGGCATCCGTGTGTCGCGCCACCGATTGGCGCATCCCTCGGGTATTGCGTATGCTTGACCGTCGGTAAGCGTGAGCGCCGGGGTCCCCCAAAACGGATGCTGGAGTTCATCCGGCCCCATCGTTTAGCGGCCTAGGACGCCGCCCTTTCACGGCGGTAGCACGGGTTCGAATCCCGTTGGGGTCACCCTACAATTGAATAAGCATGGCCCTGTAGCGCAGTTGGTTAGCGTGCCGCCCTGTCACGGCGGAGGTCGCGGGTTCAAGTCCCGTCAGGGTCGCTCCGAGCGACGGGCCCTTTTTCGGAAGGGCTCTTCGTGTAGGACGCGGCAACTTCGGCTGCCGTGCGGCTCTGTAGCTCAGTTGGTAGAGCGCACGACTGAAAATCGTGAGGTCACGGGATCGACGCCCGTCGGAGCCACTGACCCTTCTTCAGGCTTCTACTGGAGGAGGGTCTTTTATTTTGCCCGGTCAGCGGTGGTTTTTGATCGGTCGTTGAGCGAGCCTAGCGAAACGAACCACCTTTCTCTGAGGTCGATTTATCGCCCTTATCGTGCGCTTGGGCCGGTCCGGGGCCGGTCGAGGTCCCGAAACGGTGCGCGATTGACTGTCGGAATCGTGTTGCGATCATAGAACGGCCAAAGCCGACACACCCTCCGCTCCCTGATCAGCCTGCGTCACGAAACTCTTCACTGATGGATGCGGAGACCGTCCGCGCTCCTCATCAGGTCTGCGCAGCAATCGAGGATGCAATTCGCTACTCGACGGTGACGTGATCTCCGACGCCGCCGGGGGGCGCTAGTCAGGAGCGGACGAGGCGGGCGATTGCGTCGCTGGCTTCCTTAATCTTCGCGTCGGCTTCGCCCCCTCCGGCGCGGGCGGCGTCGACGACGCAGTGTTTGAGGTGGTCGTCGAGGAGGCCGATGGCGACGGCTTGCAGGGCGTTAGTGAGCGCGCTGATCTGGGTGAGGATGTCGATGCAGTACTTCTCGTCATCGACCATCTTGGAGATTCCCCGCGCTTGTCCCTCGATGCGCTTCAGCCGGCTGAGGTACCGGTCCTTGTCAGTGATGTAGCCGTGGTGGTGGGCAGACGGGTCGGGCGCGGCGGTCATCAGGGGTTTCCGTTCTAACGGTCCAGGATCGTCCGGGTGCTGTTTTCGGGGGTGAGGTTCAGGCGTCGCAGGAGTTGAGCGTTGAGGGCGACGACGACCGTGGACAGTGACATCAGGATCGCACCGACGGACATCGGCAGGACGAATCCGATGGGGGCGAGTACGCCGGCGGCGAGGGGAACGGAGATCAGGTTGTAGCCGGCTGCCCACCACAGGTTCTGTTTCATCTTGCGGTAGCTCGCCCGCGACAGTTCGATCACCGAGAGCACCGATCGCGGGTCGGAGCTTGCGAGGATCACCCCGGCGGAGGCGATCGCCACGTCGGTTCCGGCACCGATGGCAATGCCGACGTCGGCTTGTGCGAGCGCGGGTGCGTCGTTCACGCCATCGCCGATCATCGCGACCTTCTTGCCCTCGGCCTGCAGTTCGGCGATTTTGGCGGATTTGTCCTCGGGGCGGACGCCGGCGAAGACACGGTCGATGCCGAGTTCCTCGCCCACGGCGTTGGCGACGGCTTCAGCGTCACCGGTGATCATCACAACTTCGATACCGAGCTTGTGGAGCGCGTCGACGGCTTCACGGGACTCGGGGCGGATCTCGTCGGCGAGCTTGAGCCCGCCGATCACGGTGCCGTCCTGGACGACGTGGAGGATGATCGCCCCCTCGGTGCGCCATGCGTTTGCAGAGGCGACCTCTGCGGCGCCGATGTTCTCGAGCAGGCGGGGGCCGCCGACACGGATCTCACTGCCGTCGACGGTCGCCGTGACACCGACTGCAGGTGAGGACGTGAACCCGCTCGCTGCGGCCAGCGTGAGGTTGCGTTCGTGTGCGGCGCGGACGATCGCTTTGGCGAGGGGGTGTTCGCTGTCCGCTTCGGCGGCTGCCGCAACGGCAAGGACGGTGTCGGCGTCGTGGCCAGCGGTCGGGGCGATGTCGGTGACGGTCGGTTCGCCCTTGGTGAGGGTGCCGGTCTTATCGAACAGGACCGCGTCGATGGTGCGCATACTCTCCAGCGCGAGCCGGTCCTTAATCAGTACACCACCGCGCGCGGCACGCTCGGTGGAGATCGATACTACGAGCGGGATCGCCAGGCCGAGGGCATGGGGGCACGCGATCACCAGAACGGTGACGGTGCGGATGACCGCAGCGTCAGGGTTTCCGATCACGGTCCACACGATCGCGGTGATTGCCGCAGAACCGAGCGCGAACCAGAACAGCCAGCCTGCGGCCCGGTCGGCGATCCGCTGCGCACGCGAGCTGGAACTCTGCGCCTCGGTGACCAGCTTTTGGATTCCGGCGAGTGTGGTGTCATCGCCGGTTGCGGTGACCTGCACGCGCAGCCCGGAGTCGGTGGCCACCGTCCCTGCCGTGACTGGATCGCCGGTCCCGCGGGTAACCGGACGGGATTCGCCGGTGACCATGGACTCATCTATGTCCGCTTGGCCGTCGACGATTTTCCCGTCGGCGGGAACACTGCCACCGGGGCGAACCACGACAACATCTCCGACCTTCAGGTCCGCGGGTGCCACCTTCACAATCTGGTCACCGTCGACCCGTTCCGCCTCATCGGGCAGGAGGGCCGCGAGGGAATCCAGTGCGGAGGTGGTCTGGGCGAGGGAACGCATCTCCACCCAGTGCCCGAGGAGCATGATCACGATCAGGAGAGCCAGCTCCCACCAGAACTCCAGCTGATGATCCAGCAGACCCAGGCTCGCGCCCCAGGAGGCAAGGAACGCGACCGTGATCGCGAGGCCGATCAGCAGCATCATCCCCGGGGTGCGGGAACGCAGCTCGCTGATCGCGCCGGTCAAGAACGGCCAGCCACCCCAGAAATACATCACCGTCCCGATCACCGGGGCGATCAGGTTCACGCCGGGGAATTCCGGCAACGAGTAACCCAGCAGCATCGCGAACATGCTCGAGAACCCCACCACCGGGATCGCCAGCAGCAGGTTGATCCAGAACAACCGGCGGAACTGCCCGACATGATCCCCATGCCCCGCATGGCCACCGTGCCCGGCGCCCCCACCGTGATCGTCGTGCCCCACATGACCACCAGCCTCAGGCGCATGCTCGTGCGCGCTGCCCTCCGCGATGGGATTGACCGCCAGCGGATGCGCGGCGTTCGGGGTGCCCGCTTCGGTATGCGGGTGAACGTGCGGTTCAGTCATGGAATCCTCCGGGATCGGGAAAGTACTGCAAACTTGGCTTCGACCTGCGCGATGGATCAGGCCGGTGCGGCCTGATAGCCGGCGCGAGCAACAGCGGCAACGACCGCCGAGACGTCCAACGGTGCAGAACCGGAGACGGTGAGCGATCCGGTGGTGGCGCTCACCTCCACCGTGTCGACCTCAGGTATCTGCGCGACCTGTTCGCGGACCGAGTTCTCGCAATGCCCGCACGACATCCCCGCCACCTGAAAAACTTCTGTCACCATCGATCTCTCCCTCACTTGTGATACCCCCAGGGGGTACCAGTATTCGATCCAACCGCGTGAATCAGCCGACTATTCCGCTGCCGTCGACCAAACCCCACCAGGCCCCTCAGCGTGTGGACAGGGCGCCTAGTCTTCGGGGCATTGCCGCTCTGCACTGACCTCGTATTCAGGAACCGGTCGGTCGGCCGCTTCCGCCGCGGTCGCAGCGACGCCGTTCTCCTGGATGTCTTGCACGAGCCACTCCATCTCGAAGATCTCGCGCCGCTGGGCTTCGCTGATCTCGACAGCCAGCTCGCACACCCGGACGTCAGCGATCTGGGCGCGTTCCGATCGGGTGATCGCCAAGGAGTGGTGCGGGATCATCCCGTTCATGAAGCCGGTGTCATCGACAATGATCTGGCTGCGATCCAGTGCGATGCCGCCACCGATGAACAGCAGGCTCACCACGATGACGATGACGTTCGCCTTGGTGTTCTTGTACATGTTCAGCATCCAGGCGAGCATCACCAAGCCCATGGTGCCGCCCATGGTGACCGCCATGAAGACCCGACTCTCGCTGAATCGGATGTGGCTCCATTCCCAGGAACCGGCGAACATCACCCAGTACATGACGACCATCGCCGTCAGCAGCATCGCCCCGAACCGGGCGTACATCGTCAACATCTTCCGCCGGTCGCTCCGGTCGTTCTCGGCGGCTTCCGTATGAGAGGTCATCACCGTCTCCTTAGCTCTCGCATTCGCGCCCCAGAACGGATGTGAGCGGGGCGAGTTCAGGCGAAGAACCTAACGACACGATCGCCGTGCGGGAACCGGGTTGATACCCCTACCGGGTTATGGTACGCGGTTGGGCTATTGGCGATGCCGGGTCATTGTTCGGCGGGAAGCAGGGTGAGGCCGCTGTCGTCGGCGACGAGAATCTTCCCGGTGTCGGTGATCGCGGTCGCTTGAGCGGCGCCGTGCACGGTGCCCGCCTCAGCCCACCCCCTGGTCCCGACGGTATGGACCCAGATTCGCTCTTTCGCATCCACGCCGACGATCAGTTCACGGTTCGGTGACGCAGACAGCGCGTAGAGCATGGGTGCGTCTGACCACGGCCGGAAGCTCCGAGCCCCGTCCGTGCTGACCTGTAACCCGTCAGGTGTTGCTGCGACCAGGCCCCCACCGCTGGTGGCTACAAGACCGACCGCCATCAGCTGGCCTCCCGTCGGGGACCACGAGTCGCCCATGTCCGTACTGGCCAGCAAGTCGATGGCGTCGGTCGCGAGACCGTACACGGTGCCGTCGCTGCTCGCGGTGAGAGCGTGGAAATCCTTTTCGCCGGTGAATGTCACCGCTTCCCAGCTTTCCCCGGCGTCTGTACTGCGGATGATGCCGAGGTTCTGGTCGCCGAGCTCTGCAGGGGTGTTTGATCCTGGGTGACCCGACGCGATCAGGTCTTCACCCAACAGGGTGAGCCCCATCGCATCGAACCCGTAACCGCCCACCCGCGAAAGCAGTTTCCCTTCCGCGCTGGCCGCGAAGATGCCGTCGTGAGTGCCGAGAAGGAACCCGTCACCCTCGGGATTGGAAACGATGGCATGCACATGAGCTGCCGGTGCCGCATGGACGATGCCTGTCGATGGTGGCTCTGCGGTCGCGCACCCCGCGAGGAGCAGCAGTCCGGATAGCGCGAGACCAGTATTCGCTGCACGCAGATAAGTGCGCATATGCGCTCCATTCATTCAGGGCGGGGGTGCCACCGTCGTCAACGTGATGGCACCCCCGCCGAGTGCTCAGATCTGGGTGAGCAGATCCCGCATCAGGGCGATCTCGGTCGTCTGCGCGTCGACGATCGTCTGCGCCAGAGCGATCGCATCCGGGTTGACACCATCAGCCAGTTCAGCCTGCGCCATCTCGATCGCACCCTCGTGGTGAGTGATCATCTGCTCCAAGAACAGGCGGGCCGCGTCGGCACCTTCGGCGGACTCGAGCACAGCCATGTCGCCGTCGGACATCATCCCGTCGCCCATGTCCATGCCGTCCATGCCTCCGGCATCCGACATTCCCCACGCCTCCAGCCAGGACTGCATCAGATCGATCTCCGGGGCCTGCGCATCCTTGATCTGCTGCGCCAGATCCATCACCTGCTGATCGACCCCAGACTTCCCCAGCAGCATGTCGCTCATCTCCACCGCCTGCTGATGATGCGGGATCATCATCATCGCGAACATCGAATCCGCCGTATTGAACTCCCCCTGCACCTCCACCGAGGGTGACGCTGAGGAGGTCGTGCCCCCACTGTGATCCATGCCCGGCATCGAACCCGACCCGGCATCCGCACATCCGGCAAGCACCAGCACCAACGCAAGCGGCGGCGCCGCCAAGGCGATCACACGAAAATTCTTCATCACAAACTTGTCCTCTCAATCGAACGTGAAATACGCCCGCACGCGGGCGCGACTCAATTCCCAACCGCAGGGTCGGGCGAGTCAGATCACGTACGACTGATCGACAACTCGAGAAGAGACGGAGGCCTCGACGGCGTCAAAATCGGCGACCGGAGCGCAATGGCCACAATGCGCGGTCGACCGAAACTCCGGATCACCCTTGGCCCAGCACGAACGGCCAGCAAGATCGTGACAAGCAAACCAAGCACGCACGCCAACATCAGCGCATCGTGCTCACCAGTGGCACCGCAGTCTGCACAGCCGACGTCAAGGGATCCCGAAGACCCTGCAAGTGCATCGTGACCGTGCCCGCCCTCCATGGATGTAGCCGCAACAGGTGACGACTCGGAATGACTTACGGACAGGGTGTGCATACCCAAAAGGCCGACCAGTACCAGCGACGCAAACACGACCGACATCGCCCACTGCCAGAACATTGGCGGGCGAACGACACGAGCGGCGGAACTGATCATGACATCTCGCCCTCATGATACCCCGTACCCGTATCGCCGGCGGAAGGCACTTGCGTCACCGACCCCTCTCCACGACTCGGATGTACCGCGCGTAAACCGCGTTGTCCGTCATAGATCCCAGACGATTGGCCGGGACCTCCCAGGAGCTCCGAGGGATCCAATCAGCCATTCCTTGTTCGCTCATCTCGCTCGAGGATTTGCCGGTAGGCATCTTCGTCGATCAGGTCGATCATGAACGCATACTCCACAACTTCAAAACTGTTTGGGCGAGACTCCCAATCGTCCGCCAGACCGCGCGTGCGATGTCTCGGCTCAAAGTCCCACGACTGAAGGATGGTGACGAGTTCTTCCTGTGAGATCTCTCCGCGCTCGGCGCTACGGACCACACCCATAGCGGTATCTGTACCGGCGCGACCTTCTTCCCCGTCGAGATTCATGGGTTCCAATGCGAGCTGCGCGGATTCACACCGTCTGCGAATCGCCGGATGAGCTTGCGGTCGGTGTCGGCATCACGCTGAACCCCCGCCCCCTCGACCACATACAACGTGAAGACGTCCCTACGGAGCGGGTGGTCGAAGCGCGCCTCGGTCGCGGCCTCCACGAGGTCCCAGTTTCTGACCTGGATTGACATTCTGCCCGCCCGGCCAAAGGTGTACGCGGCCTCGAGCCCGGAGAACCAGAACCACTGATCCTCGAGGCGAACGGCAAACCCATTGGCGCGCTCGATGTGTGGCGCGCTCATGGGACGCTCGAGCCGTTCGACCTGAACGACCTCGTCGTAGTCGACGCGCATCAGGATTACTTTCTATAAGCGCTGACGTCCCATCCAGGGGCTTGCCGGTCTTCCTCAAGCGAATCACACACGGCCGACAGCGGCGGCGGGACCAGCCAATCGTTCCAGCGCTCGGTCTCTCCTTTGTCCCCGGATGCGAATCGATCGGGCCGCTCCCAGGCATCCCACGCGAGTTCGAGCACGTGATGCTCTACGACAAGCGCAGCCCAGCGATTCGCCATGGTGATGCGATCAACTGTTCGTGCCGTTGCTCCCCCGACCGAGACGAGACGCTTGCTGCCTATCCGTGTCAGGCCCACCTTGAATTGACCGTTCGCGGGCAGGTGCAACAAGTAGACCTCGTGAGGCTCCCACCAGCCGAGGTCAACGTGCGGGCCATCGGGGTCTCGGGGCGGGATGGACAAGCTCGTGCGGGCATACCCGAGCCAGGCGGCACGGATGCCCTGAATCCGTTCGAGCGGGTTGTCCCGCGTGAACACGTCGAAGACAAAGGTGACGGTCTCGGCCATCAGGTCGGGCGCGGCACGGCGATCGGCACGGAGCCATGCCCGACTTTGTGGCTGTCGCGGTATCGATGCCCACCACAGCTGCTTCAAACGCGCCTGTGGCGGGAGCGGTCTGCCGATGAGTGCTTCAATTTCGGCGAAGGCCAGGACGGCGTCTTCGTCGTGGCTCACGGACCGCAGGTAGTCACCCAGCGGCGTGTAGATCTGCTCGAGTCGGGACAGTGGCGCCTCTGTTGGTGAAGCCATCATTCTTCCTCTCGGGTCTTGAGGGCGGATGTCGCCCTCAGTTTTTTGGGTCATCGAACAGCGAGTCGATGGCAACTGCCGCGCGCTTGGCGACATCGGATCGAGAACGGCTGTAGCGCTCGGTCATCTGCATGCTCGAGTGGCCGAGGACAGCTTGAACGTCGTTGGCCGAGGCTCCTGCGTCGAACAGGAGTGTCGCGAGCGTGTGCCGCAGATCGTGGATACGGAGGTCATCGCGGTGGAGTTGCGTTCGGACCGTCTTCCAATCGATCGCGCGACGAACGTTCGACGCGTTGATCCGGCCACCGCGTGGGCCGGTAAAGACGAGATCACCCCGCCGCTTGCCGGCCATCGCCTCGGTCAGTGGGCCGACGAGGGGCGTTGGAATCGGAACATCCCTCTCCTTGTGACTCTTCGGAGTCAGCTCAATTCCGCGCCCGTCAGATCCGATGCTGAACGCGCGACGGACGTGAATGGTGCGATGCGCAAGGTCGACGTCCTCGATGCGCAATGCTGTCGCCTCATTGGCGCGCATACCTGTGTAGACCAGGCCCGCGATGTACCGCCTGTAGTGCGCGTCATCGATCGACGCGAGCAGGAGTTGCACTTCCGCTGCGGTGAGGGCGCGCGACCGCAGGCTGTTCGAGGCGTCTGACTTCGGACGGCGAGCGAGTCGAGCCTGATTGAGCGGCACGAGATGCGCTCGAACAGCGCCATCCAGCAACCGGCTGAGCACCGATAGGGCGTCGATCCGCGTCGACGTAGTGCCGGTCCACCCCGAGATCGCCTCTTCGATGAGGCCTGCCGTCAGCTTCTCGAGCTTGATGTGCCCGAGCCACGGCTTCACGCGCAACCGCCATCCTCGCTCATACGCTCTCGCGGTCGATGCGCGCACGCTCTCCTGAATCACAGGCCAGTGCCGTGCGTGCCACTGAGTCAGTGTCATGTCGCCGTCGGGGAACCGCTTCGTGAGCGTCTCGGCGCGAAGCTTCTTGGCCTCCCCGAGCG
>Ga0207904_1000681_pt1 | contig 11866 bp, 13 predicted proteins | sample MalvirmetaMSP118_FD_184232 | JGI IMG/M metagenome (GOLD analysis project Ga0207904, IMG submission 184232) | Marine viral communities from the Deep Pacific Ocean - MSP-118 (SPAdes) | ecosystem: Environmental > Aquatic > Marine > Oceanic | place: Pacific Ocean | collected 2011-05-30 | reverse complement strand
AAGCTCGACCCGCTGGAGGATTTCGCGCGCTCGCTCACCCGCCGCAACGTCATGGGGCTGATCGACCCGGTGTTCGGCAGCGGCGGGCTGATCGGCGGGCGGCGGCTGGTCAAGCTCCTGAAGCGCGACCTCGGCGACGTCCGCATCGAGGACCTCGACCGGGCGTTCCTGTGCGTCTCGACGGAGCTCGGCACCGGCCACGAGATCTGGCTGCGCTCGGGCGCGCTGGTGCCGGCGCTCAGGGCCTCGTTCGCGCTGCCGGGGGTGTTCCAGCCGGTGCAGATCGGCGGCCGCTGGCTGGTCGACGGCGCGCTGGTCAATCCGGTGCCGGTGTCGGCCTGTCGGGCGCTGGGTGCGCGGGTGGTGATCGCCGTCAACCTGCATTCCGACATCTTCGGGCGCGGCACCACGGTGGTGCACGCCATGCCGCCGGGACCGGTCGACGCGCTGCCGGAGGCCGCCGAGGCGGCCCGCGCCGCGGCGGCGGCCGCCGACGGTGATCCCGGCCTGTTCCAGTCGCTGCGCGAACGCCTGCGGCTGCAGTTCTTCGGCGACGACGAGGCGCAGCTGCCGGGACTGATGGGCGTGATGATGGAGTCCTACAACATCATGCAGGACCGGCTGACGCGCTCGCGCATGGCCGGCGACCCGCCCGACTACGCGATCGGGCCGCGACTGGGCGACGTCGGGCTGTTCGACTTCCACCGGGCCGCTGAGGCGATCGAATACGGCGCCGAGGCCACCCGGCGCGGCCTCGACGACATCTTCCACCTGATCGAGACGCTGCGGTAGGCAGGCGAGCGCCGCCCGCGGCTCCTCACGGCAAGGCCGGACGAGGCTGCGCGGGCCGCCCGGGTCCGATCAGGCCGTCGCGATGTAGCTGCGCATTTCCTCGGCCTCGCGTTCGGCCTGGGCGATCCGGTGCTTGACCACGTCGCCGATGGAGATGACGCCGACGATCCGGCCCTCCTTGAGCACCGGCATGTGGCGGAAGCGGCCGGCGGTCATGCGCTCCATCACGGTCGCGATGGTGTCATCGGGGGTGACGGTGATGACCTCCCGCGTCATCAGGTCCGCGGCCGACGAATCGAGCGCGGCCGAGCCGTGGCGGGCGCACGCCTTGACGATGTCGCGCTCCGACAGGATGCCGACGATGGCGCCATCCGCGTTGGTGACGAGAATGGCTCCGATCCGGTGCTCGGTCAGCCGACGGCAGATGTCGCCGATGGTGTCGGCTTCGGTAGCGGTGACGATGTCATGGCCCTTGTCGGCCAGAATGGATGCCACGGTCATAGTCGCCTCCCTTTACACGCCTTCTTTCCGAACGCCGCCGCGGGTCCGCCCAGCCGGAAAGACCGGAGGGACGCGACCGTCGAACGGCAGCGACGCCGGCCTGAAGCGGCCGCGACAGCCGATCAGGACCTGGAATGATGGCACGAAGATCACCGGGCACAAGCTGGAATTGATCGAAACGGGCCGACACGCCCGCATGCTGGCCCGCGGACGGCCCGACCTCACCCGGATGACGCACCGGGGCAAGACGCCCGGCCGGAGCGATTCCTAGGCGGACCAGCGGCCGCCGGAACGCGGTGCGGCCAGCGGCGGCACGGGGTCGAAGAAGCGGAACAGGAACAGCCCGGCCAGGAAACCGCCGATATGGGCCTCCCAGGCGATCACCTCGCCGCCGCCGACGATCGAGGCCGAGCCCAGGCCGACCAGCAGATTGATGCCGAACCAGACGCCGACGAAGATCATCGGACGCGGACTGCGCAGGGTTTGCGCCAGTGTCAGGGCCGGCACGCGGTAGGCGCGGTCGTCGGGGACCCGGAAGGCGCCGAGCGGCGCGCCGGTCTGGAACACGAAGCGGGCGGCGGCGGCCATCTGGGCGGAGATCGCGGCGGACGCTCCGATCACCGGCACCATGTCGCCGAAATGCAGCGCCAGGTGGATCGCGGCGCCGGCAACCGCGCCGGCCGCCGAGAAGGCGAGAAAGCGGACGGCGCCGAACCGGCGCGCCAACGCGCTTCCGAACGCCACCAGCCAGAGGCAGTTGACCAGCAGGTGCGTCACGTTGCCGTGAAGGAAGGCGTAGCTGAGGAAGGTCCAGACCGCCGCGCCCTGGTTGAGCAGGCTCCACCAGAAGGCCCCGGGTCCGGTCGGCACGTAGAAGGAGAGGATGTCGCCGGCGTAGCGCGCGGGAATGAAGGCGAACAGCAAAAGCACGCCGACGTCCGTTTCGTAGGACAGCAGCATCGTGCGGACGACGTGAATGAGAACCAGCACCGCGGTCAGCCAGACCACCGTCTGCGGGATCGTGAACATGGGTTCGCCGCGCGGACGATCGGACAGGCTCATGAAGCGGGGCGCTTTGCGAACATGGGTGGCGGCCGGTCCTTCGGTCACGGGCGGCGCGCTGGCGCCGCAAACGGTCTGGCCGGACGACGCGTCCGGCGCGGGTCAGGCTTGCACGAATGGATCCCGGGCAACGCCCGGGCTGGGGACGCGTCCATCTGATCGCATTTGGCGGGGATGGCAACCATGCCGCGCGCCGGTCTGCAGCCGGTCGGGCCTGGCAGGCCTCACCCTGGTGATAGGGCCGCACCCGGCCTGCGGCAAGGTGAGCGCGTGCGGGCAGCCGCCTCACATCGTTACTTATTCGTAGCCCGGCTCGTGTCGGTTCAACTCAATTCCAAGGCGTCCGTTTCATCGGGCGGCAAGTCGTGTCGTGGCAAGACTGTCTGCACAGTCGGTCGGTTGTCGGGGTCGTGACCTCCGTAAAAAGCGCCTCGGCGACCGACTGACTGACTGACTGACTGACTGAAGTCCCGGCTTGCAAGCCGCGTGTCCAGATGGTCCAGGGTTCCAGAGCAATGAAGTCACTCAACCGGAATGCCTGGACCTGGTTCGCCGCACCGATCCTCGTGTGCGCCCTGGCAGCCCCGGCCCCCGCCCTCGCCGAAGCCAACCGCTTCATGCCGCTCGCCGTCGAAACCGAAGCCCCGGACGGCTTCGTCGATTTCTGCACCCGCTTTCCCGTCGACTGCCGCGAAACCGGCGAACCGTCGCGCGCCGTCGTGCTCACCGAAGACCGCTGGGTCGAGCTCGTCGAGACGAACCGCAGCGTCAACCGCTCGATCAGCCCGACGACGGACCGGGAGTTCTACGGCCGCGAGGAATTCTGGACGTTTCCGCAGACGGCCGGCGACTGCGAGGATTACGTGCTCCTGAAACGGCACAAGCTGATCGGCAAGGGCTGGCCGTCGAGCGTGCTGCTGATCACCGTCGTGCGCGACGAGAACGGCGAAGGCCATGCCGTGCTGACCGTCGGCACCGACCGCGGCGACCTGATCCTCGACAACCGCACCGACGTGATCCTGCCGTGGATCAACCGGCCGTACAAATATGTGAAGCGGCAGCGCATCCGGGATCCGCGCGCCTGGGTCCGGGTGCTCGACACCCGCGCCAATGCGCCGGTCGGCTCGATCGGAACCAGCGCGGGCGACGACCTCCCCGCCCGCGACTGACCCGAAGCGAGATCGGCTAGAGCGCCTGAAGGCCGGCCGCGTAGCGCTTCCAGTTCGCCACATAGTGGGCAGCGCTTGCCGTCAGCGCCTCTGCCGACGCTGCGTCGAGCGTCCGCACCACCTTGCCCGGCATGCCCACCACCAGCGAGTTGTCGGGGATTTCCTTGCCCTCGGCGATCAGCGCGTTCGCGCCGACGATGCAGTTGCGCCCGATCCGGGCGTGGTTGAGCACCGTTGCCCCCATCCCGATCAGCGAATTGTCGCCGATGGTGCAGCCGTGCAGGATCGCCTTGTGGCCGATCGTGCAGTCCGCGCCGATCGTCAGCGGCGCGTCCATGTCGGTGTGGAAGACCGAGCCGTCCTGGACGTTCGAGCGCGCCCCGATGTCGATCCACTCGTTGTCGCCGCGCAGCACGGCGTTCCACCAGACGCTCGCGTCGTCGTGGAGCCGCACCCGGCCGATGAGCACGGCGGTCGGCGCCACCCAGAACGCCCCGTCATGGGGAAGCTCGGGGGTGGCGCCGTCCAGCGCGTAAAGCGGCATGGATGCCTACTCCTCGAGGTCGAGTTCGAGAATCGCCATCGTGAAGTTCCACGACAGGTCCTCGTCCTCGTCGTCGCGGAACATCACGCCGATGAACTCGTCGCCAAGATAGACCTCCGCGGAATCGGACTTCTTCGGGCGCGCGCGCAGCGTCAGGGTCGGATTGTTGAATTTCCGCTGCATGTAGTTCTGAAGTTTAGCGATTTCCGCCTTGTCCAAGAAATCCTCCGGTCAGGTGAGAAGGGTGAATGAGCAGCGCGGCGGCAGGAAGGCCGTCGCGCACGGGATGCCGAACGGGATCAATCGCGGTCGTCGAAGTCGGCCAGGATCTGGTCCATCGAGCGCGCCGGTTCGGCACAGCCCGCTGTTCCAACCACACGAGCGGGCACGCCCGCAACCGTCGTGTTGGCCGGAACCGCCTTCAGGACCACCGATCCGGCGGCCACCCGGGCGCAACGGCCGACCTCGATGTTGCCGAGGATCGCCGCGTGGGCGCCGATCAGCACGCCGCGCCGGATCTTCGGGTGGCGGTCGCCATCTTCCTTGCCGGTGCCGCCGAGCGTGACGCCCTGAAGGATGGAGACATCGTCCTCGATGACGACCGTCTCGCCGACGACGACACCGGTGGCGTGGTCGATGAAGATGCCGCGGCCCATCGGGACGGCCGGGTGGATATCCACCTGGAACTCCGCCGAGGCACGGCTCTGGACGTAATAGGCGAAATCCTGCCGGCCCTCGCGCCAGAGCCAGTGGGCGAGCCGGTGGGTCTGCAGGGCCTGGAAGCCCTTGAAATAGAGCACCGGGTCGATCAGCCGGTGACAGGCCGGGTCGCGCTCGTAGACCGACACGATGTCGACCCTGAGCATGTAGGACAGGTCGGGCTGGGCTGCGAAGGCCTGGTTGAAGGCATGGCGGATATGGGTCGGGCCGACGGCGGCATCGCCGAGCCGGTCGGCCACGCGCTGGCTGATGACGTCCTCGAGGCTGGGCTGGTCGAGAATGGTGGCGTGCATGAAGCCGGCGAGCGCCGGCTCGTCCCGCGAGATCCGCCGGGCATCCTCGCGAATCCGTTCCCAGACCGGATCGTGACTGACCAGCGGAGCGACATTGTCGCGCTCGGAAATGGGAGCCATGGCCGCGTGTCCTTTCCTGGTGGGTCGCGATCCGTGCACTTCAAGATAGTGTTTCCGCGGGCGGACGCAAAGCGAAGTGGCGGTGCCGACGTCACCGATGACGGCAGATTGCCGAATTGGCGACCGAGGTCAAACCGCTCCGGCGCTCTCCGATGCCGGCTTCTCCGCCGGACGGCCGCCTAGGGACGCGCGGCGAGAAATTCCAGCACGCCCTTCTTGTAGGCCTTGTCGCCGACCGCGAGCATGTGATCGCGGTCTGGGATGGCGCAGACCTTCGACCCCGGGATGAGCGCCGCCAGTTCCTCGGCCGAGCCCGCGATGTCGTCGGTGGTGCCGACAGCGATGAGCGCCGGCGGCTTCAGTCCGGCGATGTCGTCGGCGGAAATCCTGTTGTTCGACGCGCGCATGCAGGCGGCAAGCGCCTTCAGGTCGCTCCCGGTCTGCTGGGCGAACTGGCGGAACTTGCGACCGAGCGGCGTGGTCACGTCGGCGAGCGACGGCGCTTCAAGGGCCGAGACGATCAGGTCCTGGCCGCCGACGCCGCGGATCATGCCGATGCCGAGCCCGCCGAACACGACGCTGCGCACCTTTTCCGGGTGGGCGAGCGACAGGAAGGCGGAGATGCGCGCGCCCATCGAGTAGCCCATCACATCGACCCTTCCGAGATCCAGATGGTCGATCAGCCGGGCGGCATCGCCGGACATGACGTTGGCCGGGTAGGCCTCGGTGTCGTAGAGCTTCTCGCTCTCGCCGTGGCCGCGGTTGTCGAGCGCGATGACCCTGCGGCCGTCCTTCAGCAGGGTGTCGGCCCAGCCGGGCGTGACCCAGTTCATGCTCTTCGACGATGCGAAGCCGTGGACGAGCAGGATCGGATCGCCCGCGCCGACATCGAAATAGGCGATGGAGATGCCATCGGACGAGAAGGTCTGGGTCGGATATGGGGAAGCCACGTTCGCTCTCGACGGTTCTGGGGACGCGGCGGACCTTAGCCCCAACATCCCGGCGGTGAAAGTGCATGGCAGTCATCGCCCCCGCCCCTATGCATCCGGACCGACGCGCGATATCGTCCGCGCGAAATCACACCCGACGAGAATTGCGGAGCGCCCGGCCATGGCCGACAATGTCATTCCCCATTTCCAGAATGATCCGGGCATCGACCGGATCCACATCGGTGCGAAGGAATTCATGTGCGTGGGCGCCAAGCCGCCCTTCGACCATCCGCACGTCTTTCTCGACATGGGTGACGAGGGCGAGATCGTCTGCCCGTACTGCTCCACCCACTACATCCACGATTCCGCGCTCTCGCCCCACGACGCAACGCCGTCGGAATGCGAGTTCAAGGAGGCGGCCGCCTGACGGCTTTCCGCTTTCATGGATGACGAAGGCAGGATTGCCGTCGCGGGCGCAGGCATCGCTGGACTGACCTGCGCACTCCAGTTCGCGCGCCTCGGCTATTCGGTCGAGGTGCTTGAGCGCGCGCCGGTGCTGAGCGACGTGGGCGCCGGCATCCAGCTGTCGCCGAACGTCGGACAGGTGCTGTCGGAGCTCGGGCTGGACGCCGCACTCGACGCGCATGCCGTCCGGCCGGACGCGGTGCAGATGCGGTCGGGTCGGAACGGCCGGGCAATCGCCCGTGTTCCCCTCGGCGACGCCGCCGTCGAACGCTACGGCGCCCCCTATCGCGTGATACATCGCGCCGACCTCCAGCGCGTGCTGGTGGCGGCCGTCGAGGCCTCGTCGCGCATCGCGCTGCGGCTCGGCGAAACGGTGCTGGAGGCGCGCGAGGCCGACAACCGCCTCGACCTGCGGCTCGCATCCGGCCCGCGCCAGGCCCACCTGCTCATCGCCGCCGACGGCGTCTGGTCCACCCTCCGCGGCGGGGTGAGCGGCGTGGAGGCACGCCATTCCGGCCAGACCGCGTGGCGCGCCGTCGTCGAGCGGGAGCCGACGGACACGCCGCCCACCACCGACCTGTGGCTCGCGCCCAATGCCCACGTGGTCCGCTATCCCATCGCCGGCGGCACCCGGTCGAACATCGTCGCCGTCCTGGCCGAGGCGCCCTCGGCCGACCCGCAAGCCGTGTCCTGCCAGGAAAGCACCCTGCCCGCCGCGCCGCTGGCGCGCCTCGACCCGGGCCTCCGACGGCTGCTCCAGGCGGTGCCCTCGTGGACCCGCTGGCCGATCTATTCGGTTGCGCCCGGCGCCGAGTGGACCCGGGGCCGCATCGCGCTGGTGGGCGACGCCGCCCATTCCATGCTGCCATTCCTCGCCCAGGGCGGCGCCATGGCCATCGAGGACGCCACCGAGCTGGCCGCAGCGGTGGCGCTGCACGGCGCCACGCCCGCCGCGCTGGCCGCCTACGAGCGCCGGCGCAAGCCGCGGGTCACCCATATCTGGCGCGAGGCGCAGCGGCTCGCCCGGGTCTACCACCTGCCCTACCCGGCCTCGCTCGGCCGCGATCTGACGCTGGCCGCGCTCGGTCCGGCGCGCCTGCTTCGCAAGATGGACCGCATCTACGGCTGGCGGCCCGCCGCCCCGCCCGCTTGAGGTCCGCCCCGGCTCGGGGTAGACGAGCGCTCCGAATGTTCCGACCGAGACAGCGAACCCGCAGATGACCGACGCCGACCTTCCCGAAGTTCCGTCCACCTGGTCCGTGACCGCCGGCATCGTCGTCATCGGTGACGAAATCCTGTCCGGGCGGACGAAGGACACCAACGTCGGTCACATCGCCGAGTATCTGACCGGCATCGGCATCGAGACCCGCGAGGTCCGGATCGTGCCGGACGTGACCTCGATGATCGTCGAGGCCGTGGACACGTTGCGGGCGCGCTACACCTACGTGTTCACCACCGGCGGCATCGGCCCCACCCACGACGACATCACCGCCGACGCGATCGCCACCGCCTTCGGCGTCGGCATCGAGATCGACCAGCGCGCCGTCGAGTTGATCCGCCAGCGCAAGCCGGATCTGGAGCTGACGGCCGCCCGGCTGCGGATGGCCCGCATTCCCCATGGCGCCGAACTGATCGAGAACCCGGTGTCCGGTGCTCCCGGCTTCCAGATCGGCAACGTAATCGTCATGGCCGGCGTGCCCCGCATCATGCAGGGCATGCTTGCCGGCGTCGGGCCGCGCCTGCGGACGGGCCCGCGCATCCTCAGCGAGACCGTCGTGGCGCATCTGCCGGAAGGACGCATCGCCGAGCCGCTGTCGGAGATCGCGCGCGCCTTCGCCGATGTGTCGATCGGCTCCTACCCGCATTTTGACGGCGAGAACTACATGACCCAGGTGGTGGTGCGCAGCCGCGATGCCGACCGGGTCGCCGCCGCGAAGGCCGCCGTCGAGGAGGCCGTCGCGAAACTCGAACAGACCAGCTGACGAGGATCCCCGAGATGGCGAGCGAGCCGACCGCATTGCCGGAGAAGGCGTTTCCGGTTTCCTGGGACCAGTTTCACAGGGATGCCCGAGCCCTCGCCTGGCGGCTGGCCGGACAGGGCGACTTCAAGGGGATCGCCTGCATCACCCGCGGCGGGCTTGTGCCGGCGGCGATCGTGGCGCGGGAGCTCGGCATCCGGCTGATCGACACCTTCTGCGTCGCCTCCTACCACGAGTTCAAGCACCAGGGAGAGATGACGGTCCTGAAGGGCGTCAGCCCGGCGCTGACCGAGGTCGGCGGCGACGAGGGCGAGCATATCCTGATCGTCGATGATCTCGTCGACACCGGCGCCACCGCCCGGGTCGTGCGCTCGTTCATGCCGAAGGCGCACTTCGCCACCGTCTACGCCAAGCCGAAGGGCCGGCCGCTGGTCGATACCTTCATCACAGAAGTGTCCCAGGACACCTGGATCTACTTTCCCTGGGATCTCGGTCTCAGCTTTCAGGCGCCGATCTCCGGGAGCAAGAAGTAGCCCGGCGGGCGGCCAGACCTCCGGAAAGTCCGGACCCGCGAAACGGTCGGCGGCGTCAGGTGGCCGGGACGGGATGCGCGCGCACGCCCCAGTCCGCCTCGACATCGACCCAGCCCTGGACGACGCCGTGGCAGGCCACCTGGGCTCCCTGGAACGCGTAGAGCGGCGGGTCCTCGGCAACGCAGACATCGCGGGCATAGGGGCAGCGTGGATGGAAGGCGCAGCCGGACGGCGGGTTGATGGGCGACGGGATCTCGCCGGTGAGCTTGATGTTCTGGCGCTTGCGACGCGGATCGGCGACCGGCGTGGCCGACAACAGCGCCCGCGAATAGGGGTGCAGCGGCCGCTCGAAGATCGCCTCCGACGTGGTGATCTCCACCGGCCGGCCGAGATAGAGCACCAGCACGTCGTCGGCGACGAAGCGCACCACCGACAGATCGTGGCTGATGAACAGGTAGGTGAGCCCGAACTCGTCCTGCAGGTCTGCGAGCAGGTTCAGCACCTGCGCCTGGATCGACACGTCCAGCGCCGACACCGGCTCGTCGAGCACCAGGATCTTCGGGTCGAGCATGAGCGCCCGGGCGATCGCGATGCGCTGGCGCTGGCCGCCGGAAAACATGTGCGGATAGCGGCTGTAATGCTCGGTGCGCAGGCCGACGCGCTGCAGCATCGCCATTGCCTTCTGCCGCCGTTCGCCAGCCGACAGGCGGGTGTTGATGAGCAGCGGCTCCTCCAGGATCGTGCCGATCTTCTGGCGCGGATTGAGCGAGCCGTAGGGATTCTGGAACACGATCTGGACGGTGCTGCGCAGGACCGCCTTCTCGGCGCGCGAGGAGATGTCTTTTTCGCCGATGACGTGGCCGTCGATCACCAGCCGTCCGGAGGTCGGCTCCTCGATCATGGTGATCAGGCGCGCCAGCGTCGACTTGCCCGAGCCGGATTCGCCCACCACCGCAAGCGTGGTGCCGTGCTTGACCGAGAAGGTCGCGCCGGCGACCGCGCGCACGACAGCGGGGCTGCCGAACAGGCCGCGCCCGATCTCGTAGTGACGGGTGACGTCGGTGGCTTCGATGATATCGCTCATGCCGCGGCCTCGCCTGCATGCAGGGGATAGTGGCAGAGCGCCTCGCCGAGGCTGGGGGGCTGGCGCGGCGGCTCGACGGTGCGGCAGCGCTGGTCGGCGAACTTGCAGCGCGGGTTGAACAGGCAGCCGTCGGGACGATCGCCCTGCCCCGGCACGACGCCCGGAATCGCCGGCAGTCGGTTGCCGGTGGCCCGGTCGGGCAGCGCGTCGAGAAGTGCCGCCGTGTAGGGGTGATGCGGCGCGTCGAAGAGGCCGATCACCTCCTGCCGTTCCACCTGCTTGCCGGCGTACTGGACCACCACCCGCTGTGCGGTCTCCGCCACCACGCCCATGTCATGGGTGATCAGCACCAGCGCCATCCCGGTTTCCTTCTGGAGATCGACCAGCAGGTCGAGGATCTGCGCCTGGATGGTCACGTCGAGCGCGGTGGTCGGCTCGTCGGCGATCAGCAGCTTGGGCTGGCAGGAGATTGCCATGGCGATCATCACACGCTGGCTCATGCCGCCGGACAGCTGGTGCGGGAAGGCGGAAAGCCGCTTCTCCGGTTCCGGAATGCCCACCATCGACAACAGCTCGATCGTCCGCTTGCGGCGTTCGGAGCGGCTGAGGCCGAGATGTGTCTTGAGGGCCTCGCCGATCTGGAAGCCGACCGTGAAGCACGGGTTCAGGCTCGACATCGGCTCCTGGAAGATCATCGCCACGTCGCGCCCGATCAGCTGGCGTCGCCGCCGACCGGACAGGGACTGAAGGTCGACCCCGTCGAACTCCATGTGGGCGGCGGTGACGGTGGCCGTCTGCGGCAGCAGTCCCATCACGGCGAGCATCGCCACCGACTTGCCCGAGCCGGACTCGCCGACGATCGACAGCACCTCGCCGGGGTCGACCGCGATGTCGACGCCGTCGACGGCGCGGAAGGCGCCGGACGAGGTGGCGAAGGTAACCGAAAGGTCGCGGATGTCGAGAAGAGGCATCCTCAGCTCCGCTTCAGCTTGGGGTCGAGGGTGTCGCGCAGCCCGTCGCCGACCAGGTTGATCGCCAGCACGGTGACGAGAATGGCGACGCCCGGAAAGGTGACCAGCCAGGGCGCGCGGGTGATGAACTCCCGACTGTCGGCGAGCATGGTGCCCCACTCCGGCGTCGGCGGCTGGGCGCCCATGCCGAGGAAGCCGAGGGCGGCCGCGTCGAGGATGGCGGTGGAGAAGGAGAGCGTTGCCTGGACGATCAGCGGCGCCAGGCAGTTCGGCAGGATGGTGCGGGTCATCAGGCGGATGTTGCCGGCACCGGCGACCCGCGCCGAGATCACGTATTCCTTGTTCTTCTCCGACAGAACCGACGCGCGCGTCAGCCGCACGAAATGAGGCTGCAGAACCACCGCGATGGCGATCATCGCGTTGAGCAGGCCCGGCCCGAGCACGGCGACCAGCACCAGCGCCAGCAGCAGCGACGGGAACGCCAGGATAACGTCCATCACCCGCATGATGGCGGTATCGACCCAGCCGCGGAAGAAGCCGGCGATCAGCCCGATGACGATGCCGCCGACCAGCGACAGGCCGACCACGACAACGCCGATGAACAGCGAGTAGCGGGACCCGTAGATCAGCCGCGAAAGCAGATCGCGGCCGACGGCGTCGGTGCCGAGAATGAAGGCGGAGCGGCCGTTCTCGTCCCACACCGG
>Ga0207904_1000679_pt1 | contig 11909 bp, 11 predicted proteins | sample MalvirmetaMSP118_FD_184232 | JGI IMG/M metagenome (GOLD analysis project Ga0207904, IMG submission 184232) | Marine viral communities from the Deep Pacific Ocean - MSP-118 (SPAdes) | ecosystem: Environmental > Aquatic > Marine > Oceanic | place: Pacific Ocean | collected 2011-05-30 | reverse complement strand
CTGGAACTCGGACGCGAAGGCGCGCTGCCCACCGCGGTTATCCTGGGCGTGATCGTCCTGGCCGTGGTGGTGATCGCCTTTATCGTCTACGTGGAGCGCGCCCAGAGGCGCCTGCTGATCCAGTATCCCAAACGACAGGTCGGCAACCGGGTGTTCCAGGGCGAATCCTCGCACCTGCCGCTGAAGCTGAACACCGCCGGCGTGATCCCGCCGATCTTCGCCTCCTCCCTGCTGCTGGTTCCGGCAACGCTCACGAGCTTCTCCGGCGGCGAGGGCGGTGGCTGGATCACCACCATGACGACGCTGCTCGGCCACGGCCAGCCGCTGTTCATGGTGATCTACGCCGCGCTGATCATGTTCTTCGCCTTCTTCTACACGGCGATCGTGTTCAATCCGGCCGATACGGCCGACAATCTCAAGAAGCACGGCGGCTACATTCCGGGCATCCGTCCGGGCGAGCGGACCGCCGAGTACATCGACTACGTGCTGACGCGCATCACGGTCTTCGGGGCGATCTATCTGGTGATCGTCTGCCTTCTTCCGGAGTTCCTGATCTCGGCGTCGGCTCTGCCCTTCTACTTCGGAGGCACGTCGCTTCTGATCGTGGTCAGCGTGACGATGGACACCGTCGCGCAGGTCCAGGGTCATCTGCTCGCGCATCAGTACGAAGGGCTCGTCAAGAAATCGAAGCTAAGGGGCAGGCGGCGATGAGACTGATCCTTCTGGGGCCTCCGGGGGCCGGCAAGGGAACCCAGGCCCAGAAGCTGGTCGAGCGACACCGCATCGTTCAGCTGTCGACGGGAGACATGCTGCGCGCGGCCGTGAGGGCAGCGACGCCGGTCGGTCTCAAGGCCAAGGACCTGATGGATCGTGGCGAGCTGGTGCCCGACGAGGTGGTCATCCAGATCGTCTCCGAGCGGCTCGACGAGCCGGACTGCAGCAACGGGTTCATCCTGGACGGTTTCCCGCGCACGGTGCCCCAGGCGGAAGCGCTCGAGGAGCTGCTGGAGCGCAAACAGCTTCAGCTGGACGTGGTCGTGGAACTGGCCGTCAACGAGGCGGCGCTTCTTGAACGGGTCGAGAAGCGCGCGGCCGAGAGCGGCGACAATGTCCGCTCGGACGACAATGCCGAGGCGCTGAAAAAGCGCCTCGACGTCTACCGGGCGCAGACAGCCCCGCTGACGGAATTCTACCGTCGGAAGGGATTGTTGAAGCAGGTCAACGGGATGGCGCCCATCGAGGAGGTTTCGGCCGAGATCGACCGGATCTTCGAGGACGTTGCGAAATAGACGACAACGTGGAGCGGTAGATCAGGCCGCTTGACGGGACCGATACCCATCCGCTACTAAGCCGGTCCAATCGGATATCCGCGATGGATCGGCGCCGGGAACCAGAAGGTGACCTGAGCGGCGGTCTTTTGCATTTGGCCCACCGATGCGGGGCCCAAGTCCGACCGTGATCTGACAGGTCGGGTTTCAGCGAGACATCTCGAGCCGGGATCTCGAGTACGAAGGAGAGACCAGAGTGGCCCGCATTGCAGGCGTCAATATTCCGACCAACAAGCGCGTCGTCATCGCGCTTCAGTACATTCATGGCATTGGCTCGGCCAAGGCGCGCGAAATCGTCGAAAAGGTGAATGTCGCGCCCGAGCGTCGGGTGAACGAGCTGTCCGACGCCGAAGTGCTGCACATGCGCGAAGTGATCGACCGCGACTATTTGGTCGAGGGCGATCTGCGTCGTGACACGGCGATGAACATCAAGCGCCTGATGGACCTGGGCTGCTACCGCGGCCTGCGCCATCGTCGCGGCCTGCCGGTGCGCGGTCAGCGGACCCACACCAATGCGCGGACGCGCAAGGGTCCGGCCAAGGCCATCGCAGGCAAGAAGAAATAAGCTGCTTATGTCGGCGCAGCCGCTGCGGCCCTCGGTGAGGGAAGTGCGGCGTCGCCGATACGGTGGAGCCGCCGGATTTACGGCGGTGTCGAGATCGAACAAGGAAGACTGAAATGGCGAAGGACACGACGCGGGTACGCCGGCGTGAACGAAAGAACATCACGTCGGGCGTGGCGCACGTGAATGCATCGTTCAACAACACGATGATCACGATCACCGACGCGCAGGGCAACACGATCTCCTGGTCGTCGGCCGGCACGATGGGCTTCAAGGGGTCGCGCAAGTCGACGCCTTATGCGGCCCAGGTCGCTGCCGAGGACGCCGCCCGCAAGGCGAGCGAGCACGGCATGCGGACCCTCGAGGTCGAGGTGACCGGCCCCGGGTCGGGACGCGAGTCCGCGCTTCGTGCCCTGCAGTCGGTCGGGTTCACGATCACGTCGATCCGCGACGTGACGCCGATCCCGCACAACGGTTGCCGCCCGCGCAAGCGTCGGCGCGTTTGAGCCTCGCCATGGGCTGCGGGCGAAGCTTTGCCCGGCCCGACCAATTTCCCGCTTCGGTGGGCATGGCGCTCCTGTCGCGACGGGATCGTCATCGGACAAGCGAAAAGGTGCGACGGTGATCATTCAAAAGAATTGGCAGGAGCTCATCAAGCCGAACAAGCTTGAGGTGAAGGCCGGCTACGAGCCCGGCCGCACGGCCACCCTCGTGGCGGAGCCGCTCGAGCGTGGTTTCGGCCTGACGCTGGGCAATGCGCTGCGGCGTGTCCTGTTGTCCTCCCTGCAGGGCGCCGCGGTCACCTCGGTCCAGATCGATGGTGTGCTGCATGAGTTCTCCTCGATTGCGGGCGTTCGCGAGGACGTGACCGACATCGTGCTGAACATCAAGGAAATCGCCGTCAAGATGCAGGGCGAGGGTCCGAAGCGCATGGTCGTGCGCAAGCAGGGCCCCGGCATCGTGACCGCCGGCGACATCCAGACGGTCGGCGACATCGAGATCCTGAACCCGGACCATGTGCTGTGCACCCTCGACGAGGGCACGGACATCCGCATGGAGTTCACGGTCAACACCGGCAAGGGCTACGTCCCGGCGGACCGCAATCGTCCCGAGGACGCGCCGATCGGCCTGATCCCGGTCGACAGCCTCTACTCGCCGGTTAAGAAGGTCTCCTACAAGGTCGAGAACACCCGCGAGGGCCAGGTTCTCGACTATGACAAGCTGACGCTGTCGGTCGAGACGGACGGTTCGCTGTCGCCGGAAGATTCGGTTGCCTACGCGGCTCGCATCCTGCAGGACCAGCTGGCCATCTTCGTGAACTTCGAAGAGCCCCAGAAGGCCGAGGTCCGCGAGGATGTTCCGGAGCTGGCGTTTAACCCGGCGCTGCTCAAGAAGGTCGACGAGCTCGAGCTTTCGGTGCGCTCCGCGAATTGCCTGAAGAACGACAACATCGTCTACATCGGCGACCTGATCCAGAAGACCGAGGCGGAGATGCTCCGGACCCCGAACTTCGGACGCAAGTCGCTGAACGAGATCAAGGAAGTCCTTGCGCAGATGGGTCTCCACCTGGGCATGGAAGTCACGAACTGGCCGCCGGAGAACATCGAAGAACTGGCGAAGCGCTACGAAGATCATCACTATTGAGAGCAGGTCGAAGGCCCCGAGGGGTCGCCGATCGCCTTGAATAACCGCGCGAGGAGTTAGCCGATGCGCCATGGCAAAAGTGGCCGCAAGCTCAATCGGACGTCCAGTCATCGTAAGGCGATGTTCGCCAACATGGCGGCGTCGCTGATTGAGCACGAGCAGATCATCACGACCCTTCCGAAGGCGAAGGAACTGCGTCCGGTGGTGGAGCGTCTCGTGACGCTCGCCAAGCGGGGCGACCTTCATGCCCGTCGGCAGGCCATCAGCCAGATCCGCGATACCGCGGCGGTGGCGAAGCTGTTCGAGACGCTTGGCCCGCGTATGGCCGGCCGTCCCGGTGGCTACCTGCGCATCATGCGCGCCGGGTTCCGCTACGGCGACAACGCCGCGGTTGCCGTGATCGAGTTCGTCGACCGGGATCCGGAGGCGCGTGGCGCCGTCGACCGTGCGCGTCTCGCCGCAGAAGAAGCCGCGTAAGCGCGTTCCGCTGGCCGGCCATTTGGCCAGGTCACGAATGACACTTCGAGCGCCCCGCATGTCCGTCATGCGGGGCGCTCGCGTTTGTGCGCTGGCGACCCGTCGTGACGCCATGCCAATGCCCGGATTGCTGCCTAGAGCCGGTTTCGGTGCCGGACCGGGTGCGGCTCCGCCGAAAGTGATGAGCCTTGCGGCCTGGGGCTTGCCCGCCCGGACCGATCTGCCTGTAGTCTCCAGGCAGCCAGATTCAGCCGAATCCCGGCCGGTGGCTGCGGCGCGCCCCAGTGCCGGCCAGGGTGCTGATGCCGACGCGGAAAGGTGACCCGTTGACGACGCTTGTTTCCCAGATTTCCGATAACGTTCGTTTCCGCCACGCTTGCTTGAAGCGGTGGCGACCAGCCGTCCCTGGCGTTGGCCTCGCGCTGGCGGTGGCGCTGGTCTTCGCCCAGCCGGCGGCGGCCCAGGAGAGGGCGGTGCCGTCGAGCGAGACGGAGATCCAGCTGTCCTTCGCGCCGGTCGTGAAGCGCGTCGCGCCGGCCGTGGTCAACATCTATGCGTCACGCCGGGTCCGCGCGGCGCCGCGATCGCCGCTGTTCGATGACCCGTTCTTCCGTCATTTCTTCGGTGATCAGCGCGGAAATGCCGCTCCGGACCGGATGCAGAAGTCGCTCGGGTCGGGCGTGATCGTCTCCCGCGACGGGGTGGTGATCACCAACAACCACGTGATCCGGGATGCCGACGCGATCCGCGTCGCGCTGTCGGATCGGCGCGAGTTCGACGCGGAGCTGGTGCTCAAGGATGAACGGACGGATCTGGCGGTTCTGCGGCTGAAGGCCGACGGCCAGGAGTTTCCGACGGTGCCGTTCGCCGATTCGGACGAGCTGGAAGTCGGTGACCTTGTGCTTGCCATCGGCGATCCGTTCGGCGTTGGCCAGACGGTCACCCAGGGCATCGTGTCCGCGCTCGCCCGTACCCAGGTGGGGATCACCGATTACCGCTTCTTCATCCAGACCGACGCGGCGATCAATCCGGGCAACTCCGGCGGCGCGCTGATCGACATGAGCGGCCACCTCGTCGGCATCAACTCGGCGATCTATTCCCGTTCCGGCGGGTCGCTCGGGATCGGCTTTGCCATCCCCGCCAACATGGCCCGGCTGGTCACGGAGTCGGCCGTCGCCAGCGGCACGCTGCAGCGGCCGTGGTTCGGCGCGTCCATGCAGGGGGTCACCAGCGACATCGCCGACGGGCTCGGTCTCGACCGGCCGCGCGGCGCGCTCGTGACCCGGGTGATGGACGACGGACCGGCCGACAGGGCGGGCTTCCGGCCGGGCGACCTGATCCTGGCGATCGCGGGTCAGGGCATCGACGACCCCGATGCGTTCGGCTACCGCTTCGTGACCAAGGGCGTCGGTGGCACGGTCGACGTCGCCATCCTGCGCAATGGCCGCGAGATGAGCATCGACGTGCCGCTGGAGGCGCCGCCCGAGACGACCCCGCGCGACGCGAGGACGATCCGCGGGTCTTCGCCGTTCACCGGCGTGACCGTCATGAACCTGTCGCCGGCGGTGGCCGAGGAAGTGGCCCTCGATTTCGACAACGAGGGCGTGGTCGTTTCAGGGGTCGAGCAGGGGTCCACGTCGGAGCGGATCGGTCTGCGCCGGGGCGACATCATCGTGGACATCAACGGCCAGGAGATCGAGTCGACCGAGCTCCTGGAAGAGGTGATCGACGGTCGGCCGCGGGTATGGCGGATCAGCATCAAGCGCGACGGCCGCGTGCTGCAGATGGCCTTCAGGGGCTGATCGGTTCCCGGGAGCAACGATGTCCGATCTCTTCACCTCCGCCGGTCTGGAACAGTCGGCGCCCCGGCCGCTCGCGGACCGTCTCCGGCCCAAGGCGCTTGCGGAGGTGGTCGGTCAGCCGCATCTCGTCGGCCCGGACGGAACGCTGACACGGATGCTGCGCTCCGGCCGCGTCGGATCGATGATCTTCTGGGGCCCCCCGGGCACCGGCAAGACCACCGTCGCCCGCCTGCTCGCCGGCGCCACCGATCTTCATTTCGAGCAGATCTCGGCGATCTTCTCCGGAGTTGCCGACCTGAAGAAGGTGTTCGAGGCGGCGCGGGGACGGCGGGCCATGGGCAAGGGCACGCTGCTGTTCGTCGACGAGATCCATCGGTTCAACCGCGCCCAGCAGGATGCCTTCCTGCCGGTGATGGAAGACGGAACGGTGACCCTCGTCGGTGCGACCACCGAGAACCCGTCCTTCGAACTCAACGCGGCGCTCCTGTCGCGCGGGCAGGTGCTGACCTTCCGTGCGCTGGACGGCGACGCGATCGCGGCTCTCCTGGAGGCGGCGGAGCGGACCGAGGAACGGGCGCTGCCGCTCGATGCGGCGGCCCGCGAGAGCCTGGTCCGCATGGCCGACGGCGACGGGCGCGCGGCACTCTCGTTGGCCGAGGAGGTCTGGCGATCGGCCGGCGAAGGCGAGCAGCTGACGGCGGAAACGCTCCAGGCGGTGCTGCAGCGACGGGCGCCGATCTACGACAAGTCCCGCGACGGCCACTACAATCTGATCTCGGCGCTGCACAAGGCCGTGCGGGGATCGGACCCCGACGCCGCGCTCTACTATCTCTGCCGGATGCTGGACGCAGGCGAGGATCCGCTGTTCCTGGGACGGCGGCTGGTGCGGATGGCGGTGGAGGACATCGGCCTTGCCGATCCGCAGGCGCTGACGGTCGCCAACGCGGCCAAGGACGCCTACGATTTTCTCGGCTCCCCGGAGGGCGAGCTGGCTCTTGCCCAGGCGACCGTCTATCTGGCCGCCGCTCCGAAATCCAACGCCGTCTACCGCGCCTACAAGGCCGCGCTGAAGACCGCGCGGGAGGGCGGGTCGCTGCTGCCCCCCAAACACATCCTCAACGCGCCCACCAAGCTCATGAAGAGCGAGGGATATTCGACCGGCTATCAGTACGACCACGACGCGCCGGACGCGTTTTCCGGCCAGGACTACTTCCCCGAGGAGCTCGGCCGGCAATCGTTCTATCGTCCGACAGGCTACGGCGCCGAGGCGCACATCGGCAAGCGTCTCGAGCATCTGGAGGCCTTGCGCCGGCGGCGGCGCGGCGAAGGCTAGGACTTTCGCCGGGCATTGGGCGTGCCCGGTCGTTTGAATTTGAGCGTGGCTTGAGTATCGTGCGCGCCATTGCGGGCCCGTCCGCGTCCCGGTCAGCCGGACCGATATGACGGGCTCGCCCCGCTCGCCGCTCAGGGAGACTGGCAGACGATGCGCGAAGTCCTGCTGGTCATGCTTGGTGGCGGCCTCGGCGCCGGTCTGCGCCATATGGTCGGAGTGGCCGCGGTTCGCGTGATGGGGTTCGGCTTCCCGTGGGGCACCCTCACGGTGAACGTCGTCGGCTCGCTTGCGATGGGACTGCTGGTGGCCGGCCTCGCCCGGTTCGGGCCGGACATCGGCGCGCGCGAGATCCGGCTGTTCGTGGGCGTAGGTGTTCTCGGCGGGTTCACGACCTTCTCGTCGTTCTCGCTCGATGCGGTCAACCTCTACGAGGGGGGGCATGCATCGACGGCGGCCCTCTACGTGGTCGGCTCGGTGGTTCTCGGTCTGACGGCGCTGTTCGCCGGACTCGGTCTTGTTCGCTGGCTGGCTCCCTGAGCCCCGGCACGGAAAGTATGCAGACGTCATGGCAATGATCGAAACCAGGCAGGTCGACGGCGACGAAGACGGCATGCGCGTCGACCGCTGGTTCAAGACCCACTATCCGGGCGTCGGCTTCGGCCAGTTGCAGAAGCTTCTGCGCACCGGCCAGGTGCGCGTCGACGGCGGACGGGTGAAGCCGTCGAGCCGGCTGGAAACCGGTCAGACCATCCGCATCCCGCCGATGGCGGCGAACGCGCCGTCCGCGCCGGTTGTCCAGGGCGGTCCATCTCGCGAAGGCCGTGCCGGGCTCGAGCCGTACCTGGTGCACGAGGATGCCGATGTGCTGGTGTTCAACAAGCCGGCGGGACTGGCCGTCCAGGGCGGGCCGGGACTGACGCGCCATGTCGACGGGTTGCTGGAAGGCTGGCGCGACCGCAAGGGGCAGAAGCCTCGGCTGGTGCATCGCCTCGACCGCGACACCTCCGGGGTGCTTCTCGTGGCGAAGACGCGCAAGGCGGCCGCCGATCTCGCCGGGTCCTTCCGGTCACGCACCACGCGCAAGCTCTACTGGGCGCTGGTGAAGGGCATTCCCAAGCCCAGGGAAGGGCGGATCTCCACCTACCTGGCCAAGGACGGCCCCCGCGAGGCGGAGCGCATGGTCATCGTCCGCCATGGCGTGCCCGATGCCGTCCACGCGGTGACCCACTACGCGGTTGTGGAGCAGGCCGGCCAGAACGTCTGCTGGCTGGTGATGCGGCCGGTGACGGGGCGGACCCATCAGCTGCGCGCCCATGCCGCCCACATCGGACATCCGATCGTCGGCGATCCCAAATATTTCGACATCGAGAACTGGGACCTGCCCGGGGGGATCCAGAACAAGCTCCATCTGCACGCGCACCGGCTGGTGATCCCGCATCCTTCCTCGGGCGGCCTGCTCGACGTGTCGGCGCCGCTGTCGGCCCACATGCAGCAGTCCTGGAACCTCTACGGCTTCGATCCGGAACGCGCCTTCGAGGTTGAGAACGAGGCGGCCGTCCTGCTCAATGCCAAGGCGGGCTGAGACGGACATGGGGAAGGGCCACCCGGCGCATCCGGCCGGCGGCGGCAGGCCGCGTGTCTACGACTGCTTCCTGTTCTTCCGCGAGCTGGACCTCCTGGAGATCCGGCTCGGCGAGCTCGATCCGGTGGTCGACACCTTCGTGCTCGTCGAGGCCCGTCGCGACTTCGCCGGCAACGAGAAGCCCCTGGTCTACAAGGCGAACCGCAGCCGCTTCGCCGCCTTTGCCCACAAGATCCGCCACGTGGAGGTGCTCGACGAGCCCGGCGACGCCGGCCGGCGCTGGATCCGCCAGGCGCACCAGCGTCGCGCCATCCTCGACGGGTTGCATGATGCCCGGCCTGACGACCTGGTGATCGTCTCCGACGTGGACGAGATCCCCGCCGCCGAGCGCGTGGCCGAAGCCAATGCCGATCCGCGGCCGAACGCCGTGCATTTCTTCAACCAGCCACTTCATCGCTTCTATCTCGACGTTCGGGACAGCGGTGGAACGCGCTGGATCGGCAGCCGCGCCGTCCGCGCCCGCCGCATGATCGATCCCACCCGGCTGCGCAAGCTGAAGCCGGTCAACTATCCCCGGGCGCCGCGTGCCTACGAGGCGCTGTACTGGGCCTATCGCAGCGTGGCGGAGTTCGGCGCGCTCACCACCCGCGTCCTGCACCGCGATGCCGGCTGGCATTTCTCCTCGCTCGGCGACGTCGACTATCTGATGGCCAAGGACGCGGCGATCTCGTTCGACGAACAGAACCAGGTGAGCAACGCCCCGCGCGCCTATTGGGAAAGCGCGCGCGCCGAGCTGCTGATGCCGCTGGGGCGCGCCGAACGCCTCGACATCGCGCACGACCTTCCGCGCCCGGTGCGCGAGAAGCCCGAGCGCTTCGCGCACCTGTTGTCGCCCGGGATGTCCGAGGACGGCTGAGCGTTGTTCGCCAGCCGTTCCGGGCCCGCCGCACCGCCTGTCATGGCAACTTCATTTGATTCCTCGCGACCTCCGGGCCTCTATGCCGGCGGGGCGCGCGAAGGTTCGGCGGCCGCACCGACCCGGGGGGTGAGATGAACGAGTTGAGCATTGCAGGCGCGCATCCGGCGGCTGCCGCCGATGTCGGGCCAGGCGGCAAGACGGTTCAGCAATATATCGACGAGACCCCGCGCTGGGAGGACGGCACCTTCGTCTCCATGACGCCGATGACCCGCATGCAGTGGCTGATCTGGGCGCTGGCCGCGGCGGGCAAGTTCTTCGAGGGCATGGTGGTCTTCATGACCGGCGTTGCCTTGCCGCTGATCAGCAAGGACTGGAATCTCGGCGAGTTCGAACACGGCATGGTGGCGGCGGCGAGCCTGCTTGGCATCCTCGTCGGGGCGACCTTGCTGGGTGGCCTGTCCGACCATTTCGGCCGCAAGCGCATGTTCATCGTCGAGATGGCGCTGTTCACGATCTTCCTGGTCCTGACCTGCCTCAGCCCGTCCTTCGTCTGGTTCGTGATCTGCCTGCTGGGCCTCGGCCTCGCGCTCGGCTGCGACTATCCGACCGCGCACATGGTCATTTCCGAATCCATCCCGTCGCGCTCGCGCGGCCGCCTGGTGCTGTCGGCGTTCGGTTTCCAGGCCGTCGGGGCGCTGTTCGGCACCTTCGTCGGCTACCTGATCCTGGTGAACCACCCCGCGCTGGATGCCTGGCGCTACATGTACGCGGCGGCGATCATCCCGGCGGTGCTCGTGCTGGTGGGCCGCTTTTACATCACCGAGAGCGTGCACTGGCTGTTCGCCAAGGGGAAGGTCGCGGAGGCGGAGCGCGAGGCGGCGCGTCTTCTGAAACGCACCCCGGCCTACCCCAAGAAGATCAGGCTGAAGCGGAAGAAGGTCCCGAAGGCCGGCGTCCCCGTCCGCAAGCCGGAAACCCACTACGGCGTGCTGTTCAACAGGAAGAACCGCCGCGCGACCATCCTCGCGTCGGTGCCGTGGTTCCTGCAGGATCTGGGCACCTACGGCATCGGCATCTTCACGCCGGTGATCCTGGCCGCCGCGGTCGGGCGCCAGAAGGAACATGCCACGTCGGTGGCCGACATCGTCCAGAACGACATCCTCGCGGCCCGCGGCGCGGCGACCATCGATGTCCTGCTGATCGTCGGCATCATCGTCGCCGTCCTGCTGGCCGACCGTGCCGGCCGGATCCGTCTGCAGATCGTCGGCTTCTTCGGCTGTGCGCTCGGCCTGCTTGTCGCCGCGCTGTCGGCCTACGTCGCCCCGCAGCTGGAAGTGCTGATGGTGTTCGCGGGCTTCATGCTCTTCAACTTCATGACCAACATGGGTCCGAACGCCCAGACCTACCTGATCGCCGGCGAGGTGTTCCCCACCGAGGTGCGTGGCAAGGGCGCCGGCTTCGCCGCATCCTTCGCGAAGATCGGCGCGGTGCTCACCGCGTTCCTGTTCCCCGTCCTCCTTGCCGATTTCGGAACCACCGCCATTCTGCTGGCGCTGGTGGTCGCGTCGCTGCTCGGGGCCTGGGTGACCTGGCAGTTCCGCATCGAGACGGCCGGGCTCAACCTGGAGGAACTGGACGCGGACATCGACGCCGAATACGCCCACGCGCCGGCCTGAACCGGCGGAACGTTCGCGGCCGTCCACGCTTGACATGGCAAGGGCGGGGCGGTCCCCTCCCGGACGTGGCAGGTGGAAAGAGGCAGGACGACATGAGCGACGGAGTCGAGGCAATCTTCGCGCGACTGGACGCGTGCCGGACGGGCTGGAAGGGCCGGACGCTGCGCGCGGCGTTCGAGGCGGACCCGGGCCGCTTTGACCGCTTCCACGCGCAGTTCGACGATCTTCTCCTCGACTACTCGAAGACCCATGTCGACGCCGACACGCTGGCCCTGCTGGTGGATCTCGCGACGGCCGCGGATCTGGCCGGCTGGCGCGACCGGATGTTCGGCGGGGAGGCGATCAACGCGACCGAGCGGCGCGCCGTTCTGCATACGGCGCTGCGCGCCGGCCCGGGCCGGGCCATCCGCCTCGGCGACCAGGACGTGGGTGCCGACGTGGCCGGCGTGCTGGACCGGATGGAGGCGTTCAGCGACGCCGTGCGCGCGGGCGCGATCCGCGGCGCGACCGGAGAGATCTTTACCGACGTGGTCAACATCGGCATCGGCGGCTCCGACCTCGGGCCGCGCATGGCGACCCGCGCGCT
>Ga0207904_1000676_pt1 | contig 11942 bp, 10 predicted proteins | sample MalvirmetaMSP118_FD_184232 | JGI IMG/M metagenome (GOLD analysis project Ga0207904, IMG submission 184232) | Marine viral communities from the Deep Pacific Ocean - MSP-118 (SPAdes) | ecosystem: Environmental > Aquatic > Marine > Oceanic | place: Pacific Ocean | collected 2011-05-30 | reverse complement strand
CGCCTGGCCAACTATCTGCGGGTGCTGACGCTGGAGGCGCAGACCATCGCGCGTGCCTGCGGCAAGAGCCACGTCCACAACCTGGAGCCTGAAGACCTGCAGGCGCTGACGATCGAGGCCGCGGCGATGGCCCGCGTCCCGCTTGCCGGGACCGGCTGGATCCCCGGGCAGGGAGGCCTTTAGCTTCGGTCGGCGAGGTCGGAGCGGGCGATCCCGCTCCGGCCATCGTCCTCGCGAGCCGGCTTCGGCCTGATTCCTGCTTGCAGCACATTCGACCAGAGACCGGCCCAAGTCGGCGCGCACACCACCGATTCCAGAGGACCCTACATCGATGACCGACCTGGCCGCATTCGCCCGCGAGAAAGGCGTGAAATACTTTCTCGTGAACTTCACCGACCTGCGGGGTGTCCAGCGCTCCAAGCTGGTGCCGGCGACCGCCATCGGGATGGTGGAGACGAACGGCGCGGGCTTTGCCGGGTTCGCCACCTATCTCGACATGTCGCCGGCCGACCCCGACATGTTCGCCGTTCCGGATGCCGCTACCGCGATCCAGCTGCCGTGGAACCCGGAGGTGGCCTGGGTGGCCAGCGATCTGGTCATGGACGGCAAGCCGGTCGCCCAGGCACCTCGGGTGGTGCTGAAGACCCTGATCGCCGCGGCCGCCGAGCAGGGGCTGCGGATGAAGGCCGGCATCGAGGCGGAATATCACCTGATCGATCCGAGCGGCCTGGACATCTCCGATCCACGCGATACCGACGCCAAGCCCTGCTACGACCAGTCGGCGATCATGCGCCGCTACGAGGTGGTGTCGGAGATCTGCGACGCGATGATCGGGCTCGGCTGGGGGCCGTACCAGAACGATCATGAGGACGCCAACGGCCAGTTCGAGATGAACTGGGATTTCGCCGATGCGCTGGTGACCGCCGACCGGCACGCCTTCTTTAAGTTCATGGTCAAATCGATCGCCGAGAAGCATGGCCTGCGCGCCACCTTCATGCCAAAGCCGTTCACGCACCTGACCGGCAACGGCTGTCACTCGCACGTGTCGATCTGGAGCCCCGACGGCGCCACGAACCTGTTCGAGGGCAGCGATCACGCGCTCGGCCTGTCGAGCCTGGCGCTCGCCTTCCTCGGCGGGGTGCTCGACCACGCCGAGGCGATCTGCGCGCTGACCAATCCGACCGTCAACAGCTACAAGCGCATCAACGCCGCGGTGACCGCCTCGGGCGCCACGTGGTCGCCGAACGCGGTGACGTGGACCGGAAACAACCGCACCCACATGGTCCGCATTCCCGATCCGGGCCGCTTCGAGTTCCGCCTGCCGGACGGGGCGGCCAACCCCTATTTGCTGCAGGCGGCGTTGCTGGCGGCGGGGCTGGAGGGCGTGGCGACCAACGCCAGCCCCGGGGAGCCGCTGCTCGACGTGAACATGTACACAGATGGCGGATCGGTCGAGGCGCGCCGGCTGCCCCTCTACATGCTCGACGCGATCCGCGCGTTCGATGGCGATACGCGCCTGAAGGACCGCCTCGGCGCCGGCTTCTCGGCGTCCTACGTGAAGATGAAGATGGCGGAGTGGAACGACTACTCGCGTCACCTGACGGACTGGGAACGGGGCGCCACGCTCGACTGCTGAGGTGCCTTCAGACGGCGAACCGGAGAGAACTCCGGGTCACGCCTTGCAGGAAGCCGGCGCGCGACAGCGCGCTGGCTTGAGCCGTTCGGCACTCACTGGCTAGCCCAACTCGTACCCGGAACCGGGAACCGCAGCGCGTTCGGCGTGAGGGGTTCCCATCGTCGCAAAGCCGGACGGAGAACCGGTTCCCACTTTTCCCGGCTTTGCCTGTCCTCAGTCCCGGCTTTCCAGGTGCTGGATGCGGCGGAGATCGGGGAAGGCCTTCGCCCAGATGGCGGCGATGGCCATCGTCCCGACGCCGCCGACGGTCACGGCCGCGACGGTTCCGATCATCGCGGCCATGACGCCGGCGCGGAACTCGCCCAGTTCGTTGGAGGCGCCGACGAACACCATGTTGACGGCGTTGACCCGACCCCGGACGTCGTCCGGCGTCCACAGCTGGATCAGCGTCTCGCGGACGAACACCGAGACCATGTCGAGGGCGCCCATCATGGCGAGCGCCACGATCGACACCCAGACCGTCTCCGACAGTCCGAACACGACGGCGAAGGCGCCGAACCCGAACACGCAGATGAACATCATCATGCCGGCGTGAGAGCGGATCGGCCGCATGGCCAGGAACACCGCGATGGTGACCGCGCCGACGCCGGGGGCGGCACGCAGCAGGCCGAGTCCCCAGGGGCCGAGCTCCAGGATGTCGCGGGCATAGACCGGCAGCAGCGCCGTCGCACCGCCCAGGAGCACGGCGAACAGGTCGAGGGAGATCGCCCCGAGGACCACCTTTTCCCGGCGGATGTAGTTGAGGCCGGCGACCACCTCCGACCAGCTCGGCGGCGCCTTCACCGTCTTCTGGTCGGGCTGGGGAATGGCCAGCACGAGGCAGGTGGCGGCGAGGAACATGGTGCCGGCGACACCGTAGGCCACCAGCGGCCCGACGCCATAGAGCAGTCCGCCGGCGACCGGCCCGAGAATGGCCGCCATCTGCCAGGCCGAGGAGTTCCAGGCGATGGCGTTGGCGAGTTCCGACTGCGGGATCAGGTTGACCACCAGCGAGCTCTGGGCCGGGTTGAAGAAGGCCCGGGCGGCGCCGAACACCAGCAGCGCGGCGAAGATCGGCAGGACGTTGGCGGATCCGTTGAGCGTGTAGGCGATCAGGAAGACCGCGCAGAGCCCCTCCACGGCGGCTGCGATGGCCATGATGGAGCGGCGCTTGTAGCGGTCGGCCGCCGAGCCGGCGGCAAAGACCAGCAGCAGCGCCGGCAGAAACTGCAGCAGCCCCACGAACCCGAGATCGAGCGGGTTGCGGGTGATGTCGTAGACCTGCCAGCCCACCGACACGCTGACCACCTGCACGGCGAAGGTCGAGCAGAACCGGGCAGCCCAGTAGAGGGCAAAGCTGCGGTGCCGGAATGCCGCGAACCGGGAGGCCGGGCCGGCGCTGGCTTCGGGAGAAAACATGGTCGGTCTGCTCGGCGCGCGCGGCCGGTGCCAAGGCCCGCGCCGCGTTGGAATGGCCCGCCGCGCCGAAACGGCCGTCGGTGGGAAGGCGAGAATGTCGGGCGGCATAGGAGCGCCGCCCCGGAAGCCGTCGGATGGCGCTCAGTTGTCGCCGGGCGACGCGATGATCGACAGATAGCGTGCTTCGGGGGTGAGAAGTTCCGCCGGCCCGTGCGGCGCGATCGCGTCGAAGAACAGGGAATCGCCTTCCGACAGCTGGAAGGACCGGTCACCGTGCCGGTAGGTCACCTGACCCTCCAGCATGTAGATGAATTCCACCCCCTGGTGCTGGAACTCGCTGAACATCTCCGACTGCTCGGTGAGCGTGATCAGGTAGGGCTCGACGGAGACGCTGGAGCGGATCATGTGGCCCAGCAGCTGGTACATGTGGCCCGCCCGGGTGCCACGGCGGTCGATCTCCAGGCCTCGGCCGGCGGGGACATAGGAGACGTCGCGGCTTTCCTCGAAGGAGCGGAAGAAGGCCGACAGCGGCAGGTTGAGCACGCCCGCAAGTCCCGTGAGCGTCGACAGGGACGGGGAGATCTGGCCGTTCTCGATCTTGGAGACCATGCCGGGGGAGAGCCCGGTCGCCTGGGCGAGGTCGGCAAGGGTCATCTGCAGCCGCCGCCGCTGGCGCCGCACCTCCCGGCCGATATAGCGCTCGATGGACCGCGGTTCCCGGTCCGGCTGGCTGTCTTCGACGGTGTCCATGGCGCGGTGCGATCACTCCTGCCGGGAACGCGCCGGCGCCGCCTGTCCGAGTTGCGCGCGCGGTTCCGGTCGCCGTTCAGACCGCCTTCGGGAAGGCGGCCGATTCCTTGCGCCGCCAGCTCGACACGCAAGGGATCTTGGTCCGGTCGCAGCGGTCCGCATAGGTGCGCGCGATGTCGGTGACTTCCGACATCAGCCCCTTTTCCAGCGTGATCGGCGACAGGCCCAGCCCGAGGAAGCGGTCGTTGGCGACGTGGAGGTCGTTCTCCTCGGCCTCGTTGCGCGGGTTGGTGACGAACTCGATCGGCACGTCGGTCATCTCCGAGATCATCTCGGCCAGCTTCCGGATCCGGTGGGTCTCGGTCATCTGGTTGAGGATGTTGACGCGCTCGCCGGCCTGGGGCGGGTTGTCGATGGCCAGCTCGATGCATTTGCAGGTGTCGCGGATGTGGATGAAGGCGCGGGTCTGGCCGCCCGTGCCGTGGATGGTCAGCGGATAGCCGATCGCCGCCTGCATGAGGAAGCGGTTGAGCACGGTGCCGTAGTCGCCGTCGTAGTCGAAGCGGTTGATCAGCCGCTCGTCCATCGAGGTTTCGTCGGTCTGCGTTCCCCAGACGATGCCCTGATGCAGGTCGGTGATCTTCACCCCGTCGTTCTTGTTGTAGTAGTGGAAGAACAACTGATCCTGGGTCTTCGTCATGTGGTAGATCGAGCCGGGATTGGCCGGGTAGAGGATCTCGTGGTCGATGAGGTCGGCGCCAGTGTCGATCTTGATCTGGAGATAGCCTTCCGGGATCTTCATTCCGGCGGTGCCGTAGCCGTAGACGCCCATGGTTCCCAGGTGGACCAGATGCACGTCCAGGCCGGATTCCACGATGGCGCAGAGCACGTCGTGAGTGGCGCACAGGTTGTTGCGGACGGTGTAGCGCTTGTGGTGCGGCGACTTCATCGAGTAGGGCGCGGCGCGCTGCTCGGCGAAATGGATCACCACGTCCGGCTTCTCGGTTTGCAGGAGCGTCAGCAGCCGGTGGTAGTGCTCGCCGACGGAGAACGATTCGTGCCGGATCTCCTTGCCGGTAAGTTCCTTCCAGACGCGCAGCCGCTCGCCGAGCGAACGGATCGGCGTCAGCGATTCAACCTCGAGCTCGACGTCGATCTTCCGGCGGGAGAGGTTGTCGACGATGACGACGTCGTGGCCCCGGTTGGACAGATAGAGGCTGGTCGGCCAACCGCAGAAACCGTCGCCGCCAAGGACCAGGACCTTTGCCATAGTGTGTCTACCCGTTTGGCTCTGCCCGGTCCCGTACGGCATGGCGGCCGATGGCGACGCGAGCACTCTTATCTGGTGGCGTGAGCGTCCGAAGCCCTGCCGGGCTCTCGTTCGCCGCGGATCCGGTCGGTCGGAATTCGCCGCGGAGGGCGGTCGGAACCGGACCGGACGCGCTTGATTTGGCTATGTGGCTTAGCGCATCCGTTCCGGCGACGCCAGCCACCGGCACGGCTAAGGGTTGCGGCCGCGCGCGGCGGTGCGCGAGACCAGCAGGGCGGCCGTCCGCATCTCCGCTTCGCGGCGCGCGCGGCGGCGCATTGCCTCCGCATCTTCGCCCCAAAGGGAGATGTTCCAGTCCTCGTCGACGTGCGCCGCGGCCCAGGCCTCGTCGACGGAGAGGGCCCCGTCGCGAACCGCCAGCGCAATCAGCACCGAGCCGGTCAGCGTGGTGAGTGAATGCAGGGCGGCGAGGGCAAACGGATCGCCGGTCGGCATGCGGCTGCGCACCGCCGCCACGGCGGTCTCGCTCTGGGTGACCGGCATGACGCCTTCCGCCAGCACGAAGCGCGCGCCGAGGGTCGATTCCGCCCACGCGAGGATCGGGTCCCAGACGGCGCGCTGGCGGGCGACGAGTTCGTCGGGCGTGCCGGCTCGGTAGCACAGCATGTCGGTGCCGGCGAACGCGGTGATGTCGGCTGCGACGGCATCCGGCATGTCGGCCACACCGTCGATGGCGGAGTTGAGAAGACAGGTCATCGGCATCCGCGCCGGGTTGATCTCGGTCTCCTGGGCCTCCCACTCGGCGGCGACGACCTCGGCCACCTCGGCATCCGGGACGGCGAGCGGGCGCCGCTTCGGCGTGCGCACCGGCCGGCCGTCGAGGACGATCTGGAAGCCGTCGTCGGCCGGACGAATGCCCACCTCCTTGTAGAAGCGCTTCGGGAGTTCGGGCCGCATCATCTTGCGGGCGAGGCCGACAGGGTCGTTGTCGGTCGGCGGCGTCGGGGTCTGGTCGGCGGTCATGATGCCGTCCTTTCGCTGAAGAGATGCGCGACCGCGCCGGGCACGTCCGCGAAGGTGTCGACGATGCGGTCGGCGCCGGCGGGCACGAGCGTCTCGACCGGATGATAACCCCACGAGACGCCGAGGGCGCCAACGCCGGCCGCCTTGGCCATCTGCATGTCGAAGGTGGTGTCGCCGATCATCACCGTGCCGGCCGGATCGGCACCGGTCTCCGACAGCGCCCGGAAGATCATGCCCGGGTGCGGCTTGGAGGGGGCGTCGTCGGCCGTCTGCAGCGTGGCGAAATGGCCGTGGAAGCCGAACCGCTCGATGATGACGTCGACGCCGCGCCGCGACTTGCCGGTGACCATGCCCAGCAGCGTGTCGTCGCGGGCGGCCAGGAGGTCCAGGATCCGCGCCACGTCCGGATAGAGCGGCTCGTGGTGGGCGGCTTCAGTGCGCAGGTCGCGAAAGGAATCCTTGTAGGCCTCGACGACGACCGGAACCGATCCGGCGAACGCGGGGCCCACCAGCTGCCCGATGGCCTCGGGCAGCGACAACCCGACGATGCCCAGGATGGCCGCGCGCGGCGGCACCGCGAGACCCTCCGCGCGAAACGCGCGCTCCATCGCCGCGACGATGATGTGCTGGCTGTCGACGAGGGTGCCGTCGCAGTCGAACAGCATCAGCTTCAGCTCGGTGGGCGGGGCCGACGAGGCGATGTCCCGCCCGGATGCGGGCGGCATGATTGACGACGTCACGATATGTCCTGTCCTGGGCGCGGGCGCGGCGCTTGGGAAGAAGCGGTCCGCAGGCAGGGAAGGGATAGCCCCGGCCGGTGCCCGGGATCAATCCAGCGCGCGGCTGCCGGCGATCACGATCCGCGCGGCGATGGCGGCGTAGTCCTCACGGCTCACCGGTCCCGTCGGCCTGAACCACAGATAATGCCAGTTCAGCATACCGAACAGGGACATGGTGACCGGCTTCAGCAGGCGCGGGTTGGCGGCAAGGTCGGGATTGGCTTCCGCCAGCGCCTCGGCAAAGACGTCGACGAGGTCCCGCTCCATCTTCTTCAGGATGTCCTGCTTGTCGGCGGGCAGGCGGCTGAGATTGTTGATCTGCACCTTGTGCTCGGCGTCGGCGTCCCGGTAGGCCTCGAGAATGACGGTGCAGAGGCGCACCAGCCGATCTTCCGGCGCGTTGCCGCGCTCGACCTCCCGTACCGCCGCGACGAGATCCTCCAGATGGGCCTCGATGACGTCGAACAGGAGCTGCTCCTTGTTCGTGTAGTAGTGGTAGAGAAGGGCTTTCGACACGCCGCACGCGAGCGCGATCTGGCTCATCGACGCGCCGTCGAAGCCGGTGTCGGCGAACGCCCGGGCGGACGCCGAAAGGATCGCATTGCGTTTGTCGTCGTAATCGACAGCGCGCGGCCGCGCCATGTCACCGCTCCTTCACTCGCCACCGCGGTTGTCGCGGCGGCCGTCGCACGACACGAACTGCGGCATCGCAGGCCAGACAGTCGGGACGACCCTGCCGGAACCGGCCGGGATTCGCGTTCCGGGCCGGTCCGCATGTCGGGGACGACACGACGCGGCTCGAGGGTGTCGCATGCCCGCTACCGGGCGGTGTCGCCCGAAACAGGCTCAGTCCTTCGGCCGGCGGTCTATCACCCGCCTGGCCTTGCCCATCGATCGCTCGAGGCCGCCGGGATCGGCCACCACGATGCGCGTCGACACGCCGATATTGTTCTTGATGTGCGCCCGGAGCTCGGCCGCGTGGGACGCACGGCTTGCCTCGTCCGCGAGGCCCTGGCGGGCCTCGACATGGACGGTCAGCTCATCCATGCGGCTTTCCCGAGTTACCTCAAGCAGATAGTGCGGGGCAAGGCCGGCGCAGCGCAACAGCTGTTCCTCGACCTGGGTCGGGAACACGTTGACGCCGCGGATGATCAGCATGTCGTCGGACCGGCCGGTGATCTTTTCCATCCGCCGCATGGACCGCGCCGTGCCTGGCAGCAGCCGGGTCAGATCGCGGGTGCGGTAGCGGATGATCGGAAGGGCTTCCTTGGTGAGCGAGGTGAAGACCAGCTCGCCGACTTCGCCGTCGGCCACCGGCATGCCCGTCTCGGTGTTGATGACCTCCGGGTAGAAGTGGTCTTCCCAGATGTGCAGCCCGTCCTTGGTCTCCACGCATTCGTTGGCGACACCCGGGCCCATCACCTCCGACAGCCCGTAGATGTCGACGGCATGGATGTCGAAGGCCGTCTCGATCTCCTGGCGCACCGAATTGGTCCATGGTTCGGCACCGAAGATGCCGACCTTGAGGGACGAGGTTGCCGGGTCAATGCCGCGACTGCGGAACTCGTCGAGGATCGCCAGCATGTAGGACGGCGTCACCATGATGATCTCGGGCTGGAAATCCTGGATCAGCTGAACCTGGCGCTCGGTCATGCCGCCGGAGATCGGCACCACCGTGCAGCCGAGCTTTTCCGCGCCGTAGTGGGCGCCGAGGCCGCCGGTGAACAGGCCGTAGCCGTAGGAGATGTGGCAGATCATGCCAGGGCGTCCGCCAGAGGCGCGGATGGACCGCGCCATCACGGTGGCCCAGGTGTCGATGTCGCGCTTCGTGTAGCCCACGACCGTCGGCTTGCCGGTGGTGCCCGAGGAGGCGTGGATGCGGACGACCTGGTCGCGCGGCACGGCGAACATGCCGAACGGGTAGTTGTCGCGCAGGTCCTGCTTCGCGGTGAAGGGAAACTTCGCCAGGTCCTCCAGCGACTTCAGGTCGTCCGGGTGGACGCCGGCCGCATCGAAGGCGCGCCGATAATGCGGCACGTTTTCATAGGCATGCGCGAGCGACCACTTCAGCCGCTCCAGCTGCAGCGCCGAGATCTCGTCGCGCGACGCGATCTCGATGGGGTCGAGGCTGCCCGGCTCCGGGCTCATATCCAGCATGGCATTCCCTCCAACTGGCCGGGGGCGGGAGGGGCGATTGCCGCTCCCTGACCTGCCTCGCCGGCGCGATACAATGGCGCGTACGGCTATTGACCTGCCGCCTGCGCGTCCGTTGCTTCCAGCAGCCGACCCGCGATGGTGCGCGACTGGCCGCGGAACTCCGCGACCGTCGTTCCGGCCTGGTCGGTGACGGTGATGTCGTAGATTCCCGAGCGGCCCTCGCGCCACCGCTCAGCCGCGGTTGCCGTCAGGCGGTCGCCGAGCATTACCGGCTTCAGGAAGCTGATGGTGCAGGTCTGGGCGACGGTGCGCTGGTCGTAGGTGTTGCACGAGAAGGCGAAGGCCGAATCGGCGAGCAGGAACATGAAGCCGCCGTGGCAGATCGCATGACCGTTCACCATGTCCTCGCGCACGGTCATGGTCAGTACGGCCTTGCCGGGCTCGACGGAGACGATCTCCATGCCGAGCCCCTTGGAGGCGCGGTCTTCGGCCCACATGGCGTCGGCGCAGGCGCGCGCGGTTTCCTGAGCGTCCATGGCGGGCGTCCTCACCCCTTGCGGCCGGTGAAGGCCGGCGCGCGCTTTTCCATGAAGGCGCGCACACCCTCTGCGTAGTCCGGGTGGCTGCCGGCGGTGCGCTGGAAGTCGCGCTCGAGATCAAGCTGGGTGTCGAGGTCGTTGGCCTCGGACGCGTCGAGGATGCGCCGCTGCATGACCAGCCCGTCGGTGGGGCCCTTGGCAAGGGCGGACGCCATCCGGGTGGCCTCGTCCATCAGCGCGTCGTCGTCGAGCGCCTTCCAGATCAGGCCCCAGTTCTCGGCCTTCTCCGCCGGGATCGGTTCGGCCAGCAGGCACATGCCGCGCGCGCGCGCCGCGCCGACCAGCCGCGGCAGCACCCAGGTGCCGCCGGAATCCGGCACGAGGCCGAGCTTGGCGAAGGCCTGGATGAACTTGGCCGAGCGCGCGGCGAGGACGATGTCGCAGTTGAGCGCGATGTTGGCGCCGGCGCCGGCCGCGGTACCGTTCACGGCCGCGATGATGGGGAAGGGCAGGGCATGCAGGCGGCGGATCAGCGGGTTGTAGTAGGTCTCGATCGTCTTGCCGAGATCCGGGGCCTGGCCGCCGGCCGGCGTGACCCGGTCGGAGAGGTCCTGGCCGGCACAGAAGCCGCGCCCGGCACCGGTCAGAACGACGGCCCGGCAGGCCCGGTCGGCCTCGGCATCGTCGAGCGCCGCAGCAAGCGCCTTGTGCATCGATTCGTTGAAGGAATTCAGCTTGTCGGGCCGGTTGAGCGTGATCAGCCGGTAGCCCTCGCGCACCTCGGAAAGAACCGGGGTCTCGTCCATGGCGTGTCTCCCAAAACAAAGGTCGGTCATCGGAGCGCCGGACATAGCATGCCGGTCCCCGTGCCGCTTCTTCGTCCGAAAATCAGGGCTTGACTGACCGGACGGTTAATCAATTAATATGAGCCAAAAGCAGGGCTGTCAACGCGATCGGATCGATGGCGCGGGGGCCTGAAACACCGGGGGCGACAAGCCCGCGGGACGCATGGGAGAGACGCATGTCCGAGCTGTTCGACCGCCATGGCGAGACCCTGCAGCACGCCGTTGAGGCGGCGCATGCGCGTGGCTACTGGACGCCCTATCCGGAGATGCCGTCCGGCCGGATCTATGGCGAGACCGCCAAGGCGGACGGGGAGGCGGCCTTCCAGGCGCTGCTGAACGCGCCGTTCGAGATCGACCAGCCGTCGACCGGCGGCCATGTCGGCAAGGAAATCAGCCCGTACGGTTTTGCCCTGGGCACGAGCTACCCCGCCGCAGACCCCGTCGCGCTCGTCGCCGCCGTCAAGGCCGCCGGCAAGGCGTGGGGCGCCGCGTCGGTGGAGACCCGCGTCGGCATCTGCCTGGAGGTGCTCGACCGGATCAACAAGCAGTCCTTCCTGATGGCCAACGCGGTCATGCACACCTCCGGCCAGGCGTTCATGATGGCCTTCCAGGCCGGTGGCCCGCACGCCCAGGACCGGGGACTCGAAGCGGTCGCCTACGCCTATGACGAGATGCGGCGCATTCCGGGCGCGGTCCGCTGGGAGAAGCCCCAGGGCAAGCAGCCGCCGGCGGTGCTCGACAAGACGTTCCGGGTCGTCCCGCGCGGCGTCGCGCTGGTCATCGGCTGCGCGACCTTCCCGAACTGGAATTCCTATTCGGCCTATTTCGCCGACCTGGCCACCGGCAACGCCGTGGTGGTGAAGCCGCACCCGATGGCGATCCTGCCGCTGGCACTGACCGTGCGGATCACCCGCGAGGTGCTGGCGGAGCAGGGCTTCGACCCGAACATCGTGGTGCTGGCCGCCGACGAGATCGACGCGCCGGTCACCCAGGCCTACGTCAGCCATCCCGACATCTCGATCATCGACTTCACCGGGTCGCGTGCCTTCGGTGAATGGATTCGCACGAACGCGGCCGGCAAGCAGGTGTACACCGAGGAGGCCGGCGTCAACTCCGTGGTCGTCGTGTCGACGGACGCGTTCCGCGGTCTGTGCGGCAACATCGCCTTCTCGCTCTCGCTCTACTCCGGCCAGATGTGCACCGCGCCGCAGAACATCTTCGTGCCGCGCGAGGGGATCGAGACCGACGACGGCCACAAGAGCCCGGATGACGTCGCGAAGGGCATCGCTACGGCCCTCGACAAGCTGCTCGGCGACCCCGATCGCGCCCTCGGCATTCTCGGCGCGGTCCAGAACCCCGACACCATAGACCGCATCGATCACGCCCGCGCGCTGGGCAAGGTCGTGCGCGAATCCGCGCCGGTGAGTGGCGGTGCCATTCCGGAGGGGACGCGCACCGCGACGCCGCTCCTGGTGCAGATCGATG
>Ga0207904_1000675_pt1 | contig 11953 bp, 11 predicted proteins | sample MalvirmetaMSP118_FD_184232 | JGI IMG/M metagenome (GOLD analysis project Ga0207904, IMG submission 184232) | Marine viral communities from the Deep Pacific Ocean - MSP-118 (SPAdes) | ecosystem: Environmental > Aquatic > Marine > Oceanic | place: Pacific Ocean | collected 2011-05-30 | reverse complement strand
TCTCACCCGTGCCGGCGACATCCTGCTCAGTCCGTCGCTCGCAGCGCTCCGCGCCGTCCCCTCGCTCGCCCTGGTTCCCCTCCTTCTGCTGTGGATGGGAATCGGCGAGGACTCCAAGGTGACACTCATCGCGATCGGCGCCTTTTTCCCCGTCTTCACCACCGTCAGTGCGGCGCTTCGCCAGGTCGACCCCCACGCCGTCGAGATGGCACGGTCGTTCAGCCTGCGCGGGTTCGCTCTCTTCCGTGCCGTGCAACTGCCAGCGGTCGTGCCGTCGATCATGTCGGGTCTGCGGCTCGCGCTCGCGCAGGCGTGGCTCTTCCTCGTCGCCGCCGAACTCCTGGCCGCCGCAATGGGCCTCGGCTTCCTGCTCACCGACTCGCAGTCGACCGGTCGCGTCGACCGCATCCTGCTCGCGATCGTGCTGCTCGCCATTCTCGGCACCGTCACGAACGGACTTCTGAGCCTTGCCCAGAAGCTCCTCTTGCGGAGGTGGATGTAGCGCGCTGGCTCTGGTCGACTCGTCGGCCCTGTGTCAGACTTTCCGCATATCGTAACGAGCCGACTGCGTACTCGCCCGCCGTGAGATATCGGCTATTCGAACTGCTCCCAGTCGGGGCATCCGGTCGTCTCAAAGGTGACCATCTCGGGGACGTCCGTCAGGAAGGCGTAGGAGCCCTGATTCTCGAACGACACACCGCCGTCGGCATCCAGTATCGCCCAGGTGCATCCCGCCGGCTGCTCGTCCGGCTCGCCGTGCAACTGGTATCCGCCGTAGGGGAGATCGACACCGATTGCGTAGCGGCCCGTTCCCGAGACAGTCACGAATGACGATGCAGCATCCTGGTCGGATGACGCGGCATCCGATTCGGATGACTGCACGGTGCCGGAGTCGGTCTCAGACGAGACTGCTGCATCCTGCTCCGAGGGTGTCGTTGCGGCGCACCCCACGACGGTGACGCCAAGCATCACGATCACGGCGACGGAATGAAGCGTACGCAACGACATAGGTCCCCCTCGGCTATCGGACTCCTGGGGAGCACGGTACCGAGCTTCGTTGAGTTCGCCCATAGCGGTTCCGTCGTATTCGCGAGCGACAGCAGCCGTGTGAAACCCGGCTCGGTCCTCTCCCAGCTAGCATGACGCCATGAGTCGCGCCGAACGCGCGGATCGGGCTCTGCGTTACTTGATGAGCGCCGCGGATCCCACCCTACGTAGCGAGCCACGGGCAGATGCCTTCGGCCACGCGATCACAGCCCTGCAAGCGATCTCCGACGGTGAGATCCAGATCGCCGTCGACAACGCGGCCATGGCGCTCACGCAGGCCCGAGATCCAGAGGCACTCGACCTCGCGCGCGCCGTTGCCGGACTAACGCTGGCTCATCTCCCGGACGTAACGCCACCCCCGCGACTGACGGACCCGCTCACCGGCGGCGATGTCCTCGACGCCGCCAGCGCGGAACCCCGAGACCCTAGATCGTCGGTTGGCATCGCTTCCGCTTTCCTGCTCGCCGAAGCCGCTCTCGCGTGCGCACGAGTAGAGCTCGCTTCTCACCTGCTCACGCACCGACGCCCGCCGGTCGAGTTGTTCGGGAGCACACGTCATCCGTTTCTGACATTCATGCGACTCACCGCCATACGTGTGGCGGCCTTCCGTGGCGAGATCGTCGAGGCGGAGCGGCTGATCGAGGACGCCATCACGGGAGCCTCCACGCCGAGCGCCCGGATGCTGGCTGCGGGAACAGCCGCCCTGGTCCACGGCAACGCGGGAGCTCGCCGGGAGACCCTCGAGATCATCGACCTCCTGCAGTCCGGGCAGGCGCGGCCCGTCGATCTCGTCACGCGCGGAGGCTTCGTCCTCATTGCATACGGCGCCTGGGCACTCGGGGACCGGGCGGCTGCATCACGCCTCATGCTCGACGCTGGCGGCGGTCCCGGCCTCGAGCAGCTGCGCATCATCGACCGAGTCCTTGGATTGGAGATTCTCGCGAGCTCCGCCGCGACCGACGCCGATGCGACTGCTGCTGCAGCATGGCTCGCCCGGGCCACCCCCCTCGAGCATCATCCGATCGCGAGGTCGACGGTAGCCCGCATTCGCGCACTGGTCGCACTCCTCAGCGACGACGCCTCCACCGCCGCGATGTTTGCCGCGCGCGCACGCGAGAATGCGCAGGCCGAAGGGCGAACCTTTGAGGATACCGAGGCAGCTATTCTCCTGGCCCGCGCGCGGATCGGAGTGCACGAGCGGGGCCCCGCCGCGCGGGATCTCGCAGAAGTTGCGCACCGCGCTCGAATCGCCGGCCATGTCTCTGCCGTGAACGCTGCATCCCGGGAGCTACGCGGGATCGGACGCCGCCTCCCGCCGAGGACTGCAAGCGGCTGGTCGGGTCTGTCACCGCGCGAGCGCGAGGTCGCCGTCCTCATCGCGGAGGGCGCGGTCAACGCCGAGATCGCTGCGGCACTGTTCGTCTCGGAGCACACCGTGCGGATGCACGTGTCTCGAGTACTGCACGCATTCGGAGTCTCTAGTCGACTCGGCGTCGCGAAGGCGTTGGCGCCAGCAGCCGCGACCCGCGCGCCGCTCACGGCCCGGCAGTCCGAGATCGTCGCGTTGATCGTCGAGGGACTGGGCAATCAGCTCATCGCCGACCGGCTGGGCATCGGCGTCAGCACAGTCGAGAAGCATGTCGCCGCCGTGATGCGCCGCTGGGGTGTCCGATCGCGAGCAGGAATCGTCCACATCGCCGGTGGGCCGCCCGGCGAACTCGCGGGCTGACCCGGAGAGGCTCCACCTCAACGCACGTCGCGGCGCATCCGCAACCGAGCTGCGAAGCGGGCGAGGACTCCGCCGAGCGCGAGGGCGGCGGCGAGCGCCGCGATACTCGCTGGCGCTGCATCCATCCCGGTCTCAGCAAGCTCGGACGTCCCGGAGAGCGAGGGGTCAGTCGGCGCGGCTGGGGAAACGGGAGCGGAGGCGGACGGGACAGCGGGAGCAACAACCGTGGCGGATCCCGGGGTGATGGTCATTGCGTAGCTGCGGAACCCCGCGACCGTCGCAGAGCCTCCGCTCGAGACGAAGCAGTTCAGGTAGAGAGCGACGGTGTCGCCGATCACGAGCCCGTACGAAGCGGGAGTACCAAGACCTGCACCGGATCCGGTGGGCACAGGAAGACTCGCAACTGTGTCCACGGCGACGTCGTGCGGGTCGTAGAGGGTGATGGAGGCCGATGCGAAGACAGACGGCGCGATCGGGGTGCCACAGTCGTAGGACGGGGCAAGCGGCTCATCCAAGGCCACAGTGGCGGGCCCACCGATGGATGCACCCAGATCGGGATACATTGCGAAGGAGTATGCCGCACCGATCGAAGACCCGCCCTGAAGGCAATCGAGGGTTACAGCGAGACCCAGACCGGGCGCGGCACCTGTGAAGTAGGGTCCCACTCCACTGAAAGCGCCTGTGCCGTCGAGAATCACCGGGACGACCACCGGGGAGGATCCGACATCCCAGCGCAGTTCCGCTGCGTCGCTGCCGGGGAGGCACTCGCCGGCAAAGGTAATGCCCCCGAGGTTCTCGGCGGTCTCGTCGCCCGGGCTGATTGTGAGGACCGCCGGGTCCGTAAAGGCGACAGCAGGGGTCGTCGTGGCGACCGTCGCTCCGGTGAGAACCGTCATCACCACAACTGCGGCAACGCGCCGGGAGCTTCGTTCAGACATGCTTCCCTTCCCGCGACCGGACCGGCCGCATCAGAAGAGTAGGAGCGAATCAGTTCCCTTCGATATGGCGGTCCCGGCGTATTCGGGCGATGGGGACCTTCCCCCGGTTGTCTGCCGCTCCTATGCGCATGCCAATACCGGGTGGACCGGTGTTTCGAGGTCCGCGTGCAGGTCTCCCGCACAACGCACCCAGTACCGAGAGCCGGTGATTCTGTGCGGCGCCCGGTCACGCTGGGACGTGCGTGCAGCTACGGCTTCGGGCATCCGTCAAAGCCCGCGCACCTCGCCCTGCTGCGCCGGGCGTCTCCTCGTCGAGACCACACCGGTGTCGACGGGTTCGCGATGTCAATACTTGGCGGAAACCTGCGCCGCGAGATGATGGATGGCCCAGTCCCCCACGTACTCGAGCTCTACCACGCGCTGCGCACGAACTCACGATCGCGCCGAGCCTCGTGCGGCGGAACGGTCGCGCCTGAGAGCTCGACATCGACATGGCACGCTCAGGTCGCCCTACGTCAGATCTGCGTGCTGGCCCGTGTCGGGTAGCGCGAGAGCATCCGAGGCGAGCAAGGCCGCCACGGCGCTGTCAATGACCTCATCGACTCGCTCTTCGGGCAGGCGACCCGCGATCGCGAGCGTGGAGATGCCTTCGGAAACTGCTGCCACGAGGAAGGCGCCCGTCGACGGCTCCCCCGGCTCAGACACGCCGAGCGCTCGGGCCCCTTGGGAAAAGAACCTCCGGGCCGCCTCATGAACGCCCTCCGCGTCTTTCCCGACGCGCGAGAACATCAACTGGACCAGGCCAGGTCGCTCGGTCGCAAAGGTGACATAGCCGCGAAGGTACGCGCGCAGGCGTCGAGCGGGAGTCGGCTGTTGAAGCACCTCCACAAGCAAGGTCGACAGTTCGTCGAAGCCACGCGCTGCCATCTCGCCAAGAAGCTCGTCTCGGTCACCAAAGTGACGATGGGGCGCACCGTGGCTCACGTTCGTGCGGCGCGCCAGCTCTCTCAGGGTGACCGCCTCGACGCCGTCATCGTCCAGAAGCTTCATGCCTTCGGTGACGAGCGCTTCGCGAAGATTCCCGTGGTGATAGCCGCCGCTCACCCGCTCATGCTAGGCGACGTAGCCATTGACAACAATGTAGGCGCCGCCTACATTGGCAGACATGGACTGGAAATGGACGGACCGCGGGGCTCTGGCTGGCCGCGTCATCATCGTGACGGGCGGGTCGAGCGGTATCGGACAGGCCGTAGCCGAACGACTCACACAAGCTGGAGCGCACGTGACGATCGCGGCGCGCGATATCGTCCGAGCCCGCGATGTCGCACGCGAGCTCGGACCGAATGCGCACGCCCGCGACCTCGACCTCGCCGACCTGGCGTCTGTTCGACGCTTCGCCGCAGAGTGGGAGGGTGAGGTCGACATCCTCATCAACAACGCCGGGATCTACTCGCGGGAGCTACAGGTCACGCCCGCGGGGTACGAACTCGACTTCGCAACGAACCACCTGGGCCATTTCGCACTGACGAACCTTCTCCTGCCCCATATCACGGGGCGGGTCGTCACGGTCGCCTCGCAAGCGGAACGCGGGTCACGGATCGACCTCGATGACCCCGCATGGACGCGTCGTCGGTACTCGCCTTCACGGGCCTACAACGACTCCAAGCTGGCGAACATCCTCTTCGCGTCAGAACTTCACCGCCGGCTCCACGCAGCCGGATCTCCGGTGCTCTCGGTGGCCGCCCACCCCGGGTTTGTGCGCACTCCGATCTACGACGGAGGCCACCGACAAGGCTGGGCAGAACGCCAGCTCGTCCGGATTGCTCAGTCTCCCGATGAGGGCGCGCTGCCGCTGCTGTTCGCCGCGACCGAGAGCATCCCCGGCGACAGCTTCATCGGACCGCAGCACGCCCTGCATATGCGCGGCGGCGCGCAGCCAATCGGTCGGTCGGCGAGAGCGCAGAACACAGAGCTCGCCGCGCGCCTGTGGGAACTGTCTGAGCGAGCCACACGCGTATCGCTGAAGCTCACCCAGGGATAGGTTCCACCCCAGCTCGCGGGAACAGAAGAACTACCTGAGTGGGCACGGTCGGGTGCTCTCAGGATACGGATGTGGTGGACCTGAGGGGATTCGAACCCCTGACCTCTTCATTGCGAACGAAGCGCGCTACCAACTGCGCCACAGGCCCGTGAACCCAGTAACACTATCACGCAGCCACCGACGGGCTGAATCGCGGTGGGGCTATGCGCTGGCCGCGCGACGACTCAGCAGGTCGCGAACATGCGCCTCGATCTCGGCGTCGTCGACATAGCCCATCCGCGCAAAGTCGACCCCCGGCGCCGGCGCGGCGGATGCCGACGTCCGGGCGCGTTCGCGGTCGGCGCGCACGCGGTCGATCGTCGGTGGCGCGACCGCCTCTGCGCGCTGGCGCAGCGCCTCATCACGCGCGGCCTGGCGCAGAGCTTCTCGCGCAGCGACACCGTCGAGGGTCGCGGCAGCGCGGGATCCGGATGCCGCGGTCAGCGGCTTGGGAAGCTCACGAGGCGCCCACTGGCGCGAAACGGGAAGGGCGACATCCTGCACGACCGGCGCTGCCCGCGCTGGCTCTGCAACGGACACCTGGGAACGTGCGGAGCCGCGCGATGCGACCCGCGCCATCTGCACGAGCATCGTGGCGCACACGGCGAGGATCCCGGCAGACCACCACAGCATGGTCTGCGAACCGGTTGTCGCCAAGAGCCACGCTCCCCATCCGAGGAACACGATCGCGACCACTCCGACGAGGGTGGTCAGCAACCGTGCGCGGCGACGGGCACGAGCGCGACGAGCCGCGGGGATCGATCTGGCCGCAACGAGTTCCTCGCGCGCCTGCTCCACGGCAGCGTGCTCGCGTTCGGCAGCTGCAAGCTTCGCGAGACGCTCGCGCTCGGCAAGCGCTCGCTTCGCCTCACGCTGTTGCGCCTGAGCAGTGCGGGTGTTCAACTCGAGCCGCACCTCATCGGGCGTCTCGCTCGTCTCGGCCAGCACGCGAAGCGCCTGGTTGAGGCGGACCGCGTTACGCTCAGCCGCGTCATACTGGCGGCGCTCGTACCACGAGGGCACCAGATACACGAGCCACAACAGCACCGAGACGGCGACGATCACTCCGCCGCCCAGCACTTGTCCGTCCATGATCCATACGGTATGCGACGGATCCTCGCTTGCCCCGCAGACACGTCGTGCGGCGAGGCGGATCCGTAGCGAGCGAGCGCTAGATCGGCATCCGATCCTCCGGAGGCACGGTCGCGGCACCCGCCGGGACCCGGCCGGAGGCCCACCGCTGCAGCACGCCCTCGGGAACGTCCTCGCGCACGAGCGCGAACGCGTAGTGATCGCGCCAATCCCCGTCGATATGGATGTAGCGGCGCCGATACCCCTCGTAGCGGAAGCCGAGCTTCTCGACGATGCGCAAGCTCGCGCGATTCTCGGGGCGGATGCAGATCTCGACGCGGTGGAGGTTAAGCTCGCGGAAGCAGATGTCGGTAGCGAGCGCGACAGAGATCGGCGTGATGTTGCGGCCGGCGAACTTCTCGGCGATCCAGTACCCGATCGTCGCCGACGCGAGCGATCCGCGAGCGATCCCCCACACGTTGAGCTGGCCCGTGACCTCGCCGTCGTACTCCATGACGTAGGGCACGCCCGAGCCCTCGCGGTGCTGCTGCAGCAGGCGACGGATGCTCAGTCTCATGTCGAACGAGACCGGGCCGTCGGGGCTCGTCGCTTCCCACCGGCGCAACCACGAGCGGTTGTCCAGCAGAAGCTGCTGCAGCACGCGCGCATCGCGCGCACGCACTAGCCGGATCGATACCGGGCCGTGCTGAAAGGGTGACGTCAGATCCACGTGACCCCTCCGACCCGGGCGGCGCTTACAGGGTCGCCGCGAACTCCTTCAACCAGGGCTTCAGCTCGGCGCCGATATCCTCACGGTCCGAAGCGAGCTGAACGATGGCCTTGATGTAGTCCACCTTATCGCCGGTGTCGTAGCGACGCCCGCGGAAAATGACGCCCCGTACACCGGGACCGTTCGGGTCCTTCGCAAGCTCCTCGAGAGCATCCGTGAGTTGGATTTCGCCGCCCTTGCCCGGCTGGGTGTGCTCGAGCACGTCGAACACGGTCGGCGCCAACACGTACCGCCCGATGATCGCGAGGTTCGAGGGAGCGTCCTCCTTGGACGGCTTCTCAACCAGGCCACCGACGGTGACGACATCCGGATCGTCCGTCGGCTCGGCGACAGCGCAGCCGTACAGGTGGATCTGCTCGGGGTCGACCTCCATGAGAGCCACGATCGCCGCGCCCGTGCGACGGTGCTCATCGAGCATCTTGGTCAGCAGCGGGTCGCGCTCATCGATCAGATCGTCGCCGAGCAGCACAGCAAAGGGGTGGGTACCGACGTGCGACTTCGCGCGAAGGACCGCGTGTCCGAGGCCCTTGGGCTCGCCCTGACGCACCATGTGAACCTCGGCGAGGTCCGAGGAATGCTCGACAGCCGCAAGCTTCTTGCCGTCGCCCTTTTCGCGCAGCTTCTCTTCGAGCTCGGGAACCGAGTCGAAGTGGTTGGCGATGTTGTTCTTGTTGCGTCCGATGATGATCAGGACATCCTGGATGCCGGCGCTCGCCGCTTCTTCCACGACGTACTGGATCGCCGGCTTGTCAACGACCGGCAGCATCTCTTTGGGCATGGCTTTGGTGGCAGGAAGGAAGCGGGTGCCGAGGCCCGCTGCGGGGATCACTGCCTTGAAGGGAAGATCAGACATGGCCTCACTCTACCGAGAGGCTATGAACGCGATGTGACGGATGGCCAACCGCCGTCACCCCTTGACATCCGGATGCCGAAGCCTGCCTGCGCACGTGAGCAGCCTAGAATCTACGCATGTCCGATGCGATCGCCGATGCCAAGCGTGCGATGCGCGCGGACCTCCGAGAGCGTCGGCAGACGATCTCCGAACCCGCCCGGGAAGCCGCCGCGGACGGCATCCGTACCCAGCTCGACGCTCTCGTCGACCGGCTCGGCGCAACGTCCCTCTCGTGCTTCCTGTCGACGACGACCGAGCCCGGCACACGCGAGTTCGTCAATGCCGCGATCGACCGAGGCCTGCGGGTTCTGCTTCCCATTACCCGCGCCGACGGACTGCTCGACTGGACGGTCGCCGAGCGCGATGGCAGCGAGATCGAGGGGCTGTTCGGCATGCCGGAACCGACCGGCGAACTGCTCGGCCCGATCGCTGTCAACGATGTCGATCTCATGATCATCCCCGCCGCAGCCGTCGACACGACCGGCATGCGGCTCGGCTGGGGACGCGGCTACTTCGACAAGACGATCGGCTCGATGGAACGCTGCCCACCCGTCTACGCGGTGATCTTCGACGACGAACTCGTGCCGGAGGTTCCCCGAGACCTCCACGACCAGCCGGTGGCGGGCGTCGTCACTCCCACCCGCATCGTCGACCTGCATCCTGACCAGAGCTGACCCCCTCGCACCGACCGAAAGACCACCCATGCCCACGTACGCCTACGCCTGCCGCCAGTGCGGCCACCGATTCGAAACCGTCCAGTCGTTCTCGGATGCCTCGCTGACCGAGTGTCCGGAGTGCGGCGGTCCGCTGCGCAAGGAGTACGGTTCCATCGGCGTGACCTTCAACGGGTCGGGCTTCTACCGCACCGACTCTCGCGCCGGCGCGAGTTCGGGCGCGAAGGACTCCGGTTCCAAGGACTCCGGTTCCAAGGACTCCGGTTCCAAGGACTCCGGTTCCAAGGACTCCGGTTCCAAGAGCTCGAGTTCGTCATCCACCTCCTCCAGCAGCACCACCTCAACCACGAGCGCCGGCTGACGCCGCCAACCTGCGACTGAAGGGACAACCATGATCAAGGGATTCCGGGAGTTCATCCTCCGCGGCAACGTCATCGACCTCGCGGTAGCCGTCGTCATCGGCGCTGCCTTCACCACCATCGTCAACACGCTTGTCGCTTCGTTCATCAACCCGCTCATCGGCCTCTTCTTCGCCGCCGACAGCCTCAATGAGGCGCTGGCGGTTCCGGTTCCCACGCTCGGCGGGGGCACGGTGACCTTCGCCTTCGGTGCGATCATCGGCGCCGTCATCAACTTCCTCGCGGTCGCGGTGGTCGTCTACTTCGTGTTCGTCATGCCGATGAACAGGCTCAAGGAACGCGCCGCGGCCCGCGAACAGTTGCCGCCCGAGCCCGAGCCGATGCCGAGCGAGGCCGAGATTCTCATCCAGATCCGCGACCTGTTGCAGAAGCAGAACGACACGGCCCCGCCGAAGCCCTAGCACGGATGAGGCCCCGCTGCCCGCTGCGTAAGTCCGCTCCCGCGAGCCCACAGCAATCCGCGCGAACCCACGGGACCGACCAACCCAAATATGTGGGCTCGCCGCCGAACGCGTGGGTTCGGCGCTCCGGTCGTCGGGGCGAGGTCAGTAGTGCGGGGGGACGTCGGCACGCAGACGGTCGTCGTTCGGGCCCGTGGGGGATGACGGCGGCGTCGATGGTGCGTCGGCGTCGGCATCCGGGGATTCGGGGGCCACATCCGTCCCCGGAGCGGGAGTCAGGCGTGCGCGGCGGGATCCGGGAACGCGCTCGACGCGCTGGCGCTCATCAGGCGACGACATCGATCGGCTGCGTGTCACCCTCGGCCACGGGTGCTTCCGTGGTCACCCCGAGGATTCCGGCGATGCGCTGCGCGACGCCGCCGGGGTCGCTGTACAGATCGAACGAGTGCACGCGGACGTAGTGCCAGCCCAGGCGCCGCAGGATCTGCGGGCGCAGGCGCAACGACTCCCGCAGCGACCCGCCGATCGTTTCGGGGTCGCTCTCAGCAACCACGGCCTTGCCCTGGTGGTGGGCGACAAGCGGGAGCAGGCCACGGTAGTTCACCTCGACAGCCACGCCCAGGCGTCGCAGCTCCTTCGCGAGCGAGAGCATCAACGGATCGCCGTCATCCTCCTGCCGCGACACCCGAGCACGCCGTTCGACATCCCCGAGGATCGACATGAGGGATGCTGCACCGTGAGCCAAACGACGGTCATCGACAGCGCCGGGACGGATGCATGACACGATGACCATCGAGCGGCGGGCACGGGTCATTCCGACGGTCAGGAGCCGCTCACCATCGGCGGTCGACAGGTCACCGAAGTCGCTGAGAACCCGTCCGTGGCGAGTGAGGCCGAAGCCCAACGAGAAGATGACCCGGTCACGGCTCTCGGCCACCGACTCCTCGAGAGTGAGCACCGAGAACGGCTCGGCGGAGTCGCGCGCGACGAAGTCCGCGACATCCGACCTCCCGGCGAATGCACGGTCAACGGCAGCACGGATGCGGGCAGCATGCTTCGCGCTGGCCGTGATGACCATGAGCGACTCGGACCCGCGGTTGACGGCGTGCTCGACGACGAGCGTCACGACACGGGCGACCTCGGCATCCGGGCTCTCGACGGCGCCGGACTCGGGATCGGGAACACCGATTCCGCCCTCGACGTAGTCGACCGAGAGGCTCCCCCGCCCGAGGTAGGACCCCGCCCAGGGCAGAGAGACGATCTCGCCGCCGTAGAACGCTCCGTTGACGAGCTCCGCGAGATCCTCGCCGCCGGCGCGATAGCTGCGTGTGAGCGTCTCAACGGGCAAAATCTCGGCGAGACGTTCGAAGACGCTCGCGTCGTCGAACGGCTCCTCGGGCTCGTCCTCACCGCTCGGCGTACCCGCGGCAACGCGGAATGCCGTCGGCTTCTGGGTTACGGGATCGCCGAGCGCCACGATCTGCCGGCCGCGGCGAATCGCGGGCGACGCCTCGGCCAGGCTCAGGGATGCAGCATCCGAGATGATCACGACATCGAAGACGAGGTCATCCGGGATCGCGGGCACTTCGTACGGAGAGGCGAGCCAGACCGGCGCGAGAGAGCGCATGAGTGTCGGCGCCGTCGAGATCACATGGCGCGGCGAGGTGCGGCCATCGCGCAGAGCCTGCTTGAGCGCGGTGGCTTCGTGGGGTTCGTCGACGATCCCCACACGCCACTGCGTAGCCAGCTGCGCAGCCAGGAGCTGCCCGGATGCCGCCGCGTGCGCTTCGTCAACCAGACGGAAGTCGCGCTCCAGGCGGTCAACAACGGCGGTGTTGGCTCCCAGGAGCGCCCGGTCACTGCGCAGCAGGTGCTCCAGCGCCGACTGCCACCACGCGTACTCCAGCTCACC
>Ga0207904_1000672_pt1 | contig 11969 bp, 10 predicted proteins | sample MalvirmetaMSP118_FD_184232 | JGI IMG/M metagenome (GOLD analysis project Ga0207904, IMG submission 184232) | Marine viral communities from the Deep Pacific Ocean - MSP-118 (SPAdes) | ecosystem: Environmental > Aquatic > Marine > Oceanic | place: Pacific Ocean | collected 2011-05-30 | reverse complement strand
CAAAACAAATATTAGTCACGCTGTAGCGCTCTTACACTAAACTGGCTATAAACAAAGGTCTTAATTAGAATTAATCTTCAAGCAATACACCCGGGTTCATACGCTGCTCAGGATCTAGACTTTTGAGCATATCATGAGTCACTTGAATCCCAAGCTTACCTTTTTCGGCAGCAAGGTATGGGGCATGATCACGGCCAACGCCATGCTGATGTGAAATGGTCGCTTTACCATGGGCAAGGCTCATACTGGCCGCGTGTTTGATTTTTTGCCAGCGCTTTAGTGTTGCTGCATGGTCTTTGGCGGCGCGGAAGAAGTAAGTGGTGTATAGACTTGCGCCTTGTTTATAGACATGCGAGATATGGGTAAAGGCCATCACCTCCTCTCCTTCGTCCGCTAAGGCCGTTTTTACCGCCTCTTGCATCTGTGCCATTTGCTCGTCAATACGGCTCCAGTTGGTCGCAGTCTCAAAGGTATCGACCATAATGCCGCGATCCCAAAGCGTGCCGCGCAGATATGGGAATTTAAAGCGCCCATGTGCCCAAACACTACCCATAATATTGGTGATTTTACCCGTGACACTACCGTGCTGTTTTAATAACTTATTAAATTGCATCAGCGCCAGTTTATTTTGCGCTTTATCGCCTGAGACGCCGTAGGTGAGCATGACTTTGTCTGAATTAAGCCCGCGCGCTTTTATATAGGTGCTAATCGCTAAAAACTGGCTTGGCGTCGTACCTAGATGCAAATGCGCGTCAGTCTCGACCGCATTGCTTAGGCGTAGCATAGAGAGGCGAACATTGTTTTGCACCGCTTGTTTGAGTACCGCTTTGCCTGCTTCCCAATTCGGTAAAAACGCCACTTTAAATAGCTCTTCTTCAGGTTGCGGCTGCACGCGCATCTTGACTTCGGTAAAGATACCTGCGCGGCCCTCAGTACCCATCATCATCTCGCGCAAATCAGGCCCTGCTGAGGATGCAGGAATGTCAGCAATCTCTAGCACGCCTTGCGGGGTGACTAAAGTACCGCCTGCAAACATTTGCTCGATGCGCCCGTAGCCCAAGGACTGCTGACCACTAGAGCGCGCGGCAATCCAGCCACCAAGCGTCGATAGTTCCCACGACTGCGGATAATGACCTAGACGATAACCGTGCTCGTCTAATTGTGCTTCGACCGCTGGCCCTTGCGTACCGGCACCAAAAGTAGCAATTTGACTCTCGGTATCTAAGTCAATCAGTTGATCCATTTTACTCATGGCGACGGTCAAAACAGGCCGCGCGCCCTGTTGCGGATTGATATGTCCGACTACGGAAGTACCACCGCCAAAAGGAATAACAATCAGATCGTGCTCTTGGGCAAGTTTTAATAACTGCTCGACATCAGCGGTCGATTTTGGGTGCGCCACGCCATCAGGGAAGGTCTCAAAGTCGCCGCTGTGCATCGCGATCCAATCGGGGAAGCTTTGCCCACGGGCGTGTCTGAGTCTGATCTCTTGATCGGTCGAGACTATGTTTAGCTTGGTAATAGCTGCTGGCAGGCGCGATTTGGGTACGGTTTTTAGTACTTTTTGTAGACTAACCGAAGGAAGTTTTTTGGTTTTGCCAATGTGGGATTTGATCAGTTTTGCACCATGCGGAGAGACTTTTTTATTAATATTGACATTGCCCCAACCATTCCAGCGCGTTTGCTCTATAGGGGTGTTAAGAGAGGTATTGGTTTTTGCAGTCATGTCTAGATTGGCGTTATCGTTGTTGTCGCTATCAGAGATTTGCAGAGTAGAGGAGGGTTTAGTGTGTTTACGGGTAGGGAGTTTGAGCTTGCGCATAGAGACATACCTGTCGATTGTAATCACTGTACTTGTGGTTAGAGGTAGCGGTTAGTTGGGTTAAATAGCTCAGCATAAATAGCGTTTATTAATCACCATACTAATGTTTTTGACTGATAGCAACAAAAAAACTATTGTTTATAAGTTATAACTAGACATGCCCTTTTTGTGTTTGGATAACCCTTTAAACTTTACCCAAATCTTCTAAATCGACAAATTCCTTTTTACCGTGAATAGTATACATTTTTCGATTGATATCTGGGTAATTGCAAATATCAATCGGCGGTCTGCTGCCGCCCATCAGGTAAGCTGCGTCCATATCGCTATCGTTAACCATAGAATGCGCAGCACCGTACGCTGGAAAACCAACAAAATCGCCAGCACTTAAAGGATAAGTCTTATCGCCATAGCGCAGTGATAGCGCGCCTGATAATACGTAGATAAACTCATCTGACTCTTCATGATAGTGGTGCTGGGTGGTTTCATCGCCCGGCTCAACGCGTACTAGGTGTAAGCCAAAGGCGTTTAGTCCAACAATATCGCTTAGAGATACCGTATGACGAGTGGCGTTGTCGTTAAACTGATGCACGTGCTTGGTTTCAGGAATCGCGGCGATATCGGACTTAGTTAGGATATAGTCTTTTGGATCGTCGAATTTGGGCTTGGGTAGGCTAGTCATGGTTTATCTCCGTTATTTTTTTCAGACTTAAGCTTATATAGTCAATATGAAATAAAATCGATACGTTAATAATACCGTGCTACTGGTACAAATTTTCCTTGCTTGCTGTGCGCTTCGCACTTTTCGATGCTACGCAACTGTTATTCAAAACAAGTATTCCAGTAGCACGGTATCGGTTTTAAAGTGAATTAACTATAGTAGCGAATATTTTTTGACTTTATGTAATTAATTGGGTAGGTACGCTTATGATTTATTTGCAGATGAAACGCTTTTGTTTATTTACCTAATCCACGTTATCTAGTCGCACATGATTGGCTTAAACTTGTTAAAATAGGGGACTAATTTTTCTTGATGGACATCGATTTATGACCACTGCCGCTGCTATCCCTACTATCAAAGAAGATCGTATTCTTATTCTTGATTTTGGCTCGCAATATAGCCAGCTTATCGCTCGCCGCGTGCGCGACTCTGGGGTGTTTTGTGAGATGTTCCCTTATGATATCGATGCTCAGCGTATCCATGACTTTGGTGCCAAAGGCGTCATCCTATCGGGCGGCCCTGAGAGTGTGCATGCGGAAAATAGCCCACGTATCAATGACGCTGTGTTTGAGCTTGGTGTACCAGTGCTTGGCATTTGCTACGGTATGCAGGCGATGGCAGATCGTTTTGGCGGGCAGGTTCACGCCAGTGATATCCATGAATTTGGCGCGGCGACGATTGACGTTAATGGGCACTCGCAGCTCACTGAAGGTATTGAAGACAGCAGCACGGAAGGGAAGTCAGCTAAGCTGAATGTATGGATGAGCCACGGTGATAAGGTCATCGAAGCGCCGCAAGGCTTTGAGGTGATCGCCAGCACGCCAAGCTGCCCGATTGCGATTATGGCTGATGATGACAAGCACTATTACGGTCTCCAGTTTCATCCTGAAGTGACGCACACCTTGCAAGGTCAAGCGCTGCTTGGTCGTTTCGTGCATCAGATCTGCGATTGCGCTGGTGAGTGGACGCCAGACAATATCATCGATATGCGTGTGGCACAGCTCAAAGAGCAAATCGGTGACAAACAAGTATTGCTCGGTTTATCCGGCGGGGTCGACAGCTCAGTGGTTGCCGCACTATTGCACAAGGCAATCGGCGATCAGCTCACTTGCGTGTTTGTCGATAATGGTCTCTTGCGTTTGCACGAAGGCGATCAGGTGATGCAAGTGTTCGCTGAAAACATGGGTGTCAAAGTCATCCGTGTCGATGCTGAAGACTTGTTCCTAGACGCTCTAGCAGGCGAGTCTGACCCTGAAGCCAAACGTAAAATCATCGGTAAAACCTTTATTGATGTGTTTGCCAATAGTGCCCGTGAAATCAGCGCGCAAAGCGATGGCAAAACCATTGAGTTCCTAGCACAAGGGACGATTTACCCTGACGTGATTGAGTCCGCCAAATCGCACCAAGGTAAGGCGCACGTGATTAAGAGCCACCATAACGTTGGTGGTCTACCTGATGACTTGGCGTTTGAACTCGTTGAGCCATTACGCGATTTGTTTAAAGATGAAGTGCGTAAACTTGGTATCACCCTTGGCCTACCAGAGAAAATGATCTACCGTCATCCGTTCCCAGGTCCGGGTTTGGGCGTGCGTATCCTTGGTGAAGTCAAAAAAGAATACGCGGATATCTTGCGCCTTGCCGATGCGATCTTTATGCAGGAGCTGGAGCGTTCGGGCTGGTATGACAAAACCGCGCAGGCCTTTGCGGTATTCCAACCGATCAAGTCTGTTGGCGTGGTCGGTGATGGTCGCCGCTATGCGTGGGTGATTGCGCTACGTGCGGTTGAGACGGTGGACTTTATGACGGCACGATTTGCCCATCTGCCGTATGATTTGATTGAGACAGTATCGAACCGCATCATGAATGAAATCGCTGATGTCTCACGCGTGACTTATGATGTGTCGAGTAAGCCGCCTGCGACGATTGAGTGGGAATAATTATTCATATGCTATGATTGTAATATCAACGCAAAGGAGTGATGGACTATGAAACTGGTTCATGTGGGACAAAACGAGTGGATGTTTGAAGATGACGTTAGCGATAAGTTGGCTGACAATAGATCAAATGCGCTTGGCGCTGGTAGAGCGCTTAATCTTAAAATAAAAGCCTTTGTAGATGCCGAGGTAAAAAGAGGTCGTGATATCAACGATATTATGAATGAAGTCATGACCAAATTTCAGCATGAAATTGTGCAAGACTTTGATGAGCAGCCGCCAACCTCATTCCAAGTGATACAGATGACGCTGGAGAAAGACGGTTATGAAGTGGCTCGTGATATTGCTCAGTTTTTAGTATTAGAGAATATGAATGACCCTGATGCTTACTTTAACTTAGCATTTTTGTGTGAGCAGCATGATGACAGCTTTTTAGCACTATTGAGTAGCCGCGAATGTATGCGCCTATACTTAGAGTATTTCCCCAAAAACTTTAATTGGCAAAAAAGTAAGCTGCCATGGGGCATCATGGAGAACCGTCCTTTTTTGCGAGCGCTGTTTCAGCTGGCAAATGTCTATGCTGACAATATGAGCTTTGATGAAGCCTGCGAGCAAGGAGAAAGGCTGCTACAAGTTTGCCCTAATGATAACCTAGGTATGCGTGAAGCGCTGATAGAATGGTACATGTTTACCGAAGAGTATCAGAAAATAATTCGAATTTGCGACAACTATCCAGAGGATATGCTTGCAAATATCGCTTTCGGTAAGGTGCTGGCTTACTGTTATCAAGATAAATTAGATAAGGCTGAAAAAGAGTGGGATATCGCAAAAGATAACTTGCCTGAAGTGGCGCATGAAATTCTTAAAAAGCGTCATCCTAGACCACGCGGTATGGGTATCAATAGTTATGGTATCGAAATTGGTGGTAAAGAGCAGGCTTATCTCTACTGGCAAGATATGGGCGATTGGTGGGAAGAAAATACTACCGCTCAAACCCTGATTGAGAAAAAACGTACTGAGAAAAAGAAGAAAAAATAATTTGATTTAGCGGCACTTCTCTTTAGTTAAAACACTCAACTTGGTTGGGTGTTTTTTATTTTAAACATAAAAGTTTTACTCGATAAGTTTTGCTTCGATAGCAGCAACTTTGTTTATTAACTTATTATTAAATTCCAAATGGCCTAAAGAGTAGTGAGCTTTTCGATGACAGGTAGGATATAACGCAATAACGTTTTGAGGTAAGTCCGCACCACCATCTGCCAATCTAGTTAGATGATGAACTTCCAGATAAGGTCCAGATTTAGTTTCAAATGGCGCTGTCTCATTACATCCCTCGCATAAACCATTAGCTCTTTTTTTAGCATACAGCTTAATTGCTGTACTACGGTTTTGAATAGACTGAATTTTTTCTTGAGTGCTTGCGTGGGTTGGTGTTGAACTTAAGGCAATTTCTCGTAATTGCTGTAATGATTTACCTTTACTAGGCTTGTTGCAGTGCGCATAGAAGTATCCTTTTTATTATTTATCAGTTTGAGCACTTAAAGAGATTATTGAGTACTCAAAGAAATTAAGTTTAACAATTTGCTTTTTATAAACGATAACAACTCAGACTAAGCGTTCTCAACTTGATTTTGGTTACTTAACGTTGTGGCTGACTTAGAATTGTAAGGGAGTCGAGATTAAGCATAAGGCTTTCTTAACGAGTGCTACTTTTGCACCAGAATTAACATCCTGCATAAAAAAACAGCGCTTCTATCATAAGAAGCACTGTTTTGAGTGAGCTGTTAAAGGACTTTAGATCAGGTGATTTACGCCTAGCAAATTCTTATGGTTTTAATAGCCCTTATGGCTTTAATAACACCTTACCATTTTTGCCAGACTGTAATTTGCCATCGACGGCCTTTGTGATATCTGCTAGATCAAATGTCGCTTCAACGGGCAATTTCAACTTGCCTTCGACGGCGCGCTCAATAAGCTCGTTGATAAGGCGCTGTTTATTCTCCACACTCATCTCTTGACTGAGTTTGCTACCCCAAAAGCCTTTCATAGTCGCTTGTTTAAAGATCATATGCGTCGGGTTAAGTACCATGGGCTTACCTGACATCGCGCCAAATACTGCAAAGGTGCCGCCATGCCCGAGCAGTGATAGTAGCTCGCCGCCGTTTTCACCGCCGACTGAATCGACCGCTGCGCTGATTTTATCCTCGCCAAGAATGGCTTTGACTTGCTCTTTCCAATCCTCATTGTCAGTGCTGACGTTGTTTTCTGCGCCGATTGCTTCTAGCTCTTTTATAGCATCGCTGCTACGGACCACATTAATAGTGTTGACGCCGCGCGCCGCTGCTAGCATTGCAAGCGATTTACCAACTGCGCCGTTCGCCGCATTATGAATGATCCATTGTCCGCTCTCTACTTCCAAGAACTCAAGCAGCATAAGCGCGCTAAGCGGCATAGCGATCAGCTGCGCGGCCATCTCATCATCCAAGCTCTCAGGGATGGCAAACACCATATCCTCATCAGCGACAAAATACTCCGCCCATGTCGCTTGCACGCTAGCGGCAGCAACGCGCTGACCGACTTTGAGATTTTTAACCTCGCTACCCACAGCATCGACTACGCCGACCGCCTCGGAACCTGCGATAGCAGGCATCTCTGGCTTAAAGCCATACTGACCGCGAATGGTTAACAGATCATGGTTGTGGATAGAGGCGAGCACGGTTTTTACACGCACCTCGGTGGGCTTAGGTTCTGGGATAGGGCTATCGCCGAGGCTCAATACTTCGGTGGGTTTGCCAAATTCGTTATAAGTTGCGCTGCGCATAATATATTCCTTTATTTATGGAGGTATTATTTATAAAAGTACTATTTATAAAAGTACTATTCATCGTTAAGTTGTGAGCCACAGTAACAAGCGCCACCTGTTTGACGCAATATTAATTTAGTTACTTATGGTGTTTTAGGCGTCAAGTTCTATGGTATAAAAAACACAATTTTAGTTTTTTGTTGTCGTCATATAAGCGCACAAGTATCCTCATTTATTGTTCAATAAAACTCAATACGGCTCAGTACATGCTCTTGGATAAAATATGCGCAGACATAGGCGCTTGGCCAAGCAAATACAAAGCCTAGTCCCCATGAGCTAAGTAGGTCAGCGAAGAAATGATCACTATAGCCTGCTTTGACCAGTATCAGCGCCGCTGAAATAATATAGTCAATCAATATTAAAAGTGGTACAAGGCAGACGAGTGCAAGTACTACAGTAGTAGGCTAAACGAGTCTAACGCTGTAACACTTTAATAGTGGTTCGACTATAAGCGACATCATCATGGCCATCAGTCCAGTAAATACTAGGCGATATAGTTTGCGGCTCATACGTATTCTTAGTTTCGGTAGTGCCATAACGCATTTTTGTCCTAAAGGTTTTATAGGGAGCTATCATATAACCTATATATAACTAGGTAAATTGGTTATTATCAAACACCAAGTTCTTTAAAGGTTAACGATATCGATAGCATAAATAAACCAGACCAATCAATAAGAATAGACTATGAAAAGTAACGATAAGGCTAGACCACAACGTACATTAGGCATCATCGGTGGCATGAGTTGGGAGAGTACCGAGAGCTATTATCGACTGATTAACGAAGGTATCAAGACTGAGTTAGGTGGCCTGCATTCAGCGGACCTGCTTATTCATAGCTTAGACTTTGCGCCGATTGGTGAGCTGCAAGCAAAAGGCGAGTGGGCACAGATGGGCGCGATATTAGCGAGTAGCGGCAAACGTCTGCAAGCGGCTGGCGCGCAAGGCTTGCTTATTGCGACTAATACCATGCACAAGGTAGCTGATGAGGTACAGGAGGCCACAGGCTTACCGATTATTCATATTGCCGATACAACCGCGAGAGCGATTAAAGCGCAGGGCCTGACTAAGATAGGTTTGCTCGGTACGCAGTTTACCATGACGCAGGGTTTTTATAAGCAGCGCCTGACAGATAGCGGCTTGCAAGTGGTGATACCTGAAGAAAACGCAAGGGTAGAGGTGCACCGAATTATCTATGAGGAGCTGTGCCAAGGGCAGTTATTGGATAGCTCAAGAGAATATTATCAAAGGGTCATTGAGCAGTTAGCTGATGCAGGCTGCGAGGGGGTGATTTTGGGCTGTACTGAGATTGGCATGCTGATTAAGCAAGCGGACAGCCCCATCCCTGTGTTTGATACCACTGCTATCCATGCGCGAGCTGCGGTAAGGTTTTTAGTGGATAAGGCAGTCGGCTAAATACTGCAAAGATAGCATAAAACCTGCTGCGAGAGTTTAGCCTTTATCGTAAGTTGGTTAATGGCTACCATGAACCTTTTCATGCACTTTGATGATACGGCGCAGCGGTAACCGTCTCCATGGTGTCGTTGGCAAGGCAAATAGCAGCATGGTTTTGACGATAGACCCTTTGGTAAGGTCACGCGATTTACTGGAGGGCGTACTCGTGTCGCTCAAGGTGCATCCTTTTATGCCACTTTGATTGGGCTTTGATGAGTGTCAGTTGGGTTTAATTAAGAATAGATGGTGAGCTTAGGGTTGTAGTTATAACCACTACTGCTATAAAACGCTCCTATTATAAATAACAATGCCTAAGCTATCTGGGCTAGAAAGGTAAACAAGAGCTAACGATAGTCTTGTATATGTACATAGAAGATAAGGTTTTGACTAGAAAGTTATAAATTAAAAAATCTAGGCACAAGTTTAGCGCTAAAATCAAAATTAGATTTTATTTCCACCTTAATTCTAAACAAGGATGCCTCCATGCTATTTAAACGCTTAGGCCTTGCCGCACTATTTAGTCTCTCTATCGTAGGCTGTACCACAGCGCCCAATACGCTTGCCGTTAACACTACCCAAAAAATCATTCAATATGAGCGCAATAAGTCTGATCTGGACGTCAAGTCATTCACGCTAACTTCTGGCGACAAGTTAGTTTATGCCGAAAACGCCAACCTAACAGGCGAGCCCTTACTCCTTATTCACGGTTTTGGCGGTAATAAGGACAACTTCACCCGTATCGCTGACGAGTTAGAGGACTATCATCTGATCATTCCTGATCTGCTGGGTTTTGGTGAGTCGAGCAAACCTATGAGCGCAGACTATCGCTCACAGGCACAGGCCACGCGCTTACATGAGCTGTTGCAAGCTAAAGGATTAGCAAGCAATATTCACATCGGCGGTAACTCGATGGGCGGCGCGATCAGTGTCGCGTATGCCGCAAAGTACCCAAAAGACGTCAAGAGTCTGTGGCTTGTCGATAGCGCAGGGTTTTGGTCAGCAGGCGTGCCAAAATCGCTTGAGGGCGCAACCCTTGAGAACAACCCATTGCTGATCAATAGCAAAGAGGACTTCTATAAGATGTATGATTTCGTCATGTATAAGCCGCCTTATCTGCCAAAGTCAGTTAAAGCGGTATTTGCACAAGAGCGTATCAATAATAAGGAATTGGACGCCAAAATCCTTGAGCAAATCGTCACTGATAATGTCGAGGAGCGCGCTCAAATCATCGCGGACTATAATATTCCAACGCTCGTGGTTTGGGGTGAGAAGGATCAAGTCATCAAGCCTGAAACGGTCAATGTGATCAAAGACATCATCCCGCAAGCGCAAGTCATTATGATGGAAGATATCGGTCACGTACCGATGATAGAGGCAGTAGAGCAAACGGCTGAGGATTATAAAGGGTTTCGGGAGGGGATTAAATAGTAGCTATTCCCGCTTTACGCTACTATCTTAGCTGCCACTGTGGCGGTGACTAATAGGCAGTCGTGCTCCTGTTGCCTCGATATGAGGAAGGAAACAGTAAGTGTCTGGGAGACACTTACCCTGACGCAAGAGAAAATCTATGATTTTCTGAAAAGCCAAGTCCCCGCAACACAGTGTGCAGCCAAGTATATCCGCTGCAATCGGGGCTAAACCGCTCTCCAAGTTCACCTAAAATTGCAGTGCAATTTTTTAACGGTGCTCAGGCTAAACTGCTTCCCATGTCAACCTCTACTACTTTTACAGAATTTGACTACAAAACCGTAGTCAATATGTTTGACTACGGTTTTGTAGTTGAGTGTTCCAAACCGATATAATTAAACCTATAAACTTGAAAGAATTTAGAATCTCATGAACAAAATAACTCAAATCACTCGACGTCATATATTCGATGCTATGCAGGTAGAAGGTATTGATTGGGCTGGAAGATTAGATGAAACCGCGTTTTTGTCTAGACTATATGATTTAGAAGATATTCCGTCAACTGACAGCGAAACTCAATTTCACTGACCTCATTTAAGGCTAGCCTCTGACCCTTTTTGACTTGCGAAACAGCTTGTATAAGTGAGACGGTATGACGAATAAAGGGGTACATGGTCTGCTCTCAAAGCTTAAGGTAAAGGAGGATAAGGTAGTCAGAGACTTATCGTAGAGTATTTTAGTCCTTAGCCATCGGCGGCCAACGATGATCCTTATTGGACGCTATCCACTCTTGCACCCATGGCTCAGGTGACATGACTAAATTAGGCTCACCTAACGCCTTTAACACTTTGGCGGTTTCAATGACTTTGCCGCCTTTGGTGACGCCCGTGCGTAATAGCACCGAAGAGCAAGGTTTGCCTTTGACCCACATCGAATGCTCAAGATAGAGCCAGCGCTCATCTATACCGACGAGCTGGGTATTTATCGTCACTTTATCAAACAGGCGGATACGCTTACGGTATTGAATGGTGCTGCCTGCCACTACCATACCCCAACGGTTTTTTAGCAGCTGCTTGGCAAGCCCCGTGCGAATGATAAAATCTGTACGGCCAATATCATAGACGGTCAATACACGGCCATTATTCATCTCAAACATCGGATCGATATCGGTAATACTACAGCGTACAGTGACTTCGCTGACCTGATCAAACGCTAACGGTTGAGATTTTTTATTAGTGATAAACGCATCAACGATCGACTTAGTGTAACGCAAGTAAGGATACATAATAGAGTCTCAAAAGTTTAAGGGTATGCTCGTGATGCGCTTATTTTGACTTGACGGTAGCGTCCACACCGATGGAGTGAAAGTAGGCACTAACGGTTTCGGGTAGCCAATTGATATCGAATCTGGATTTTTTATCACGGCCCTGAGCTTGTTTGCTATCCGAGCGATAGCGAATGTAGCCGACGTGCCCGCCGTGCTTGGTATCGATAATAGTGACGCAGTCGGAGACATCGTTCGCGGTGGCGGTAAATCCCAAAAAGGGATCGTCTTTAGCGCTAATCAGTAATAAGGGTTTTTTGACATCGCGCAAGTAGGGCAGGGCTGAGGCGCTATGATAGTAGTCGTTGTTAGAGCGGTAGCCATGACGCGGCGCGGTAAAGATATCGTCAAAGTCGCTGATACGATTGACCGCTTTGATAGAGTCGATCTCCTCTTTGCTGATGTCGTTGGCCAGTGCTTTTTTGATAATTGGATTAAGCAAGTATGGC
>Ga0207904_1000671_pt1 | contig 11973 bp, 12 predicted proteins | sample MalvirmetaMSP118_FD_184232 | JGI IMG/M metagenome (GOLD analysis project Ga0207904, IMG submission 184232) | Marine viral communities from the Deep Pacific Ocean - MSP-118 (SPAdes) | ecosystem: Environmental > Aquatic > Marine > Oceanic | place: Pacific Ocean | collected 2011-05-30 | reverse complement strand
GACAGGTCCTCGCCGCCCCAGGCCAACCCGGTGAGCCGGCGGCTCGCGCCCCGGTAGCTGCCGAGCCCGAACAGGGCGCCGGCGCTCTCGGTGGCGATGGCGACGATCCGGGTGGACAGATCCGGCAGTCCACACTCCGCCTCGCAGACCGTCAGCATCGCATCGAGCTGGGACACGTCGGCGCCGCTGCGCGATTTCGGCAGCACGATCCCGTCCGGCCGGGCCCGCATGATCGCCTGGAGCTCCTGGTGCGCATCCTGCGCGCCGAGCCCGCTGATGCGCACGAAAACGCGCGAATCGCAGAGCTCCGCGCGCCGTTCGTCGAGGAACGCGCAGACGGTCCGGCGGGCGTCCGATCTCGCGGTAGCGGCGACGGAATCTTCCAGGTCGAGGATCAGGACGTCGGCGTCCGTACTGAGGGCGCGCTCAAGCTTGCGCGCGCTGTCGCCGGGCACGAACAACCAGGAGCGCATCGCCGCCGTCTCCTTGATCCCTGTCGCTCAGTAGCGGAACTGCTCGGTCAGGATCCGCTCGTCCCAGCTGTGATCGGGATCGAACATCACCAGGCTGCGCGAATGCTTGTCCTCGGCCACGTCGACCCGCACGACGGACCGGATCTCGACGTGGTCGGCGGCCGCCGCCACCGGCCGCTTGGCGTGATCGCAGACGTCGATCCGCACCGACACGTGGTTCGGCAGCAGCGCTCCGCGCCAGTTGCGCGGACGGAACGCGCTGATCGGCGTCAGCGCCAGCAACGGCGCGTAGATCGGCAGGATCGGCCCGTGGGCCGACAGGTTGTAGGCGGTGGAGCCGGCCGGCGTGGAGACCAGCACGCCGTCGCAGACCAGTTCGTCAAGGCGCTCGCGACCGTCGATGGAGATTTTCAGCTTCGCCGCCTGATGGGTCTGGCGCAGCAGCGACACCTCGTTGATGGCGCGGGCGGTGTGCTCGCTGCCGTGGGAATCGGTGACGGTCATCAGCAACGGCCGGATGGCGGTGGTGACGGCCCGGTCGATGCGCTCGTTGAGATCGTCCACGCCGTACTCGTTCATCAGGAAGCCGACCGAGCCGCGGTTCATCCCGTAGATCGGCTTGCCGGTGTTCATGAAGCGATGCAGCGTCGCGAGCATCAGTCCGTCGCCGCCGAGCGCGACGATCACGTCGGCGGCTTCCGGCGCGATGTCGCCGTACAGCCGGACGAGTTCGTCCCGCGCGCCCTCTGCCTCATCGGAGGGGCTCGCCACGAACGCGATCGCGGTCTGGGCGGGAGATGTCATGAGCTGGATCCGGGGGCGCGCCGCGGGCCGCGGCGTGCGGCCTGATCATCGGCGTGGGTTCAAGGGTCACGCTAGCGGGTTGAGCATTCAGGCTTTTTCCCATTCGGGAGAGGCGAGGCAAGCCGGCGTTTGACGTAGCATGCCCGATCCGGCCTGCCAACGGCAGTGCACGGCGGCCACAATGTGTGCCGCCCCGCCGCGCCGGGGTTGGAATCGCGGCGGCTTCCGGTTTCCCTGACAGGACTGCAACTGAGCGGAGGGATCATGCGCGACGACGACCCGACCCTGATCTACGCCACCTTTCCCGACATCGGCGTCGCCGAGACGATCGGCGCGTCGCTGGTTCGCCAGCAACTGGTGGCCTGCGTCAACATCCTGCCGGGCATGATCTCGATCTACCGCTGGCATGGCGCGGTCGAGCAGGACAGCGAGGTCTCGATGATTGCGAAGACCCGCGCCGGGCAGGTGGACGCGGTCACCGCCGCCATCCTCGCCGAACATCCTTACGATACGCCGGCGATCGTCGCGGTCCCTGTGTCCGGCGGTTCGCGACCGTTCCTGGACTGGATCCGCAGGGAAACAGGCGGCGACGTGGACTGACGTCAGCTGTCCGTTTCCCGGGGCTCCGCCGATCCGATCAGCCGCTCGGCCTCGGCCAGGTCCTCGGGCGTGTTGACGTTGAAGAACGGATCGACCTGGCCGCCCCCCACCGGCTGCGGCCCGAACGGGACCACCCGCGCCCTGTGGCGGTCGATCCAGGCCATCATCGAGCGCCGGCCGTCCGAGGCCAGGAATGCGGCCGCGTCGTCCAGCAGGTCGACGGAGAAGCGGCCGGCGACCGGATGCACGCGCCCGCCGGACGAAGCGACCGCGATCGCCGCTTCGGATTCGGACGACAGGCGGCTCACGAAGTCGAACGGCAGGAAGGGCACGTCCACCGGCGTGACGATCACGTGCGGGGCGCCCTGGCTGCGCGCCCAGGCCAGTCCTGCGGCGATGCCGGCGAGCGGGCCGGGCCAGCCGGCGCGGTGATCCGGGATGACCGGCAGGCGAAAGCGGGAAAGGCGGCGGTCGCCCTCGGGGGCGTTGATGGCGATCGCACCGACCTGCGGCGCCAGCCGGTCGAGTGCCACCGCCAGCAGCGTCCGGCCGGAAAGCTGCCGGAAGGCCTTGTCTCCGCCGATCCGGCTCCCACGTCCTCCGCACAGGATGATGGCCGGCGGCGCGCTTCGGTCGGTTCGGGACATGACGCTCCAGGGATTGCGGTCGACGTGGTGGGGGTGCTCGGGAAACGACACCCGCGTCAACGCCTTGATCCGATCCGCTTCATTTAGACCCGTTCGAACGGCGCGGGAAATGCTCTAGTGTCGCGCGGCTCGGTGAGACCGGCCAACATGCCACAGACAAGATCAGGAACATCCAAATGGCAACGCCGACGAAGGAGAGGGTGCGCGAGCAGCTGTCACGCGTACCGGGACCGGACGGGCAGGGGGATCTCGTCTCGCTGAACCTCGTGTCGGAAATCTACGTCTCGGACGGGCGGGTGGCGTTCTCCATCACCGTGCCTGCCGACCGGGCCCACACGCTGGAACCGATGCGCAAGCGCGCCGAGGATGACGTCCGCGCGATTCCCGGCGTCGAGCGCGTCATGGTGGCCCTGACCGCCGAGAAGGCCGCCGGACAGGCGCACGCGTCCGGCGGCGCGCCGAGGCGTCCGTCACCGCCGCCTCCGGGTCCCAAGGCCGCACCGCCCCAGGGCGGTCGCTCGGGGCCGCTGCCCGGCATCCGGTCTGTGGTGGCCGTTGCCTCGGGCAAGGGCGGCGTCGGCAAGTCGACGACGGCGGTGAACCTGGCGTTCGCCCTGGCGGGCCAGGGCCTGTCGGTCGGCATTCTCGACGCCGATATCTACGGCCCGTCGATGCCGCGCCTGCTCGGCCTGACCCGGAAGCCGGAAACCGTCGGCGGCAACAAGCTGAAGCCGCTGGAGGCGCACGGCGTCAAGGTGATGTCGATCGGCTTCCTGGTCGATCCGGAGGCGCCGATGATCTGGCGCGGGCCGATGGTGGTCTCGGCGCTCACCCAGATGCTGCGCGACGTCGAATGGGGCACCCTCGACGTTCTCGTCGTCGACATGCCGCCCGGCACCGGCGACACCCAGCTGACCCTTGCCCAGAACGTGCCGCTGGCCGGCGCCGTGATCGTCTCCACGCCCCAGGACCTGGCCCTCATCGATGCCCGCAAGGGACTGGCGATGTTCCAGAAGGTGGATGTGCCGATCCTCGGCATCGTGGAGAACATGAGCCACTTCGTCTGCCCGCATTGCGGCGAGCGCTCCGACATCTTCGGCACCGGGGGCGCCCGTCACGAGGCGGAAAAGGTGGGCGTGCGCTTTCTCGGCGAGATCCCGCTGCACATGGCGATCCGCGAGCATTCCGACGGCGGCACGCCGATCGTGGTCGCCGAGCCGGACAGCCCGCAGGCACGGGCCTTCCGGCACGTCGCGGAGGGCGTTCTGGAAGGCCTCGGCCAGGCCGCCGACGGCGCCCGGCCGCAGCCGAGGATCGTCATCGAGGACTGATCGGGTCGTTCAGGGACCGGCGTGCTACTGGAGCAGCCGGCTCCTGGCGAAGAACCCGACGATCAGGGCGGACACCCCGCCGAAGATCATCGGAATGAACATCGGCCAGGGCGTGCCGGCCAGCGCCGCCGTGTCGAACAGGCGTCCGACCACGACGGTGGCGATGGCGCCGCCGCCCACCTGGAGCGCGCCGGCAACGCCGGAGGCGGCGCCCGCAAGGTCCGGCTCGACGCTGACGGCGCCGGCAATCGCGTTCGGCAGAGAGAAGCCGTTGCCCAGTCCGGTGAAGACCATCGGTCCGAACAGGGCCAGCGGGTGGACGAAGCCGGCCAGGTAGAGCCCGATCGCCAGGAACAGCCCCAGCAGCGTCAGGAAATTGCCGATGGTGATCATCCGGCCGATGCCGATCGAGGCGCCGAAGCGGCCGGTGACGAAGTTGCCGCAGATGTATCCCAGCACCATCGGCATCAGGTAGAAGCCGAACGCGCCGGGACTGACGCCGAGGATCTTGATCGCGACATAGGGGCCGCCGGAGACCAGGGCGAAGAACATGCTGGACAGCAGCATGAGCGTGCCTGCGAAGATCCAGAAGGTGCGCAGGCTGAGCAGCCGCGCGCTGCTGGACAGCCAGGTGCGGAACGACGACGCCACGCCCGTGAGCGGCCGCGTCTCGCCGAGTGCCACGAACGCATAGGTGAGCACGATGACGCCCATCACGGTCATCAGGTCGAAGCTGGCCCGCCAGCCGTAGGCCTGGTCCAGCAGTCCTCCGATGGCCGGCGCGAACACCGGGGCGATCGCCATGCCCATGTTCAGGTAGCCGATGCGGCCCGCCGAGGCGGCCGAGCCGGAGGTGTCGCGCACGATGGCGCGGGCGAGCGACAGGCCCGCGCAGGCGCCGAACGCCTGCAGCATCCGCGCCAGCAGCAGCGTCCCGATCGACGTCGCGAGCGCGCAGGCGATGCTGCCCAGCACGAACAGCGACAGCCCGGCGAGAAGCACCGGCCGCCGGCCGAACCGGTCGGACAGCGGTCCCATGATGATCTGGCCGACCGCCGTGGCGATCAGATAGACGGTGATCGTCAGCTGGATGCTGGTGGCGTCCGTGGAGAGCGCACGTTCCATCCCCGGCAGGGACGGGACGTACATGTTGATGGCGACCGGCTGCAGCATCGACACCGCGATCAGCACCATCAGGGCTGGCGGACGGGATCGCAGGGAGGCTGTCTTTCGGAAGATCATGCCATCGCTTTGGCAGCGCGACGGTGTTCGTGGCAAGCACAATTGTCGGTAGCACGACGATTGTCAGCCCGACCGGTCCGGGAACCGCGGCCCCGGGCGGTGCACCGCGAGCGCTGCGACGGCGGAAGGAGGCTGCGGCAGGCGGTCAGCCGCCGGTGACGGACATGTGGCGGGTGAGGGCCGGGGCCTGCCCGCGCCGGTCGATGACGAAATCGTGCCCTTTCGGCTTCCGCGCGATGGCGCGGTCGATTTCGGCATGGAGAAGGTCGTCGCCCTCCGAGGCCCGCAGCGGTCCGCGTAGGTCGGCGGCGTCTTCCTGGCCGAGGCACATGTAGAGCGTGCCGGTGCAGGTGAGGCGGACGCGGTTGCACGATTCGCAGAAATTGTGGGTCATCGGCGTGATGAAGCCGAGCCGGCCGCCGGTCTCGCGGACGCGGACATAGCGTGCCGGGCCGCCGGTGCGATCGGGCAGGGGCTCGAGCGTGTAGCGCTCCTCCAGCCGGCGACGCACCTCCGACAGCGCCAGGAACTGGTCGGTGCGGTCGCCGTCGATGTCGCCCAGCGGCATCGTCTCTATGAGGGTGAGGTCGTGGCCGCGCTCGTGGCAGAAGCGCATCATCGGCTCGATCTCGTCGGCGTTGACGTCGCGGAGCGCCACCATGTTGATCTTCACGTGCAGGCCGGCTTCCTCGGCGGCGCGCAGCCCGTCCATCACCTTGCCGAGATCGCCCCACCGGGTGATCGCCTTGAAGCGATCGGGATCCAGCGTATCGACGGAGATGTTGACCCGCCGGACCCCGGCGGCGCGCAGCTCGTCGGCGAAGCGCGACAGCTGGGAGCCGTTGGTGGTCAGCGTGACCTCCTCCAGGCTGCCGTCGTCGAGGTGGCGCGACAGCGAGCGGAACAGGTCGAGGACGTTGCGGCGCACCAGCGGCTCGCCGCCGGTCAGCCGCAGCTTGCGGACGCCGCGCGCCACGAAGGCGGAACACAGGCGGTCGAGCTCCTCCAGGGTGAGAAGGTCGCGCTTGGGCAGGAACGTCATGTTCTCCGCCATGCAGTAGACGCAGCGGAAGTCGCAGCGGTCGGTGACGGAAATCCGGAGATAGGTGATCTCGCGACCGAACGGGTCCACAAGCTGCGAACGCGCCGAGGCGGTCGGGTGCTGGATGTTCAGATCGCCCATGATCGGGACCGTCCCCTTCGCTCCGAGTGCGCGTGTGCGGCCCGGCGCCGCGCCCGCCTTGTCGTGCGCCGCGCGGAACGCCGTGGAACCGGCGCCGGCACCGCCATATACAGACGAATATGACGGTCCGGGTTGCCGCCGACAAGGGCACCCATACTTATGGACGGCAATCGGGCAGCCGGAGCCGCGCCGCGCCGGCGACAGGCCGGAGCAGGCAGAAACAGTGCCCGGACCGACGGCGACCGGACGGCACCGGACAGGCAAGGAGCGGGCATGACCACGGAAACGGCGCCCTGGCCGCGCGAGATCAGGTTGAAGCGCGGCCGCCAGGTTCTGGCGATCAGCTGGGACGACGGCAGCGAGAGCGAGCTCGACGCGGAGTATCTGCGGGTCGAATCGCCCTCGGCCGAGGTGAAGGGCCACAGCGCCGCGGACCGAAAGACGGTGGGTGGCAAGCGCAACGTCACGCTCACCGGCGTGGAGCCTGTCGGCAACTATGCCGTCCGGCTGACCTTCGACGACGGCCATTCCACCGGCATCTTTACCTACCGCTATCTGAAGACGCTGGCCGGTGAACGCGAGCGGATCTGGGCGGAATATCTGGCCGAACTGGACGCCAAGGGCCTGTCGCGCGACCGGCCGGGCCAGGCGTGAGGCGCCCCCGTCCACAGCTGCCTGCGAAAATTTTTGCCCGAGGCGGTTTCCATCCGGCCGGTCTTGTTTTAGGAACGCGCTCTCGTTACATCCCGGGTGCGACGCAGTGAGCCGAAGCGATGCTTCGGAGCGGCCGCGGCCTCCGGTGGGGGATAGTTTAACGGTAGAACAACGGACTCTGACTCCGTTGGTCCAGGTTCGAATCCTGGTCCCCCAGCCACTTGATTTTAAAGGGTTTTTACCCTCCGGGGCATGCCCAAAATCAAGTTTCATGTCGCAACCCTGTCGCAATCTAAGTCATTGATTTGTAATGCGTCGAAATGGGCGCAGGCTGTGCGATGGTGACATGAAATGCGACATGGCATTTTTTGAAGCGCTCAATTTCCAAACGAGAAACGCCCCGCCGACCTTTCGATCGACGGGGCGCGGCGCCGTGCCGGGTGGTGCCGGCGGCAGCCCGGACGCGCGTGGTGGAGACGCGCCCGATTCGAATTTCAAGCCTCGATGAGGTGAAGGTCGGCAACCCAGCCTTCGATGCCTTCGATTGCGTAATGGTCGACGTCCCCATCCACCTCGGCGCGGGCGATGACCCTTCCGGTGCTCCCGTCACGCCCGTCCCGCAGGATGGCGCCGATGGAAAAGTGAAACTTGACGGTGGTGTCGGTATCCATGCTCGCCCCCCAAGGCGCTGCCGGACAACCCGGCTGCTTCATGTAGACAAGCATGGTGCGGCTGTAGAGTCCAGTAAAAATTGACTACAATTTTCAAGTCGTCAGTAAATGGTAAAATGGTAATTGTAAAATGGTGAGATGGTAGTCTGTTGGGTGGTATGTTGAGGTGGATGTTATCTTGCGGAATTCCAATTCCGCGATCTGCAAGGGCGTATTTCCCAATTTCCCGGATTGCTTCTCCGTCCACACTCACAACCGCACCTTCGTGAAGTCTATGGGTTGCCGTCGGGAGCCAATCCTAAAATGCTCCGTAGTGCGACCTGTCGCGAATAATCGCTTGGTTCGACTACAAGCGGATACAGCCTTAGAACCGCGTCATAGGCGCTGCCGCGATCTCTGGTCTCTTAAGGCCATGGCCTATAAGCTCGACGTACGTGTCTAAGATCTTCTTTTTGCCGTCGCTCGGGTCATCGGTCATGCGACACCGGATGGTGGCGGAGCCAACAAGGATTGATCAGATCTAAGATGGTTGGCGAGGATAGCGGCGACAACGTTCACGTCTGGCGGTCGTTCTGCAGGGCCGTTCGGACGGATCTAAGGGAACACCGATCCATTACCGGAGCGTCCGGGGTTGTTCATCCCGTACAGGCGATTGGTGTTGACGATAAAGAAGGCCGGGTTGTCGTCGTTTCTGCGGAACCAAGCGCGCGAATTGCGGCGATGATGCAAGTTGACGTCCAAGCAACGATTCCAGATGCGCACGTTATTGTGGCTCGCCCCATTGCATTCGACCTTGGGGCACTGAGCCGAAATATTCTTGGGAATCTGGGGCAAATGCGTCTGTCGCTCAACGACGTCAATCAACTGGTCGAGCAATTTAATATCATTGAGAATGAAGATAAAAGAGCTAAGTTTGTTGAGCACTATATAACTAAATGGACTTCATCATCTGTTAAAGCTCTACAAGCGGCAAGTCTTCCAGTAATTAGTCAGATTCTTGCGGTAATGCAGCAGGCGGGAGACTTGGACTGGACCGATGTTTTTGATAAAGAGACGCAGTCAATGGATATCACTAGATTATTCGAATTTGACAATCTGCAGCTTGACCGTGATAGAGGGGTTTGCCCCCTCCCTCTTTATGAACTCAAAGAGGACGATTGGGAGCTATTCAAGAGCGGCGCCGACGCCGATAGTATTGAGCAGCGGCTGAGAGATCTTGACGTCCTACAATATTTCTTTCCGTCGCCCGACCAAACCGCGTTGGGGCTTGTTGAGCGCGGAATCAACAAGCCCCTGGCGCTGTCAAATGCGATGAAACAGGCGCCTGCGTTAGGCCATCCCTATGGGGAACCCGAGATCATTTCGCCCGCGGATCTGCCAAACTATCTCGATGAACTCGGAGCGCTTGGGTATGTAGCGGAAGGGGAGATGGGCTGGGAGATCACGCCAAACGGGAGAACAGTCCGAAACGCAATCAGAATCCGGCCACGTGAAGGCCTATTTGTAAAAATTGTGAATAGATTTAATCTTAATCTAGGCGTGAGCCCAAACGATTTCTTCTAATCGCCGAGTATGAATTCCAATATTCGCATGTCATCGTACGGCGCGGAGACATTATATTACAAATATTCTACCGGTTTAGCCGCTCCTCAATTCGCGCCCTGACCGCTACCCACATCCGCGAATGCTCGGCCTCCTCACTGGCGCTCACCTTGGTGAGCAGGTCGAGCGGGTCGGCTACGGTCCCGTCGAAGGAGGGATGCGACGCTGCCGATTGAAAGTACGCGTCGCAGTCCCGGCGCGCGTGCTTGGGCTTTCGCAAGAAGTTCTCCGCCATCGTGTGCGCAAGCATGTGGCGGAGTGCCCATATGGCGCCCCCCTGTTGGCACTGGTTGGCGGTCAGCCCCTCGATCGTCATTTCTTCATTGCTCATCCCAAATGCTCCCTTAAACGGGCAACAACGGACCGGTGAAGTCGATCCAACGTATCGTCGGCGGCGTAGATCGCCGCCACAACATGCGGTGTTGCATCCGGCTCGCGCCGCTTCGCAGCCTGCCGCGAAAGGCCGGCAAAGTAGGCGTCGGCCGCAGCAAGCGGGTCGTCTGCGGTGTCGATCAGCGAGCCGGCGAGCCAGTTCTCCATCGCGAGCCGGAGCGTCGCCACCTCGCCGCGAAGCTGCGCGATATTCGCGTCGACGGCTGCGAACTCGCTCCGGATGTCGTCGTCGGTCAGTTCTGGTTCGGCCATTACATGCCCCCGTCGCTGAAGTGGCCGCGCATGATGAACCCGACCTCGCGGCCGATTTCACGCCCGATTTCATGGGCGTTAGCGTTTGCGCCGCCCTTGATGTTGATTCCCCCATTGAAGTTGACGTTGACGTTGGGCGCCGGCCGGTTGCTGTTCGCAGCGGCCCTATTGCCATTCGCCGCCAGCGCCATGGCAGGGGCACCACGTGGCACCGGCAGGCTCATGCCGCCGCCGAGGCCGGCCAGCGCGGCCGCGGTCTCGCTCGCGGTGGAAATGTGCCCCGGCACGTTGGGCGTGAACAGCTCCGGGCCTTTTTCGCCGACCAGGTAGGTTTTGGCAGCGGCAACCGGGCCGCCCATCGCGCGCTGGCCGGCAATGGCCGCACCGATAGACGCGCCAGCGGCCGCGGCACCGGCTGTGCCGGCGTTGCTCTCACCAAGCCCAACCGCCGAGCGAACGGCCTTTCCGACCTCGTCGACCGCGCCTTTTATTCGCTTCGCGATCGCGGCAACGCGGTTGTAGAGCTTTTCAAACGCCTCGATCACATTCTCGAAGCTAGGCGCGGGGATTCCGAAGATCTCAGCCCAAAACGCAGCGTTGAAGTCGAACACGCCGCGGATTAGAGCCTTTGCAATCTCACCCATGCCGGTCAGGGCCTTGCCCAGGGCATCGGTCAGGGCGTTGCTGATCTTGGTGCTGTCGCCGGTGGAAATCGCCTCGGCTATCGCGCCAACGAAGTCGACGGCCCCGCCAACAGCGGCCTTCACCACATCGGCCAGTTGCCTCCCGATCTTCGCCGCATCAATCGATGCGATCTGGTCCGCCATCCACCCGTACACGGCGCCGGCCATGTCGCCGGCCCGCCTGATCGCGCCTGTCCAGTCGAATGCGGCGAACTTGTCGCGGAGGGTGTCGAGAGGGTTGCCCGACCCGTCAATGATCCCCGGCAGGTCCCGGAAGAACTCCACCACCGACCGAAGGCCGTTACCGACCGTGGTGCCCAGGCGGCTACCAAACCGCGCGAACGACGCATCGACATCGTCGATTGGCTTTACAAGGCCGGTGACGAACTCGAACAGCCCACCGAACAATTCGGTGACCGGCTCAAGCGCCTTGGATACCGGCTTGATCGCCTTCAAGAACGATTTCTTGAAGGTGTTGAACGCCTCGCCGATGTTCTGCCAGTTGTTATAAATCCAGAGCCCGCCAAGCGCGATCGCCGCAATCACTGCGCCGATGCCCGTCATCAGGAAGGCCGCGCGTAGCAGCACCATCGCACCACGCACCAGGCGCATGGGGTTGAGTATCGACAACAGCGCAATGCGCACGCCTGCCATCACGCCTTGCAGCATCTGCAGACCGCCAATGGCGGACGCCAGGGCGGCGCCCCGCATCCAGAGGAACGAGAACTGCGCAAGAAGGCTGGCCACCCTTAGCGCCACAAGGCCGGCAGTCAGGGCGATGATGGTGCGGGTGACGGCGGGGTTTTCCTCCGCCATTTTAGCCAGGCTGCGGATCATCGGGGCGATGGTCTTGCCAAGCGAAGTCAGGGCCGGCAGGAGCGCGTCGCCAATTGAAATGGCCAGCGCCTCCATCACCGACTTTATTTCCTTCCACATACCCCAGAAGCCCTGCATTTGGACGTCTGAGATGCGCTGCGCGGTGCCGGCGCTGTTCTCCAATTCGGTGGTCAGGTCCGTGAGTGCATCGGCGCCCTGCGAAACCAGTGCGGCCATAGCCGGGCCGGCGCGCTGACCGAACAACTCCATGAAAAGGCCGGCATCATCAGCGTGCGGCGCAAGCTGTCGGACGACATCGACCAGCGGCAAGAGCCGGCCGTTCGCATCGGTGAACTGAAGGCCGGCCTTGCGCATGGCCGCGCTAGCCTTTTTGGTTGGCGAAAGAATTTTGGTGACCGCACCGCGCAGCGACGTGCCGGCCATCGATGCCTGGATACCGGCATTACCCATCAAGCCGAGAGCTGCCGTCGCCTCCTCGAAGGCGAGGCCGGCCTGCTTTGCGGTCGGCCCCGCATAGGTCATCGCCTCGGCGAGCTGCACCAGGTCGGTGTTGGCCGACGTGAAGGTCTTCACCAGCACGTCGTTAACGCGGCCCAGCTCT
>Ga0207904_1000670_pt1 | contig 11981 bp, 15 predicted proteins | sample MalvirmetaMSP118_FD_184232 | JGI IMG/M metagenome (GOLD analysis project Ga0207904, IMG submission 184232) | Marine viral communities from the Deep Pacific Ocean - MSP-118 (SPAdes) | ecosystem: Environmental > Aquatic > Marine > Oceanic | place: Pacific Ocean | collected 2011-05-30 | reverse complement strand
AATATTTAATTTTTCTTTGGAAGGGGAAAAATTTTCAGCAAAGGTAAATTGGGGAGCTAGGGTAATTCCTGCACCGAGGATAGCCGATTTTTTAACGAAATCTCTTCTGGAGCTCATAGTTTTTTGGTTTTGCATAAAAGTACTATTTTTTTGAAATCCTAAAGGCATAAAAAAAAGGCCTATATGGCCTTCTTTTGAAATAAAAGTTGGTTAGTAATTATCGGATTTGGTTTATTGTAAAAAAGCTATTAAAACTTTGACCACTTAAATTTACAGTACCCAAGGCAATATCGCCATCTAGATTAAAGGAAATGGTATCTCCTTGAGCAATTTCTATAAAAGTGGAGGTATTCCTAAAAGGGGGTGTTACATTCACACCTAAAACACCTACATTGGCAAAATTGGAAGTGGCAATGACAGTGCCATTATGCCTAATGGATATCCCAAAATTAGTGGCAACTCCAATGGCTGTTTGAGTTTCAATTTGTACATAGACTTGATAAATCCCATCGTCCTTTGCAGTAAAAGTATACGTGCCAGTATCGTATTCGTCATTTAAATCAAAGCTTTCATTGTCGAAGGGAATAATACTTGAACCCGATAATAATGAGACAGCTATAGCCCCTGTGGTAGAAAAATTACCTTTAGCGATAGATGGAATTCCTTTATTAACTACATCATTAGCAGATATCGTTTTTATCATTCCATCGGTTGAAATTACCAATATTGAATCCTTAGCGATATCTTTGTTGGTTTCAACGGGTACTGTTCGAATGGCTAAATTTCCATTAATGTCTAGTGTTGCTAGAGGATTTGTGGTATTAACACCCACTTGCGAAAAAGCGGTTATTGTTATAAATAACATGCCTAATAATAGATTGTCTCCCATGACCTATAGTATTAGATTAAATATTAAAATTATCGATAAAGTGTAAACTTTATACGATTAAATGTAATGAAATAATTTTTATTAACAAAAGTTTTACAAAAAAAATAATATAAAATTGATGGTACCCTTTAAAAAACACGGAAGCATTATTTTACTACTTGTCTTGGTAGCACTACTGTTTATACCACAAACAGGGATGCCTATTAAGGTTTTTTTTAACAGACTAATTTCTTTTAGTCCTTCTGAAATAAAGGTTGAAAAAAGAGAAACTATACATGATTTTGATTGGCAATTGGAAGATTTAGAGGGTACTAATATTAATTTTAACCAGTCTGAAGGAAGGGTAACTCTTGTTAATTTTTGGGCTACGTGGTGCCCCCCTTGCATTGCTGAAATGCCTTCCTTTCAAAGTCTATACGACGTATTTAATGATAGTGTAGATTTTTACTTTGTTTCTTTAGAAAGTCCTGAAACACTTATAAAATTCATTCAGAAAAAAGGATATCGATTGCCTATCTATATTCCACAAGAACAATTACCTGATGGCTTGGAGACAAACTCTTTTCCAACCACCTATCTAATTTCAAAAAGGGGAGAAATTGTCATTGATAAAGTAGGTGCTGCCGATTGGGATAGTGAAAAAACCAGGAAGATTATTGAAAAACTTTTAGCGGAGTAACTATTTTTGCCAAATGAAGTACAGCCTACTCACTAAAGAACAATTTGAGGAACTCCATCCAGAATTCATCAACTTTTTAGCCACCCAGACTATTACCAAACAAGAATGGGATATTATTAAAGAAAAGCAACCTGAGGTGGCAAAGCAGGAAATGGAAATCTTTAGCGATTTGGTTTGGGAAGGTGTTTTACAAAAAGCTGCTTATCTCGAAAATCATTCGCCAGACCAGCTGTTTCTTTTTAAGATAGAAGCTTCGGAAATGCGACTCATCGTAGTAAAAGTTTCTAGTGATAAAATTGACCTCACTACAAAAGATGGATTAGCTTGGCTTCAGGAGAATATTCATTCAGACGAAGTAGCATTGTTCACGGCTTCAAAAGGCTATTCTGAAGATAAGAACCTCGATATATTTAAACTGATCCAACAGGGTGCTAATATCTCTAAAGGCATTTTATTTGAGGCCTTTCTGAAAATCTTACCGTAATATTATTCGTAGCGTAAACTTTCAATAGGGTCTAGCTTTGCAGCCTTGCTAGCAGGGTAGGAGCCTGCAATTACTGCGACCACAAAGGAAATGAGCACGGAGGCAAACATCGCCATCCAGGGAAGCGTATATTCAAAATCTACTACTTTGGCAAAGATGAAGCCAGTGAGAATCCCTAGGATTATTCCAAGAATGCAACCAAATTGCCCAATGACAATCGTTTCGATAAAAAATTGGGTAGAAATGGTAGAACGTTTGGCTCCCATGGCTTTTCGCACACCAATTTCACGCGTACGATCGGTAACCGAAACCAGCATAATATTCATTAAGGCAATAGAGGAGCCCAAAATGGTAATGATGCTAATAATCCAACCAGCGGTTTCCAAAACACCTGTAATTTCTGCAATTCGGTTAATAAGGTCGTCACTGCGTTCAATCCCAAAGTTATTTTTTTCGACAGGATTCAAACGGCGAATGTTTCTAAAAGTAACAATAGCGGCATCTTCAGCCTCTTGCATAAAATCTTTATTATCTACTTTTATGCTTATGGTGTAATTGATATTGGGTTGCGTAAAAATTCCGCGTGCTGCTTGAATAGGGATGAGTACTTTTAAATCTTGGTTGTTTCCGAAGGTAGATCCCTTTTCTTCCAAAACGCCTACTACTTTAAATTTTACACCACGAACACTTATGGTTTTTCCAACGGGGTTTTCCGTTTCAAATAGACTTTTAAGGTAATCGGAACCAATAAGGCATACTTTGTTGTTATTCTGAATATCAAAAAAGTTGAATTCACGCCCCATTTGAACCTTTGTACCTGTATTTTCAAGATAATGCTCATTGACTCCAAAAACTTGCGCTTCGGGGTCGGTTTTTTCATTTTCGTACTTTATTTCGGCAGCATTGGTTCCCATAAAGGAAACCGATGTTTGGGTAAGAGGATAATCGTATGTATCGATAAACTCTCGAATATTATCGTAGCTTATAATGGGGTTTATTTTTTGGCGTTCTCTCCCGCCTTGTTGCTGGGTTTCAAATTCATATCGCTGAATATTAAAAGTGTTAGAACCCATAGAAGCAAAACTGCCCGAAATAGTATTTTCCAACGCTTTTACAGCGCTTAAAATACCTACCAGCGCCCATATTCCAATCCCAATAATAACAATAGTTAAAATAGTACGAAGCAACTGCGATTTAATAGAATCCAGCGCAATACGTACATTTTCCCAAAAGAGTTTAAACATGCTGTGGTGCGTTATTGTAGCATTAGACTACAAACAAAGCATAAAGTTACCATTAATTTGAAAATCCTTATAATTTCCCTCATAAATTAAGATATTTGTACTTCAATAAAACTATTTAAAAAAAGCATCTTGGCACAAAAACCTTCCATACCCAAAGGAACTCGTGATTTTTCACCCGAAGAAGTGGTGAATCGTAATTATATCATGGATACCATTAAGCGTTGTTTTACGACCTACGGATTTCAACCCATCGAAACCCCAAGTTTTGAAAACAGCGATACCCTTATGGGAAAATATGGGGAAGAAGGGGACCGATTGATTTTTAAGATTTTAAATAGTGGGGATTATTTAAATAAAGTCACAGAGGATATTTATTCAGAAAAGGATAGTCTAAAAATGACTTCCTCAATTTCTGAAAAAGCCCTTCGCTACGACCTTACTGTTCCTTTTGCCCGTTACGTGGTGCAACACCAAAACGATATTACTTTTCCTTTTAAGCGTTACCAAATGCAACCCGTTTGGCGGGCAGATCGTCCTCAAAAAGGGCGTTTTAGAGAGTTTTGTCAGTGTGATGCCGATGTGGTGGGGAGCGATTCTTTATGGCAGGAAGTAGAGTTGGTACAATTATACGATGCGGTTTTTTCTGCATTACAACTGAAAGGCACTACCATTAAAATGAACAACCGTAAAGTGTTGAGCGGCATTGCGGAAGTGATTGGCGAAGCCGATAAATTGATTGATTTTACGGTGGCGTTGGATAAGCTGGATAAAATAGGCGAGGACGGTGTAAAGAAAGAAATGCGTGAAAAAGGAATTTCTGAAACAGCTATTTCCAAAGTGCAACCATTATTTACAGCTAGCGGAAATGCTTCAGATAAGTTGAATTTACTAAGCGATTTACTATCCACTTCCGAAGTGGGAATGAAAGGAGTGGAGGAGCTTACCTTTATTGTAAATTCGGTGGAAATACTTGGGTTGCAATCGGCTAGTTTGGAAATTGATGTCACCCTTGCTCGCGGATTGAATTACTATACAGGTGCTATTTTTGAAGTTTCCGCTCCCGAAGGCGTTGCCATGGGAAGCATTGGTGGTGGCGGTCGGTATGACGACTTAACAGGAATTTTTGGGTTAAAAAATATGAGTGGTGTGGGGATTTCCTTTGGCCTGGACCGAATCTATTTGGTGTTGGAAGAATTAAATCTGTTCCCTGATACGGCAACAGCCAATACCAAAGTATTGTTTATCAATTTCGGCGAAACGGAAGCTTTATATGCTATGAAAGCTATTACGAAGTTACGTCAGCAAGGCATCTCTGCCGAGTTATACCCAGATGCCGCTAAAATGGGCAAACAAATGAGCTATGCCGATAAGCGAAACATTCCGTTTACGGTGTTGGCAGGTGCCAGTGAAATGGATGCTTCCCAATACACTTTAAAAAATATGAAAAGCGGCGAGCAGATTTCATTAGACTATGAAGGGCTTGTAAGAAAACTACAATAAAAGCGACTTAGTTTTCGTATAATTTCATTTAAAATCAGAAAGGAAAAAACAGTATGCTTACTTGGAAAGAGGTCATTAATTTTAGTGTTAACGGTAATCCAGTTCCCGACAAGCGCGTTGATAAATCGGATGCCGAATGGCAAGAAATTCTTACCCCAGAGCAATTCAGAATTACACGATTAAAGGGCACCGAAAGACCCCATTCTGGAGCGCTGTGCAGTATTCACGAAGCTGGGCAATACAATTGTGTGTGCTGTAACACTCCTCTGTTCGATTCCACCATCAAATTTGAATCGGGCACAGGTTGGCCAAGTTTTACCCAACCCATAAAAGAAAATGCCATAAAATACCACAAAGACACTTCGTTTGGTATGGTGCGTGTGGAAGTGATGTGTAATACCTGTGATGGACATTTAGGACATGTGTTTCCAGATGGCCCTGAACCCAGTGGATTGCGGTATTGTATCAATTCAGAATCGATGGTGCTTCAAAAAGAGGAGATTTCACATGGCGAGTAAAGTTGAAGTCATGACTTTTGGTGGTGGATGTTTTTGGTGCACCGAAGCCGTTTTTCAACAAGTAAAAGGAGTTGAAAAAGTGGTGTCTGGATATTCCGGTGGCACTGCTCCCGGTAAACCTACGTATCGAGAAATCTGTTCAGGCTTAACGGGTCATGCAGAGGTAGTGCAAGTGACTTTCGATCCTTCTGTAATTACCTATGAAGAATTACTCGTTATTTTTATGACTACGCATGACCCCACTACGTTGAACAAGCAAGGTGCCGATGTGGGGACGCAATATCGTTCTGTGATTTATTACCATAATGAAACGCAGCAGGCCATTGCCCATGAAGTCATAAAGCAAGTAAGTAATTATTACGATAAGCCTATTGTTACTGAGATAAGTCCTTTAGAAATATTTTATGAAGCTGAAGATTATCATCAAAACTACTACAATCAAAATAGTGATCAAGGGTACTGCAGCTATGTCATTACTCCTAAATTGGCAAAGTTGAGACAATTGTATGCAGAGAAACTGAAATCCTGATATGATATTTTTAATTTCAGTGTTTAAAATTATTGTATTTTAGATAACAACTTAGTCAAATCTAATTTAAAGCCTTTCAATTATGGGATTATTACTACTATTAGGAGCCATTATCTTAATTGGCTTATTTGCCGTTTCCATCTTTAATCGTTTTATAAAAAACAAAAATCAAGTAAAAGATGCCTGGAGTAATATTGATGTTGCTTTAAAAAGGCGTTACGACCTTATTCCAAATTTGGTCGAAACTGTAAAAGGGTATGCGTCTCATGAAAAGGATACTTTGGAACGGGTGATACAAGCTCGAAACGCTGCGATGTCTGTGCCTAGTGATGATATTAATGCACAGATTAAAGCCGAAAATCAGTTACAACAAACGTTGCGCAGCATATTTGCTCTTGGAGAAGCATATCCAGATTTAAAAGCAAATCTTAATTTTATTGACCTTCAGAAAAAATTAAGTGAAATTGAAGAAGCACTTGAGCGTAGTCGGAGATTTTATAATAGTACTGTTAGAGAAAATAATACCTATGGGGAGAGCTTTCCAGGGGTTATTTTTGCTGGGATGATGCCTTACCAATCTTTTAACTATTTTGAAGTTGATGCCGCTGAGCGCGAAAATGTAAAGGTAGATTTTTCGTAGGTTATGAAGGGTATGCTTCGTTTTTTAGTCATTTTTCTTGTATTTGCATCTTCTGTTCATGCACAAGACTTTATAGTCAACAATTATTCGGCAGAAATTTTTATCAAGAAAGAGGGATATTTTACAGTAAGCGAGCAGTATGCTCTTACTTTTCGAACCTATAAACACGGAATTTATAGAAACATTCAACTTGCATACGATCTTTTAACCGAAAAAGGAACGCAAGAAAAACGAAAAATAAAAGTAAAAAATGTAAAAGTACCTGGTCGTACCTTTACTACTTCCGGAAAAATTGCTAATGACCTTACGGGTGAACTTGAAATTAAAATTGGGGATAAGGATAAAACTATTACGGGACCTCAGGAATATACCATCAATTATCAAGTTGAAAATGCCTTTCTTTTTGAAGAAAAGGCTACACAATTTTATTGGAATTTAAAGCCTCCTGGATGGTATGCAAATTTTGAATCGATGCAGTTCACCATTCATTTGCCTGAAGGTGTTCAGATTACCAAAGACGCTATAAAATTATATTCAGGACACATAGGGAATACGAATGAAAGTGAAAATTTTGTTGTCGATTACCAAGAAGGGGTTATCCGTATTACAAGTAAAAAGGATTATATATCGAGGTACGGGGAAAGTGTTACGCTATTGGTAAGTTTACCCCCAAATGTCATAACCGAGATACAACCGTTTTGGCCATTTGGTGCTAGATATGGCTGGACTATTATCATAGCCACATTATTTGTAGGTTTCTATGTGACATGGCGAATCTATGGAAAAGATGATAAAGTAATTTCTGCCACGAGTTATTATCCACCAGAGAACATCGACCCAGCCATGGCAGGATACCTTATTGATGATAAAAGCGATACTTCTGATTTAATTTCATTACTTCCTTATTGGGGCTCCCAAGGGTATATAACCATCAAAGAAATTGAGAAAAAGGGACTGTTTCAAAAAAATGACACCCAATTAAATAAACTTAAAGATCTTCCTAATACCGCAGCCTCTTACGAACGGAAAATGTTTAAGAATTTGTTTAAAGGCTCGAGAGATGTGGTATTAATTAGTAGTTTAAAAGATAGTTTTTATACTACAATGAGAGAAGCCAAAGAATTATTGAAGGAAGAGGCACAACCATATTATTTACCTAAATCAAAGGCAGTGAAAAAAATAGTAGCTGGCGTGTTAGTGGTACTCCTTTTTCTATTAACTGGCATTGTTTTATATGTTTGGGGGGTATTGGCGGCTGGTTTAACTATTTTTTCTTGTGTCATTTTGTTACTTCTTAATTTTTTTATGATCAAGAAAAACACCAAAGGGAATGATGCCTTTGCACACTTAAAGGGATTTAGGAATTTTGTAAAACTTGCCGAAACCAAACGACTTGGAGTGCTTTTAAATGAAGATCCTCATTATTTTGAAAATACCATGGCATATGCCTTGGCCTTTGGTTATTTTGATAAATGGGCGGGTAAGTTTAAAGGACTAGATGTACAACCGCCAGATTGGTATCACACGACATCAAATAGACCTTTTTCGATGCATAGTTTTTCAAACTCTTTTGATAGTGCTATGAGTTCAACAAGATCCACCATGGTAAGCTCACCTAGTTCATCGGGTAGTAGTGGTGGAGGTGGTGGTGGATTTAGCGGAGGCGGTTTTGGTGGCGGCGGAGGCGGAAGTTGGTAGGTGAGGTCTTTGTAGGAAATTCCCGCAACAGCACATAGGAAAAATCTTAGGAAATATTAGATGATCCTCGATGAAACCAACTTTTTATAGGACAAAGGAAAAAAATTGTTGAAAAATTTGTTGATACTTTAAAAATATTGAATTAATTTTCAGCCCCTTAAAGGGTATCTTTCGGTTTTATTAATATAAACCTATAAAACCGATGAGACATTTAAAAACAATTTTAGCCGCAGCCTCTGTTGTATTATTTTTAGCAAGTTGCACCCCCGAAAATCAGAGTGTAGATGAATATCAAACCGAGAAAGACAAAAATTGCCCGCCTAACGATACCAATTGTAACGGCATACCAGACAATCAGGAATAGTGCAATTGTCTATTTTTTGATTGCCTTTTCTGGTCCTTTCCTGCATTTATTTGGAAATCCAGAGGCAAAAGGCCCATTTCATTGGCGTTGGATGATTTCCTTTTTAGACGCACTTGGATGGGCCTTATTTCCCTTTTTTATGGGGCTAGGCTTGCTGTCATTGAGCAAGAAATTACCTTTCGATTTTAGAAATGCCATACAATCCATAGCCTTTGTTTCAATTTCAATAGGAGGCTTTTACATTGCCTATTGTTTAATTCCCATAAAGGATTTTTCCAATTTTGAATATTATGTCATGCTATCGTTTATTGGCATAGGAACTTCGGTGGTATGTCATCATTTATTAAAGTTGGCCAATTATGCCGAGGACAAGCTAAAAGCTGCTTTGGACCGACTTATAACCTTTATTGTAAAGGCCGAGGATAAGTACGTTCCCAAGGAAAAGAAAGAAGGATATTTTACCAGCTATATAGATGAACTCAACCAGATAAATAAAAATTTATGACTTTACAAGAATGGGAGAAGCTTGTAAGTGAACTGCAAGACAAAGGTATTTTAAGGAACTTTTCCACGATCACCCTCCTAACCCAAAAGCTTGCCTACTACTTTACCGATTCCGTCCAAAACGACCCACCTACCTTTCGAAATAATTTGTTGATGTTGTAAGGAAGCAGTGTGGAGTGTGTTGGATTGAATCTTGGCCCTGCAATTCGACTTCAAGACTTTTAAAACGGTCTATCGAATGGTTTTGTAAGTCTAGCGATTTTTATTTTTTTGGGCAATACAAAAAAGTAAGGAACGAAGAAATATACATACGAATAGAAAATATTCAGCTTTCTTATCTTTACGCTTTAAACTACTACGATGTCCTCAAAAAACAAAGGTCTGGCGACAGCCATCCAACAACTTATAGAAGCTATTTTAAAAGCCTTGGGAAAGAGCGGTAGCCGCAACCGAACTTGGCATCAGCATGTAGTACCCTATGAAGGAGATTGGGCGGTACGAAGAGAGGGAAATAAACGTATTACTTCCAAACATAGAAAACAAAGCACTGCCATAAATAAAGCCAAAACCCTAGCCAAACGGTATAAGGCCGATGTGATTATTCACAGAGAAAGTGGGGGTATTCGAGAACGGATTAGTTATTCAGAATAGTAATCAGAATTTTGCTGAATAAAAAACCCAACACATTATGTTGGGTTTTACTTTGTAGCGAGATCGAGACTTGAACTCGAGACCTCCGGGTTATGAATCCGACGCTCTAACCACCTGAGCTACCTCGCCAAATCGGGTGCAAATATAGAAACAAAAATAACCACCGCAAACACAAAACTCCATTTTTAGCTTTTTTTTGAATTAGAAAAAAATTAAAAATTTCTCGTTCTCACTTTTGCAGTTTGGAATTAATATCTATATTGGGCAACAGCTAATACCAATCTATGAATGATAAAGTAAAATACGAAATGGAGTTTCCTATACATGTGTCTCCATCCTTATTATACCAATATATATCTACGCCTTCTGGAATGAGCGAATGGTACGCAGATAATGTAAACTCAAGAGGCGAATTTTTCACTTTTATATGGGAAGGAAGTGAAGAAAAAGCACGACTATTAGGAAAAAAAAGTGGGGAACGCATCAAATTTAAATGGGTAGATGATGAAGAAACCGATTATTATTTTGAGTTACGTATTCAAGTGGATGAAATAACAAAAGATGTTTCCTTAATGGTTACCGATTTTGCCGAAGAAGATGAAATTGAAGAAGGGAAAATGCTTTGGGAGAATATGATTTCTAACTTAAAACAAATTTTAGGATCGGCTTAAAAACCGAATCCATTATCTTTGCACCGTCCCAAAAAAGGACGGTTTTTTTATGCTAAATATAAACGGAACACTTATTTCAAATCCCGAAGCCAATTTAAGTTTTCAAAATAGGGGACTGCATTATGGCGATGCTGTCTTCGAAACCATTAAAGTATCGGCAGGAAAGATATTATTTTGGGAAGATCATTATTTCCGACTTATGGCTTCCATGCGAATAATGCGTATGGAGATTCCTATGGATTTTACGTTGGAGCAACTGGAAGAGCAAATTTTGGAAACGGTAAATGCTTCCGAAAAATCGAATGCATATCGTGTAAAAATGATAGTATGGAGAGGCTATGGAGGAAAATACTTACCTACAAGTAAATCCATTGAATATGCTATAGAAACCGAAATATTGGTGCACCCTTTTTATATTTTAAATGAATCTATGTATGAAGTAGAACTTTTCAAGGATCATTATATAAATTCTGGATTACTGTCGACCATAAAATCTACAAATAGAGCTATTAATGTTTTGGGAAGTATCTATGCCGAAGAAAATGATTATCAAAATGGTTTGCTTCTCAACGAACATAAACAAGTGGTAGAGGCTTTAAACGGAAACCTGTTTTTGGTAAAAGGGTATACCATTAAAACCCCGCCTTTAACAGATGGTTGTTTAAACGGAATTGTTCGGAAAAAAGTGATGGAAATACTTCAAAACGTACCAGACTATATTTTGGAAGAAGCTTCCATTTCTCCTTTTGAGCTTCAAAAGGCAGACGAACTGTGGGTTACAAATACTATTTTGGGAATTCAGCCCATTTCAAAGTATAGGAAAAAGGAATATACAAATTCAGTTGCTAAAGAACTTCTTGCAAAACTGAATGCGAAAGCAAGATTAGGTTAATTATAGGTTGGATTTTCAGGCGCATTGGACCAAAGTAGGTAATCGCCTCCAAATTCAATCATTTTTTCTTTCCAGAAGTTTTCAGAAGGTTTTCCAATGATGGCATTTTTATGTTCGTTGGCAGTAACAAGCCAACTATTCAGTTTTAGCTCTTCATCAAGTTGATCGCTAGACCATCCAGAATACCCTAAGAAAAATTGAATTTGATCTTCGTGGAGAACATTGTCGTTAAGCATATCGAGAATGGTGTTAAAGTCACCACCCCAATAAATTCCGCTAGCAATTTCAGTGCTATTGGGAATTAAATCTGGAACTTTATGAATAAAATACAAATTATCCTGCTCTACAGGACCTCCATTATAAACTTTTAAGGAGGAATTTACCTCTGGAATAAAATCACGAAGACAATATTTTAAAGGCTTATTGAGTATAAAACCAACAGAGCCAGTTTGATTGTGTTCAGCCAAAAGTACCACAGACCTATTAAAGGAAACATCACCTATAATAGAGGGTTCTGCTATGAGAAGTACACCCTTATCTGGTTTTAGGCTGGTCATGATTATGTGTTTAGTAAATTAAAGCTAAGGATTAAATATTTAAAATCCAACAGTTTTTTGAATTCTCGTCATTCGAAAAAAAATAAGCCCTGCTAATTTAGCAGGGCTTACACTAAGTTTGTTAACTAGTTTTAAACTAGTTTACGCTTTTAGCAAGGTCT
>Ga0207904_1000656_pt1 | contig 12185 bp, 10 predicted proteins | sample MalvirmetaMSP118_FD_184232 | JGI IMG/M metagenome (GOLD analysis project Ga0207904, IMG submission 184232) | Marine viral communities from the Deep Pacific Ocean - MSP-118 (SPAdes) | ecosystem: Environmental > Aquatic > Marine > Oceanic | place: Pacific Ocean | collected 2011-05-30 | reverse complement strand
CTGGCTCGGCACCACCTCGAACAGCTCGCCCCGGGCGAACGGTCCGAACGCCTTCTTCACGGTTTCCGCATACTCGCCCGGCCGGTGGTCGCCTTGCGGGGCGGCGTCGAGATCGGGTGCGTAGGCCCTGTGCTCGCCGCTGCGCTCCAGGCCCTCGGTGCTGCGCCCGTCCACGGTGAATTCGTAGGAATAGACGGTGGCGTTGCGTCCGTAGTGGTCGACCACCAGGATCTCGTCGGGAAGATAGAGCACCAGGTCGCGCTGGCCGGCCTCGCGCGGCACCTGCCTTTCCACCGGCTCGAACTGGTAGACCAGATCGTAGCCGAAGGCGCCGGCAAGCCCGAGCTTGTCGTCCTCGTGGCTGGCGAAATGGGCGATCAGCGCGCGCACCACGCCGAACACCGACGGCTGGCGGCTGCGCTCCTCTTCCGCGAAGCTGGCCTCCGAGGGCACAACCCTTAGCGTGATCCGGTCGGGGTCCATGTCCCTGTCGGCGACGAAATCCAGCCCGGCGAGGGCGGCGGAAAAGGCCGGCAGCAGCACCCGGCCGCGTCCGTTCAGCGCCCGGATGGTCACGTCATGGCCGGTTGCCTCGATGGCGACCGGCGGATTGACGAGGGCAAAGTCCCAGCGCGTGTAGCGGCCGGGATATTCGTAGGTGGACGAGAACACGGCGCCGCGCTCGGCGTCGAGACGCGCGATCCACGCCGCGGTGGCGTCCGCATAAGCGATCTCGCGGCTGATCCGCCGGACGGAAACGCCGCCGGCCGTGTCGTAGAGGGTTTCTGCAGTCGTCCGCATCGTCAAAGCTCCCGGTGAAGGGGGAACGAACGGAGACGGATGACACCTGTTGCCCCCGGTCGGTCCCGGGCGGCACAGTCGATCGGGTATGCGTCCCCTACCGCGCCGCCAATGAAGCGACGCGCCACCAGCGCGCGGAAAGGAGGAAGGCCCCGGTCATCATGGCCACAAGGGTTACGCAACCTCGGCGCGGCTGGCAACCGGGGAAATCGTGTTCCGGCTGATCTCCCTTGCGCCCCGGCGGCCGGCAACGGTCTGGCGGAACCCGCCGGCCCTGCTAGGGTTCGCTCCCGTGAATCTAGAAAAGCGTTTTGGGAGAATGCCCATGGCGGATCCGATCCTCGCCATCGACCAGGGAACCACGTCGAGCCGGGCGATGCTGTTTTCCGGCCCGACCCGGGTCGCCGCCATCGCCCAGGAGGAGTTCGCCCAGTCCTATCCGCGCCCGGGCTGGGTGGAGCACGACCCGGCGCTGATCTGGGAAACGACGCTGCGCACCGCGCGCGACGTGCTCGCCAGGACGCGCACCACCCCCGACGCGGTGGCGGCGATCGGCATCACCAACCAGCGCGAGACGACGTTCGTCTGGGACCGCGAGACCGGCAAGCCCGTCGCCCCCGCCATCGTCTGGCAGGATCGCCGCACCCATGCGGCCTGCGAGACGCTGCGCGCCGACGGCGCCGAGCCGCTGGTCACCGAGCGCACCGGGCTGATCGTGGACCCCTATTTTTCCGCCACCAAGATCGCCTGGCTGCTGGACCACGTCGATGGCGCGCGCGCGGCGGCCGAGGCCGGCAGGCTCGCCTTCGGCACCGTGGACTGCTGGCTGATCTGGAACCTCACCGGCGGCAAGGTGCATGCCACCGACGCCACCAACGCGTCGCGGACGATGCTCTACGACATCCGCCGCAACGACTGGGACGAGGAGCTGTGCGCGCTGTTCCGGGTGCCGATGTCGATGCTGCCGGAGGTGCGCGACAGCGACGGCGACTTCGGCACCACCGATCCGGACCTCCTCGGCACGGCGATTCCAATCCGGGGCGTGGCCGGTGATCAGCAGGCGGCGACGCTCGGGCAGGCATGTTTCCAGCCCGGCATGATGAAGGCCACCTACGGCACCGGCGCGTTCGTGATGCTGGTGACCGGCGACGAGCCGGTGATCTCGTCGAACCGGCTGCTGACGACCATCGCGGTCCGCCGCGGCGGCCGTACCCGCTACGCGCTGGAAGGCGCCATCTTCGCCGCCGGCTCGACGGTCCAGTGGCTGCGCGACGGCCTGGGCCTGATCGGTTCGGCCTCGGAAGCGGGGCCGCTCGCGGCCCGCGCCGACGACGCCCAGGACGTCTACCTGGTGCCGGCCTTCACGGGCCTCGGGGCGCCGTGGTGGGATCCGGAGGCGCGCGGCGCGATCTACGGGCTCACCCGGGGGACCGGCCCCGGCGAGCTCGCCCGCGCGGCGCTGGAGGCGGTCTGCTACCAGACCGGCGATCTCTACGCGGCGATGCGCGAGGACTACACGGGCGGCGAGGCGACGGTGCTCAGGGTCGACGGCGGCATGGCGGTGAGCGACTGGACCATGCAGCGCCTCGCCGATCTTCTGGCGGCGCCCGTCGACCGGCCCACCATCCCGGAGACGACGGCGCTGGGGGCTGCCTGGCTGGCCGGCCAGGCGGTCGGCGTCTGGCCGGACGAGGAGGGGTTTGCCCGCATGTGGGCTCGCGACCGGCGTTTCGAGCCGGAAATGGGCGCGGAAGAGCGCGAGCGGCGCGTCGCCGGCTGGAAGGCGGCGGTGCAGCGCACCCTGAGCGAGCGGTCCGGCAGGAGCGCGTCCGCGCCGGAGTGAGCGCGGGCGGACCGCCGGGGACGCGGACAAACGCAAGGTTGCAGCCGGGCCCGTGCGCGGGAACGCGCGGAAAAGCGCAGAATCGCGCAGCACCCGACCCCGTGCGCGCGCCTCGCCCGGCGCGCGAAAACGACGCGTCGGGAAGGTCTTACCGTCGCCGCTCCGAGGCGGCGCGACGGCGCCGGATGCCCTTTCGGAGCGCCGCCGGATCGGCTAGTAATGGAGCCACACTCGGTCGGACCCCTGCAACCGCCAAAGGGGCTGTTCAAGGCTTGCGGTTGGCAACCCGACCACATCAGGAGGGAGTGTTACATGGCAATCAATCGTTGGACGACGGCCGCGTCCGTCGTCGCGCTGGCCGCGGTCGCTTATGCCGGCCCGGCGCTCGCCCAGGACCTGAAGATCGGCGCGCTCATGCCGATGACGGGCGACCTGTCGGCCTATGGTGAGGCAGACCTCAGCGGCATCCAGCTCGCCGCGGAAGAAATCAACGCCGCCGGCGGCAACGTCGAAGTCGTCGTCGCCGACACCCAGACCAACCCCCAGGCCGGCGTCGATGCTGCCCAGAAGCTCGTCAACGTCGAGGGCGTCAACGCCATCGTCGGCGCGCTGTCGTCGGGCGTGACCATTCCGGTCGCCACCTCGATCACCAGCCGCGAAGGAGTCCTGCAGATCACCAGCGCCTCCACGTCGCCGACCATCACGACGCTGAAGGACAACGACTTCCTGTTCCGCACCGTGCCGTCCGACGCCTTCCAGGGCATCGCGCTGGCCAAGCTGGTGACGGAAAAGGGCGTCAAGGACGTCTCGATCATCTACGTCAACAACGCCTACGGCCAGGGCCTCGCGGATGCGTTTGCGAAGGCCTACCAAGGCATGGACGGCAAGGTAACGGAATCGGTTCCGTTCGAGGCCGGCCAGGCGTCCTATCGCGGTGAACTGCAGCGTCTGAAGGGCGGCGATGCCGAGGCGCTGGTCGTGGTCGCCTACCCGGAGAACGGCACGGTGATCCTGAAGCAGTCGCTCGAGGGCGGCTACTTCGACAAGTTCATCTTCACCGACGGCATGAAGGCTCCGGAGATCGTCGAGCAGATCGGCGCCGATTACGTGAACGGCTCCTACGGCTCGGTTCCCCAGTCGGCGGAGAGCGAAGGCCTGACCAGGTTCCAGGACGCCTACAAGGCCAAGCACGGCGAGATCCCGCCGCTGCCGTACATCGATACCGCCTATGACGCGACGATCCTGATCGCGCTGGCCGCCGTGAAGGCCGGTTCGAACGATCGCACCGCCATCCGGGACGCGCTGCGCGACGTTGCCAGCGCCCCCGGCGAGAAGGTTGGCCCGGGCGACTACGCCAAGGCCGTCGAGCTCCTCAAGGCCGGCAAGGACATCAACTACGAAGGTGCCGCCGGATCCCAGGACTTCGACGAGAATGGCGACGTGCCGGGTACCATCGGCATGTGGTCCTTCGAGGACGGCAAGATCGTCGACGGCGGTCTGATCGACCTGAACTAGGCTGGACCGGAGTGCCGGGCCTTTGGGTCCGGCGTTTCGCCTGTCGACACCAGGGCGCGGATCCGGCAAAGGGTCCGCGCCTTTTTCATGAAACCGCGCCTGCCGCGCGGCCGGTCATCTCGGAGGCGAGACCCATGACGCTTCTTCGCTTGCTGGCCGGGTTGGTCGCCGTCGCGCTGCTTGCCGGCTGCATGCAGGTCAGCACCCAGGTCGATGCCTATTCGGCGATCCCGGCCGACATCGAACCGAAGACCGTCTACATCGCGCCCTACACCGGCATGGACGGGTCGTCGCTGGCCTGGCAGACCAACGCCGCGACGCTGGCCGGTGTGCTCGCGGGCAAGGGCTTCACCCGGGTGTCCAGCCGCGACCAGGCGCGCCTCGTCGCCTTCTTCGGCTTCGCCGTCGACCAGGGCGAGCGCGTCACCACCCAATATCTCATTCCGCAATGGGGCTACGTCTACGGGCCCGGCCTCTACGGTCCGGGCTTCCGTGGCGGCGGCTGGTATGGACCCGGTCCTTACCGGGCCTACGGATGGGGCTGGGGCGGTTCGGTCGGACCCGCGTTCGGCGTGGTCGGCTATACGGCCGGCATCCGCACCGAGACGATCTTCACGCGGTCGGCGGCCATCGACATGATCGATACCAAGACCGGCAAGACCGTCTTTCAGGGCAAGGCCATGAGCCGTGGCAGCTGCGGCGTCTTCGCGCCGGTGGCGATGCCGATGATCCAGGCGCTGCTGTCGAACTTCCCGCAGGGCCGAACCGGCACGGTGACGCTGCCGCAGCAGGATCGGTGCTAGAGCAATCCCAAGACAAGTGGGAACCGGTTTTCCGTCCTGGATTGCGGGGAATAAGAGCAATCCCAGGAAAAGTGCTCACGCCTCCGCCGGCACGGGCTTCGGGGCACCCCGGAAATGCCCCCGGCCGCCGAGCCACCACAAGAGCGCCAGCCCCGGAATCGCCGCAAGCGCGGTGAGCCCGAAGAAGAACACCCAGCCGATGGCCTCCGCCGCATAGCCGGCGGTGGCGGCGAGCACCGTGCGGCCGACGGCGGCAAGGGCCGCCAGCAGCGCGTACTGGGTGGCGGTGTGACGGGCGTCGGTGCACAGGCTGGAGATGTAGGCCACGAAGACCACCGTCCCGAGGCCACCGGTGAAGTTCTCCACCGCGATGGTAACGGACAGCGCCCAGAGTTCGGCCCCCACCATCGCCTGCCAGGAGAACACCAGATTAGACGCCATCTGCAACAGCCCGGCGATCCACAGCGCCCGGTACATGGGCATGGACTTGGCCATGGCGCCGCCGGCGAAGCCGCCGACCAGGACGGCGGCAAAGCCGACACCTTTCACGATGCCCGCGTAGGCGGCCTTGGAGAAGCCGATATCGAGGACAAACGGCGCGGTCATCACCCCGGCGAAAGCGTCGCAGAACTTGTAGAGCACCACGAACAGCAGGATCGCGACGGCGTCCTTGCGGGTCAGGAACTCGTGGAAGGCCTCGTAGGCGGTGACGGCGACGCGGACCAGCGGATTGGCGCGGCGGTCGTGCATCTCGCCGAGATGCTGTTCGCCGGCGGTGCCGGCCCGGTCCGGCTCCGTCGCCAGCAGCGTCGTCACCATGCCGACCAACACCAGCCCGGCCATGCCGGCATAGGCCCAGCCCCAGGCGTCGGTGAGCTCGAACCCGCGCAGCTGCAGCGCGGTCACCAGCAACGCCGCGCCGGCGGTCGAGGCGAGCATGCCGACACGGTAGGCGGAGACGAACCAGGCCATGCCGGCGGCCTGTTCCTCGTCGGGCAGGCTTTCCACCCGGAAGGCGTCGATGACGATGTCCTGGGTGGCGGACGCGATGGCGACGAGCACAGCGCCGAACGCCACCGCCCACGGCATGATCGTCGGGTCGAGCCAGCCGAGATAGAGGATCGCGGCGATCAGCAGGAGCTGGGAGAGGATCAGCCAGCCGCGCCGCCGGCCGAGCAGGCGGGAGAGAACCGGCACGCGGGTCGCGTCGACGATCGGCGCCCACAGGAACTTGATGGTGTAGGGGATGCCGGCCAGCGAGAAGAGGCCGATGGTCGACAGGTCGACGCCCTGGTCGGCCATGCGAAGGGCGAGCGTCGAGCCGGACAGCGCTAGCGGCAGGCCGGAGGCGAAGCCAAGGAACAGGATAATGAGCACGCGGGGCTGCAGGAACACCGCGATGGCCGCGCGCAGGCGCTGGGTGCGCGTAAGGTCAGCCTGCGAGAGGTCGCCCGTGGTCATGCCTGGTCTCCGCCGGGATCAACGCGGTGTGCGGCCGGCGCGGCTGCGCCAGCCGGGTGACCGTAGCCGATTCGATGGCGGGAGAGAGACCGGACCGAGAGCCGTCAGTCCCTGCGCCGGGCGATCGGCTTCGGCCGTTCCTCCGGTAGCATGCCCTGGGGGCGGGTGAGCAGCACGATCTGGAGCAGCACGCCGACCAAGAGCACGCGGGCGGAACTTGCCTGGGTGGCGTATTCCGGCGGCAGCCGGGTCGCCAGCGTTTCCGTGCCGGACCAGACCAGCCACACGACCACGGAGCCCAGCAGCGCGCCCTTGTTGTTGCCGCTGCCGCCGGCGATCAGCATCACCCAGACGATGAAGGTGGCGAAGACCGGCTCGAAGGCGTCCGGCGAGATGAAGCCGATGAAGTGGGCATAGAGGGCGCCGGCGAAGCCCATGATCGCCGAGCCGAACACGAACGCCTGCAGCCGGAAGATCCGCACGTTCTTGCCGGCGGCCTCGGTCGCGTCCTCGTTGTCGCGGATGGCGCGCAGCACGCGTCCCCATGGCGCGAGGCGGGCGCGCTCGACCAGGAAATAGACGATCGCGAGACTGACCAGCACCACGGCGAGGAAGACGAGCCCGGAGTCCTTGCCGTCGGTGAACGGGCGAGGGATGTCGGCGATGCCGCGCACACCGTGAGACAGCCACTCCTCGTTCTGGAAGAAGAACCGGATGATCTCGGCGATGCCGATGGTGGCGATGGCGAGATAATCCGATCTTAGATTGACCGTGATCATGCCGATCAGCAGCGCGATGACGCCCGACAGGCCGATCGCCGCTGCGGCGCCGACCAGGAACGGCAGGCCGAAGCCGCCGACATGCTCGGGATTGGCTCCGCCGGTCAGGATCGCCGTGGTGTAGGCGCCGATGGCATAGAAGCCGGCGATGCCGATGTTGATCTGCCCGGTCAGGCCCCACTGCACGTTCAGCCCGAGGGCCAGGATCGCGTAGATCGAGACCGTCGACAGGAAGAAGACGAGGTAGCCGGCGTAGCCGCTCAACTCCATGACGCATCTCCACTCGAAAGGGGAAGGGTCGGACCGGTCACAGCGACGTTCCCTTGAAGATGCCCGTCGGCCTCACGATCAGCATGATCACCAGCAGTGCGAACGCCACCGCGTGCTTGTAGCCGGGGTCGATCACCATCGTGGAGAGTTCCATGGAGATGCCGATGATCAGCCCACCGGCGATGGCGCCGTACGGCCGGCCGATGCCGCCAAGGATCGCCGCGGCGAAGATCGGCAGCAGCAGGCGCCAGCCCATGACCGGGTGGAGTCGCGTGTCCATGCCGAGAAACACGCCGGCGACGGCGGCAAGGGCGGCGGCGATGACCCAGGTGATCAGGATCATGCGGTAGGCGGGAATGCCGGAGATCCGCGCCAGGTCCATGTTGTCGGACATGGCGCGCATGGCCTTGCCGAATTTGGAACGCGACAGGAACAGGTGCAGTGCCAGGATGATGACGAGGGTGCCGCCGACGATCCAGAAATGATCCGGGCGAATGATGATGTCGCCGAACCGCATCGGCATCTGGATGCCGGACTTGAAGACCTGGGGCGACGGGCCGGCGAACAGCTGGATGGCGCTGCGCAGGATCAGGGCGACGCCGAATGACGAGATCAGCAGGATGATCGGATGGCTGGAGCGCAGCGGCCGGTAGAGCAGCACCTCGGCCGCCAGCGCCACGGTGACCGAGAACAGGATCGCCACGGGAATGGCGACGATCGGCGACACGCCGGCCAGCGTCACGCCCACGAGGCCGCCATAGGCGCCCACCGTCATCACGTCGCCGTGGGCGAAATGGGCAAAGCGCAGGATGGAGAACACCAGCGAGACGCCGATGGCGCCGAGCGCCAGGATCGACCCGGTGACGATACCGTAGACGACGAGTTGCAGGACATCGGTCACGAGCGTCGATCCATCGTCTCTGGTTGCCTCGCGGTGTCAGCCGCCAAGGAACATCTCCGCGATTTCCTTGTTCGCGAGCATGCCGCGACCGGTGTCCTCGAACCGGTTCTGGCCGCTTGCGAACACATAGCCCCGATCAGCGATCGCCAGCGCCTGCTTGGCGTTCTGCTCGACCATCAGGATGCCGACACCGAGGGCGTTCACCCGCTTCACCTGGCGGAACGTCTCGTCGATGAACTTCGGCGACAGCCCGGCGGTCGGCTCGTCCAGCAGCAGCAGCTTCGGCTCCAGCATCAGCGCCCGGCCCATGGCCACCATCTGGCGCTCGCCGCCGGACATCTGCCCGACCGGCTGCTTCTTGCGCTCGGCAAGCCGGGGGAACAGCTCGTAGATGCGCTGCATCTGCGGGCGCCAGTCGTCGGTGCGGATGAAGGCGCCCATTTCCAGGTTTTCCTGGACGCTCATGGACGGGAAGACGTTGCGTTCCTGGGGCACGTAGCAGATGCCGCGGCCGACGATGTCCTCGGGCTTGCGGTTGGTGATGTCGGTGCCGGCCAGCGAGATCGACCCGGCCCGCACGTTCACCAGTCCGAAGACCGCCTTCATGAAGGTCGACTTGCCGGCGCCGTTCGGGCCGACGATCACGACGACCTCCTCGTCCTGCACGGTCAGGTTCAGGCCGCAAAGAATGTCGGCGGCGCCGTAGCCGCCGGTGACGTCGGTTGCTTCGAGAAGTGCCATTGGGTGCGCCTCAACCGATCTCGGCGGTCTCGGGATGGCCCAGATAGGCCTCCCGGACGGCGGGGTTGGCGCGGATGTCGGCCATGGTGCCCCGGGTCAGGACCGAGCCCTGGGCCATCACAATGATCGGATCGCAGAGCTCCGCGATCACGTCCATGTCGTGCTCGATGAGGCAGAAGGTGTAGCCGCGCTCCTCGTTGAGGCGCCGGATCGCGGTGGTGATGGCGCCGAGCAGCGTGCGGTTGACGCCGGCGCCCGGCTCGTCGAGCAGCACGACGCGGGCATCGGTCATCATGGTGCGGCCGAGATCCAGCAGCTTCTTCTGGCCGCCGGACAGGTTGCCGGCCAGTTCGTCGGCGACGTGGGCGATGTTCAGGAAGGAAAGCACCTCGTCGACCTTGTCGGCGATGTCTGCGTCCTGGCGCCGGACCGCCCCCCAGCTGAACCACGACTTGAACAGGTTCTCGCCGCTCTGGTGCGGCGGCACGATCATCAGATTCTCGCGGACCGTCATGCGGTAGAATTCGTGGGGGATCTGGAAGGTACGCACGAGGCCGCGATGGAACAGCACGTGCGGCGGCAGGCCGGTGATCTCCTCGCCGTCGAAGAGAATGCGGCCGCTGTCCGGCTTCAAGACGCCGGCCACGATGTTGAAGAGCGTCGACTTGCCCGCGCCGTTCGGGCCGATCAGCCCGGTGATCGATCCTTCGGCAACCTCGAAGGAACACCCGTCAACGGCGTGAATTCCGCCGAAGGAAAGTGAAACGTCCTCGATCCGGATCAAGCAGGTCTCCCTGGCAGCGAAGACGCGGGGACGGGAAGGGTGTCGGAGTCCGGACCGCAAGTCCAGCCCGTGCAAGGACTATCGCGATCGACCCCGGATCTTCCGTGAACGGCCGGTCGGCCGCCCCGATGAACGGCGGGTCAAGTACGCAATTTTCCGGCGCAAGACAAGCGTGTGGGCGCATCTACCTGTGTGTTTTGGTCGCAAGGGGTGAATCGTTCCGCAATGCACCTATCCCGGATGGAATTTCCGCACGTTGAGCAGTCAGCGGATTATTTTCCCAGCGCGGCCATGGCGATATCCAGGATCTGGCGCTGGGTCGCGCTGTCGCCGTCGACGACCTCGATGTTGAGGTAGGGACGGATGCCGTTGAGCGCCGCGTAGTGCGACAGCGAGCAGTCCGTTGTGGACGGAGATGTCCTCTCCATCAGCACGTTCACGCCTTCGCCGGTGAGCTTGGCGACCAGCGCTGCCGTGCGGGCATCCAGCGCGGGGCCTTGCGCGATGGCGGTGATCACCAGCGAGTCGGAGCTTGCCAGCCGCCCAGTGGCGCCGGTGCCCGGAAAGGCCGTGCCCGCCTTGCCCGGCGTGCGGATCGAGATCGATCCGCTGCCGCGCCGGCCGGCGATGCCGGGGGCGTTGGTATGAAGCGCGATGACCGGGGCGCCGCGCGACCGGCTCCCGAGCATGGCGGCCACGTAGCGCGACGCGGGGGCGCCGGCGGTGCAGCGCGAGCGGCCGGCGTCGAAGGCGCGGTTGGGATCGGTGGCGCCGTTGTCGCGCCGGCCGCCGGTCTCCACCAGGACCGCCGTGCCGCCATAGCGCGCCAGCGCGTAGACGGCGGTGTCGACGGCCGCCTGCTCGTTGTCGTGGGGCAGCACCCAGAGCGGCCCGGCCCTGGCGGTGTTCCGCACCGTCTGGACGGTCCACGTCCGGCCGCCCTCGCGGAACGACGTCTGGCGGACGCAGCGCTCCGGCCCGAACAGCTCCGGGTGGCGGCGGAAATCGCCGTCGGCGTCGGTGACCTCGTCAGGCGCCAGGCAGGCGCCCGACGTCAGCAGGTCCGAGGTGCGCGGCACGCAGGCGGCGACCGCGGCGAGGACCAGAACGGCGCTGGCAAGGCGCAGGGAATGCCCCGGAAGGCGTCGGGGAAGCGGCATGGGGCGAAAGGATCTCGGATCGGGCACGCGGGGGATGACGGCGGCGGCCACCATCCGCCCGATTTGTGGCGGACTGACGGACGACGGGCGGCCCGCACCGTCTTGAAACGGCTATCATCGATCACCAGAACCGGGAAAGGACGCGCCCGACGGCGCGCGAACCAAAGCGAGGCAGGACATGGCCAAGACCGAGACGATCGCGGGCGCTACGCTCGAGGTGCTTTCACCGCAGGAGGTCCGGGAGCGGTTCGATCGCAACGAGATCGTGCTGATCGACGTGCGCACGCCGGCCGAGTTCGCGTTCGAGCACATCAAGGGAGCGCTGCTGTTTCCGCTCTCCTCGTTCGAGGCGGAAAAGCTGCCCGGCCAGTCGGAGAAGCCCATCGTGTTCCACTGCGGATCGGGCATCCGTTCGCGCAAGGTGGCGGAAGCGTGCGCCGCCGCCGGCATGACGCAGCTCGCCCACATGGACGGCGGCTTCGGTGCCTGGAAGAGCGCCGGGCTTCCCTATCTGGCCGTCGACCCCGCCAGCGGCTCGACCGTTTCCAAGCCCTGAGGGCGCCAGCGGGCACCGGTCCGCGCCCGGCGCATTCCGGCAGGTTTACGGTCTGGAAAGCCTCCAGGCCCCACACAGGGGGAGGGCGCGGCCGGTGGTTGCGCCCGGTCCCGGATCCCGGCGTGGTCGTGTCTGGCGGCTTGCGCCTTGACGTTTGTCGGCCCGCCGCGACAGGATCAGGTACGCCAGCGGCCGCCAGAGGAGGCGAAGTCGATCGTAGCAGGGCGACCCCATGCGGTGACTGCGGGCATTTCCGGACCGGGTGATCCTCCGTCCGGCCGGGTGTCGGTGGGATTGATCGTCCCGTCTCCGGGTGCGGTCGCCGTGCTGTCGGCCCGCGTGGTCCAATCCGCCAGCCGCGCGCTTGCTGCAACGGCCAGGTCCCGCCAGGCCCTCCGCCATCGTCCCGCGTCCGACCGGGGGCGCCCATGACGGACACCGGGCCCAAGGCGACCGCCGGCGTCGGCCTGACGCTCTTCATCGGCGGCGCCCACCCCACCTCGGCGCGGGCGGCCGAAGCCCTCCAGGCGGCGCTTGAAGGTCATGAGTGGCTGCGCGCGAACCTGCGGGT
>Ga0207904_1000655_pt1 | contig 12192 bp, 11 predicted proteins | sample MalvirmetaMSP118_FD_184232 | JGI IMG/M metagenome (GOLD analysis project Ga0207904, IMG submission 184232) | Marine viral communities from the Deep Pacific Ocean - MSP-118 (SPAdes) | ecosystem: Environmental > Aquatic > Marine > Oceanic | place: Pacific Ocean | collected 2011-05-30 | reverse complement strand
ATCTCAGCCGAGCAGTCGATCCCGCGCCTGTTCATGGCGGGCATCCTGCCGGGCCTGCTGATCGCCGCCGCCATGGCCGGCTACATCATGATCGTGGCGGTCCGGGCCGGCATCCCGCGAACCGAGGGCTTCGACGTGCCGACCGTGGTGCGCACCACCAAGGCGGCGGCCTGGGGCGTGCTGATGCCCGTCGTCGTGCTCGGCGGCATCTACGGCGGCTGGTTCTCGCCGACCGAGGCCGGCGGCGTGGCGGCCTTCTACGCCATGCTGGTGGCGCGCTTCGTCTACCGGTCGATGAGCTGGCGGGAGATCGTCAGTGCGGCGGCGGAATCGGCGATCCTGTCGGCCAAGATCCTGATCATCGTGGCCACCGCCGGCGTCATCACCTGGCTTCTCACCACCCAGGGCGTGCCGCAGTCGATCATCGCGACCATCCAGGCGCTCGACATGTCGGCGGCCCAGTTCCTGCTCTGCGTGAACGTGCTGCTGCTCGTCACCGGCTGCGTCCTCGATCCGACCTCGGCGATCCTCGTGCTCGCCCCGCTGCTGGTGCCGATCGGAATGTCGCTCGGCGTCGACCCGATCCACTTCGGCGTCGTCATGAGCGTCAACCTCGCGATCGGCATGTTCACCCCGCCCTTCGGCCTCAACCTGTTCGTGGCGCAGTCCGTCACCGGGGTTCCGGCCCACCTGCTTTATCGCGGCGTCTGGCCCTTCGTTGCCGTCCAGATCGCGGCGCTGCTCGTCATCACCTACGTGCCGGCCATCTCGCTGGCGCTGGGTGGCCGCTAACGCACAACAAGCCAGAGGGACTTCGAGACATGTTCAAGACACCGGCCGGAAAGGCTCTCCTCGGCGGCGCGCTCGCGCTGTTCGCCGTCTCCGCGACGACCATGCCCGCGACCGCGCAGACGACGATGAAGCTCGCCTCGGCGACCATCAACGATGTCCAGCACGAGTGGCAGAAGGTGTTCGCCGAAGAGCTCGCCGCCAGGGTCGGCGACCAGGTGAAGACCGAGATCTATCCGGCCAGCCAGCTGGGGCCGATCCCGCGCATGTCGGAAGGGGTGCTGCTCGGCACCATCGAGGCGTTCACCACCCCGACTTCGTTCATGACCAACGTCGATCCGCGCTTCCAGGCGTTCGACGTGCCCGGCCTGTTCAAGACCCCCCAGGACGTCGATGCCGCGATCCATGATCCGGAATACCGCGACCACATGGAAACGATGTTCCTGGACAAGGGCCTGCGCGTGATCGGCGCCATCTACAACAGCCCCACCGTGGTCTTCACGATGGAGCCGGTGACCGAGCTCGCGGGCTTCGAAGGCCTGAAGATCCGGACCTTTGCCTCCCCGATGCAGGTGAAGCCGATGGAAGAGATCGGCGCCATTCCGCTGCCGCTGGCGTTGTCGGAAGTCGTGCCGCAGCTGCAGAGCGGCGGTCTCGACGGACTGCTGGTCGGCATGCCGATCCTGACGGCCTTCAAATTCTACGACGTCGGCAAGAACATCACCGACCTGCGGTTCGCGGAGATCGTTTCCGTGACCGTGGTCAACGAGGACTGGTTCCAGTCGCAGCCCGAGGACGTCCAGAAGGCGATCATCGAGGCCGGTCGCGCGGCGGAGGAGCAGGTGTTCCCGTGGGGCGTGGAGAATGTCGAGCGGACCTACAAGATCTGGTCCGACAACGGCGGCGTGATCAATCACCTTCCCGACGACCAGCAGGCGAAGATGAACGCCGAGTTCGCCACCCTGGCCGAAGAACTCGCCGCAGCCGATCCGGCGGTCGAGGAGGAGTATCAGCGGCTGAAGGCGCTGGTGCAGGCCAAGGCGGGCAAGTGAGGCCGGGATGCGGGTCTATTCGCAGATGACCCGGTCTTCCGACGCCGTGCAGTCGAGGTGTCGCGGAGCGGCCGACCCCCGGTCGAGCCGCAGGGCGGCCCGGGTCTCGTATGCTCGGCCTGCGATCCCGCACCACAGCGCCTCGACCGGCATGTTGTCCTCCTGCGGGTTCAGGAGAGCGAACGTGCCGGTGGCCGGCGCGAACCAGAGCTCGACGACCGCGACCGCGCCGGCCGCGACCGTCGCCACGGGCTGCGAGTACCAGTGTGCCAGCTCGGCCGTGCAGGCGAGCGTGTCGGGTCCGGTATTGCGAATTTCCAGCGGAATGCTTTCCAGGTGTTCGGTTCCGCGATCCACTTCGATTTCGTGGAGTTCGACTGCGTGCGCCGCGCAGGTCCACAGTAAAAGTGCGTAGATGGAGTAAAAGGTAGATCGTTTCACTGCATATCCTGCGAACGAGTGGCCGTGCGTAAGAAGAGAGCTTTCATAGAAGGCCAGACGAGTCCAGAGCAGAAAGAGGGGAACATGAAGAAGCAATTGATCACGGCAGCGGGTGCGCTGGTCTTCGCCGGCGCGCTGACGGCACAGGTGTTCGCGGCGGATGTCGACACCATCGCCATCCTGACACCGGAAGAGGGCACCGACTACGGCTGGAACCAGCAGGGCATCGACGCCGCCAAGGCCGCGGCCGAGGCGGCCGGCGTCGAGCTCATCATCGCCCAGGGCCTCGGTTATGGTGACGTGCGGCCGACGCTGCGGGAGCTGGCCGAGGACGGCGCCGACCTGATGATCGCCCACGCGAGCGGCTACAACACCGCCGCGCCGGAGATCGCCGAGGAGACCGGCGTCCCGGTGGCCATCGTCGATTCCACCGGTACCCGCAAGGCTGGCCTTGTTGGCGACTACACGCTGTCCGGCCACGAGGGTGCCTATCTCGCCGGCGTGCTGGCGGCCAACCAGAGCCGCTCCAAGACGATCGGCATCGTCGTGTCCGGCGAGCCGCCGGCCTGGAACGCCCAGTCGGCCGCGTTCGCGCAAGGGGTGAAGGCCACCGATCCCGACGCCAAGCTGATCTACGCCGTGATCGGCCCCGCCGCCTACAGCGACGCGGCCGGCGGCAAGCGCGTCACCGAAAGCGTCATTGCCGCCGGCGCCGACATCATCTTCGGCCAGGGCAACGGCTCCAGCTTCGGCATGCTGCAGGCGGTGGAGACCACCAAGGCAGCCGACGGCGGCAAGGTGCTGTTCATCGACGTGATCGGCGACAAGTCCTCCATCGACAAGGGCTTCCTGCTCTCGTCGGTGGTCTGGGACATGTCGCCCGTGGTCACCGCGATGATCGAGGATCTCAACGCCGGCAGCTTCGGGACGAAGAACTATGCGATCGGGGTCAAGGACGGCTCCGTCTTCCTGCTGAAGACGCCGCAGGCGGACGCCGATGCGTGGGCGGCGATGGAAGCCGTCAAGGCCGACATCGTGTCCGGCAAGATGGCGGTCGAGCCGGTCTGGGAAGCGGCGGACGTCCGGTCCCTGATGACCGACGTCGCGCAGTAGCGCTTCGTACCAGAGGGAGGGGCGGCGCGCGCCCCTCCTTCACCCGCTCTCCAGTCATGGATGTGTGCGTGTCCCCATTCGCCCAACCAGGCACCGACGCCGTTTCCGACGACAGCCCGATCGTCTCGCTCAGGGGCGTGACGAAGCGGTTTCCGGGCGTCGTCGCCAACGAGGCGATCGATCTCGATCTGCGGCCGGGCGAGGTGCACGTACTGCTGGGCGAGAACGGCGCCGGCAAGTCGACGCTGATCGGGCTGCTCTCCGGCCTCCAGCACCCCGACGAGGGCGAGATCCGCATCGACGGCAGCAGGCGCACCATCGGCTCCCCCCGGGAGGCGCTCGGTTTCGGCATCGGCACCGTCTTTCAGCACGCCATGCTGGTGCCAACCCTGACGGTCGCGGAAAACCTGCTCCTTGGTGCGCCCTGGTGGCAGCGGCCGCGCAAGCAGCGGCTCGCGGAGCGGGTGGATGCGCTGGCAAAGCAACTGGGCATGCGCATCGATCTCGACGCCACCGCGCACGACCTGTCGCTGGGCGAGCAGCAGATGGTGGAGATCCTGCGGGCGCTGTTGCGCGGGAGCCGGGTTCTCATTCTCGATGAATCCACCTCGATGCTCACGCCGTCCGGCATCGAGGAACTCGGCGCGCTCATGCGCCGTCTCGTCGAGCGCGGGCTGTCGGTGGTCTTCATCACCCACAAGCTGCGCGAGGCGACCGCGTTCGGGGACCGGATCTCGGTGCTCAAGCTCGGTCGCAAGGTGGGCGAACTCGGACCCGAGCAGGTCCACGGCGCCGACGAGGACAGCCTCATCGCGGAAATCGTGGAGATGATGTTCGGCATCCGCAGCGACGATCCGGAAGCCGAGCGCCGGGCGCGCGGCCTGATCGCCGACGATGTGGCGCCTCTGCTGTCCGTGCGCGGCATCTCGCTGCGGGCTGGCGCCAACACGCCGGGTCTTGCCGACATCTCCTTCGACGTGCGGCCGGGCGAGGTGTTCGGCATCGCCGGCATCGACGGCAACGGCCAGAAGCAGCTGGCGGAGGTCCTGTCGGGACAACGCCGCGAGGCCGCAGGCGAAATCGTCTTCGACGGGCAGCCGGTCGGCCATCTCCCGGTCTCGGGCAGGCGCAAGCTGGGGCTTCGCTACCTGACCGACGACCGGCTGGGCGAGGGGACCGTCGGGTCCTTCCCCGTGGCCATCAATTTCTTCGTCAAGCAGATCGGCGAGCCGCCCTTCTGGCGCGGTCCGATCGAGCAGACCGCCCGTATCGAGGGCCGCGCGGACCGGCTGATCAAGGACTACGACGTCCGCACGCCGAGCCGGAACACGGCCATCGGACAGCTCTCCGGCGGCAACGTGCAGAAGGTCGTGCTGGCCCGCGAACTGGCCGAGGGCGCGCGTCTGGTCATCTACAACAAGCCGACCTACGGCCTCGATCTCGCCAACACGCTGGCGATCCGCCAGCGCATCCTGGAGGTCGCGCGCCAGGGCAAGGGGGTCGTGGTGATCTCGACCGACCTGGAGGAACTGCTCAGCCTGTGCGACCGCATCGCGGTCATGGAGCGGGGGCGCATCGCCGGTATCGTGGACTATGGCGAGGAGGCGCGCACCGAGGTCGGACGCTTGATGATCGGGCTTGAACCATGACGACAGGCAGCCTCTCCGCGGACCGCGAGGGCCAGGTGCCGGCCGGCGGGCCGCACTGGATCCGGCCGCTTGGCAAGCGGCTGCTGATGACCGTCGGGCCGGTTGTCGTGGCGCTTGCGCTGGCGGGGCTGCTGCTGCTGGCGCTCGGCGTCGATCCCGTCCGCTACTATTCCTATGTGGTCCAGCGCGGGCTGCTGTCTCCCACCGGCGTGCAGCAGACACTCACGCGCATGGTGCCGCTTCTCTTCCTCGCCGCCGGCATGATCGTCGCCTTCCGCGCCGGCATCTGGAATCTCGGAGGCGACGGGCAGTTCCTGCTCGGCGCCGTGGTGGCCGCGGCAACGGCGCCGTTCCTGGTTCAGATGGTGCCGGCATGGGCGGCGCTTCTCGCCGCGTTCCTGCTCGCCACGGCCGTGGCGATGCTCTGGTCGCTCGTGCCGGCGCTGCTCAAGGCCTATCAGGGCGTGAACGAGATCATCACCACGTTGATGATGACCTTTCTCGGCGCGTCGCTTGCCAATGTGCTGGTGAAGCTGGTGTTCCTCGACCCGGCGACCACCGTGCCGCAGACGCGCACGCTTCCCGTCGCCGACCGGATCCCCCGCCTGTTCGACACCACCGTCTCCGGCGGCCTCGTGCTCGCCCTGGTGGCGATCATTGCGGTTCATCTGATGATGACGCGGACCTCGTTCGGGCTGAAGCTCCGGATCGTCGGCGCCAATCCCCGTGCGGCGGTCCATGCGGGCCTCGACGTGCCGGCGCTCACGGTCGCCGTGTTCGCCCTGTCGGCCGGGCTGTGCGGCATGGGCGGCGCCCTCGACGTGCTCGGCGTGCAGGGCAACGTCCGCGCCGACTGGAACCCCGGCTACGCGCTCACCGTCATCCCGATGGTCTTCCTCGCCCGCTTCAACGGCTTCGCGTCGATCCTGTTCATCATGCTTCTGTCGGTGCTGTCGATCGGCGGCGAAAGCGCGGCGCGCCGGCTCGGGGTGCCCAATGACTTTACCTTGGTGCTGGTCGCCATCGTGCTGATCGTGCTGGCGATCGCCGAATATATCGATCACCGTCTCAAGAAGACCGCGGGGAGCTAGGGGAATGGCGGACCTGTTCTCGAGCGTCTTTCTCGGCGCGCTCCTCTTCGGGGCGGTGACGGCCGCCGTGCCGCTGCTGCTTGCCGGGCTCGGCGAGCAGATGTCGGAGAAGTCCGGCGTCCTCAACATCGGCATCGAGGGCATGATGATCTTCGGCGCCTACACCGGCTTCCTGGGAGCGTGGCTCTCGGAATCCATGTGGCTCGGTTTTCTCGCGGGCATGGCCGGCGGGATGGCCGTCGCGCTGATCATGGTCGTTCTCTGCGTCCGCTTCGGCCTCAACCAGATCGTCATCGGTATCGGCCTGACGCTGGGTTTCGAGGGGTTGACGGCGCTGCTCCACCATTTCCAGTTCTCGCGGACCTATCCGCGCCTGCCGGCCGCGCACCCGATCGCCATCCCGGTGCTGTCGGACCTGCCGGTGCTGGGACCGGCCTTCTTCCGCCATCACCTGATCGTCTATCTCGCCGTGGCGCTGGTGGCGGTGCTGGCCTTCGTCTACCGCCGCACCCAGCTCGGCCTCAACCTGCAGGCGGCGGGCGACAAGCCGGCGGCCCTCGACGTTACGGGCGTCAACGTGGTCGGCACGCGCGCCTTCGCGGTGATGGTCACCGGGGGGCTCGCCGGCCTCGGCGGCGCCTATCTCGCCAACGTCGGCGCCGGCCTGTTCGTCCCCTTCATCACCAACGGCGCGGGCTTCCTCGGCATCGTGCTGGCGATGCTGTCGCGCGGCCGGCCGCTGTGGGTGCTGGTCGGAGCCTTCGTCTTTGGCCTCTGCCTGGCGCTGACCACCGCGCTGCAGGTGGCCGGCGTGAACATTCCGACCGACGTGATCCAGATGATCCCGTTCCTCGCCGTCATGGGGATGCTGGTCGCCTTCGGGCGCCGGTCGAGCCTACCGGCCGCCCTTGGCCTTCCCTACGAACGTGGCGCTCGCTGATGATCTGATCTTGCACATCCGCCGCCTTCGGGCGGGGCCGACAGTGAATGGAGGACACCCATGTCAGACACCAAGGTTTACCTGCTCGACGGCGGTTCGCTGGTACTCGATGGCTTCCACGTCTTCTGGAACAAGGGGCCGGGCGGCGAGGTCCGCTTCCCGGTCTACTCGATCCTCATCGAGCACGCCGAAGGACGGTTCCTCATCGATACCGGCTACGACTACGACCACGTGATGAAGGTGCTGCCGTTCGAGAAGCCGATGCAGACGGCGGACCAGACGATCCCGGGCGCCTTGAAGCTGATCGGCCTGGAGCCGAAGGACGTCGACGTCGTCTTCAACTCCCACTTCCACTTCGACCATTGCGGCGGCAACAAGCACCTGCCGGACGCCAAGAAGATCTGCCACGTCTCCGAGGTGCCCCAGGCGTGCAACCCGCAGCCGTTCGAGAAGCTTGGTTACTCCGACGTCAGCTTCTCCGCCGAGGCGGCGGAGGCGCGGGGGATGACCGACCAGATCATGGCCGGAACCACCGTGCAGAACTCGACGTTCGAAGGGATCGAGGGCGACGTGGAGCTCGCCAGGGGGGTGAAACTGTTCTTCACGCCTGGCCATTCCATCGGGCACTACAGCCTGATGGTGGAGCTCGCGAACCGGCGGCCGATCCTGTTCACCATCGACGCGGCCTACACCCAGAAGAGCCTCGAAACGCTCTGCCAGGCGTCGTTCCACATCGACCCAATCGCCGGCGTCAAATCCATGCAGCGGGTGCAGCAGCTTGCCGAGGACCACGATGCGGAGCTGTTCTTCTCCCACGACATGGAGAACTTCAAGACCTACCGCAGCGGCACGCTGTTCTACGAATAGGATCGGCACGGCAGACGGATGCCGGCGTGGGCAATCCGGCCCGGCCGGCCGCCGCACCAGCAACACCCGCAATCGGGAGGGGACAGATGCGCTACTCCAACGAGCGACCGCCGGTCATCACGCTGACGGCCGGGCCGGTCAACGCCTACCCTGAGGTCCTGCAGGGCCTCGGCAGGCCGGTGCTCTACGACTACGACCCGGCGTTCCAGGCGTTCTACGAGCGCGTGGTCGAGAAGGCGCAGACGGCGATGCGGCTGTCGAACCGGCCGGTCCTCCAGCAGGGCGAACCGGTGCTCGGGCTGGAGGCCGCCGCCGCCTCCCTGATCACGCCCGAGGACACCGTCCTCAACCTGGCTTCGGGCGTCTACGGCAAGGGCTTCGGCTACTGGGCGCTGCGCTACACCGACAGGCTGGTCGAGATCGAGGTGCCCTACAACGAGGCAATCCGGCCGGAAGCCGTCGCCGAGATGTTCCGCAAGCACCCCGAGATCACCGTGGTCTCGGCCTGCCACCACGACACCCCGTCCGGCACCATCAACCCGATCGACGAGATCGGCGCCATCGTGGCGGAGAACGGCGCCTATCTGATCGTCGACGCGGTCTCGTCCTTCGGCGGCATGGACGTCCATCCGGAGGCCTGTCACGCGGACATCTTCGTCACCGGTCCGAACAAGTGCCTCGGCGGGTCGCCCGGCCTCACCATGCTCGGCGTCAGCGACCGGGCCTGGGAGAAGATGAAGGCCAACAAGGCCGCCCCCCGCGCCTCGATGCTGTCCATCGTCGACTGGGAGAACGCGTGGTCGCGCGACAAGCCGTTCCCGTTCACGCCGTCGGTCGCGGAGATCAACGGCCTCAACGCCGCACTCGACCTCTATCTGGACGAGGGGCCGGAGGCGGTCTGGACCCGTCACGCGCTCACCGCCCGGGCCACCCGCGAGGGCCTGAAGGCAATGGGGCTCTCCATCTGGGCGGCAAGCGACGCCATCGCGTCGCCGACCACCACGGCGGTGCGAACCCTCGACGGCATCGACGAGGCGGCACTGCGCAAGGCGGCGCGCGAGCGCTACGGCGTGGTCTTCTCCGCGGGACGCGGCGAAACCCTCGGCAAGCTGACCCGGATCGGCCACATGGGCCCGACGGCGCAGCCGATCTACGCGATCGCGGCGCTCACCGCCTATGCCGGCGCCCTGGGGGCGCTCGGCCACAAGGTGAACGCCGGCGACGGCATCGACGCGGCGCTCTCGGTCATCGACGGCGCGGCCTGAGTTTCATGACGCAAGGGAGCAGGACATGAGCAACAGATTGGCGGGCAAGACGGCCCTGGTCACCGGGGCGGCCCAGGGCATCGGCAAGGCGATTGCGGCGCGGCTGGCGGCCGACGGCGCGACGGTGATCGTGAGCGACCTCAACGAGGCTGGCGGCGTGGCGGCGGCAGAGGCGATCGGGAACGGCGCGAAGGCCATTTCCGCCGACGTCTCCAGCCCGGCCTCGGTGACGGCACTGTTCGAAGCGATCGGCGCGGAAGTCGGCTGCGTCGATATTCTCGTCAACAACGCCAGCATCGTGCCGTTCATCGCGTGGGACGATGTGGATCTCGACCACTGGCAGCAGATCATCGGGACGAACCTGACCGGGACCTTCCTGGTCAGCCGGGCCGCCACCGACCAGATGCGCGCCAAGGGCCGGCCGGGCCGGGTCATCTCGATCGCCTCGAATGCGTTCTTCGCCGGCACGCCGAACATGTCGGCCTACATCGCGGCAAAGGGCGGCGTCATCGGCTTCATGCGGGCGCTGGCGACCGAGCTCGGCGCGTATGGCATCACGGCCAATTCCGTCACGCCGGGCCTGACCGAGAGCGACGGCGTGAAGACCAGCCCGCACATGGCAGCGTTCGAATTCGTGGAAATGCTGCAGGCGGTGAAGGGGCGGGGCCAGCCCGAGCACATCGCCGACGTGGTGGCCTTCCTCGCCTCCGACGATGCGCGCTGGATCTCCGGCCAGACCATCAACGTCGACGCTGGCATGGTCCGCTACTGACGCAGCTTCCCGGAGCCGGTTCCGTCGACTCCGGGCCTGTCGGCTCCGGGCCGGCTACATGAGCCGCGGCGTCGCCGCGACGAGCGCCTTCGCCGTGGCCGATTGCGGGTTCGCGACCACTTCGGCCACCGGCCCCGTCTCGACGATCCGCCCGGCATCCATCACCGCCACCCGGTGCGAGATCACGCGAACCACCGCCAGATCGTGCCCGACGAAGATGTAGGCCAGACCCTCGCGCGCCTGCAGGTCGGCGAGCAGCGCCAGGATGGTGCCGCGTACCGATACGTCGAGCGCCGAGACGGCCTCGTCCAGGACGATCAGGCGCGGATTGGTGGCGAGCGCCCGGGCGATGGCCACGCGCTGGCGCTGGCCGCCGGACACCTCGTGGATGTGGCGGCGGGCGAAGTCGGCCGGAAGCCCGACGCGCTCCAGCAGCTCGTCGATCCGGCGCGGCCGCTCCGACCGCCCGACGATCCCGTGAATGCGCAAGGGATCGGCCAGCGCGCCGCCGATGGTGGCGCGCGGGTTGAACGCCGACAGCGGATCCTGGAACACCATCTGCGCGGTGGCGCGCCGTCTGCGGAGAGCGCCGCGCGACAAGGCCAGCCAGTCCTCGCCGGCAAGCGTCACCGAGCCCGTGTCCGGCTCCGTCAGCCGCATCAGCACCCGGGCGAGCGTGGACTTGCCGCTGCCTGAAGGGCCGACCAGGCCCAGCGTCTCGCCCTGCCTGAGGTCGAACGACACGTCCTCCAGCGCGGTCACCCGGCGGCCGCCGCTTCGATAGACCTTGCCGAGGCCGCGCACGGAGAGAACCACGTCGCCCATCACGCCGGCCCGCCGACGAGACGGGGCGAGGCGAAGTCGATGTGCGCGGCAATGAGATCGCGGGTGTAGGCCGCCTCGGGCGCGCGGATCACCCGGGCCGTCTCGCCGGCCTCCACCAGTTCGGCCGACCGGAACACGGCCAGCCGGTCGGAGAGGCCGGCGGCCAGCGCGATGTCGTGGGTGACGAACAGCAGCGTCATGGCCTCCTCGCGCACCAGCGTGTCCAGCAGTGCGGCGATCTCGGCCTGCACCACGGTGTCGAGGGCGCTGGTCGCCTCGTCGGCGATCAGGAGCGCCGGCCGCGCCGCAATCGCGCCGGCAATCGCGATCCGCTGCCGCTGGCCGCCGGAAAACTGGTGCGGATAGGCGTCGAGCGCGCTGTCGGGCTCGGGAATCCGCACCCGGCCGAGGAGGTCGCGGGCCCGCTCCCGGGCGGCGCGCCGGTCGAGCCCCAGGTGTCGGCGCGCGCCTTCGGCCACCTGTTCGCCGATCCTCAGCACCGGGTTCAGGCTGGAGGCCGGATCCTGGAACACCACCGCGATATCGCGGCCGGCCCGGGGCGCATGGCCAAGGCTCGGCCAGTCGATGGTACCGCCGCGTTTCGCCTCGTCTGGCAGGAGCCCGGCGAGCGCCAGCGACAGGGTGCTCTTGCCCGAGCCGCTCTCGCCGATCACGGCGAGCTTCTCGCCGGCGATCAGGTCGAGATCGACGCCGCGCAGCGCGTGCACGGTCCGGCCGTCGGCGCGGTAGGCGACCGCGAGATCCCGCATGCGGGCGAGGGGGGCGCTCATGCACGCCTCCGGCGGTAGGCGAGGCTGTCCACCAGACCTTCTCCGAACAGGTAGACGCCGAGCACGGTCGCCACCAGGCCGAGGCCCGGGATGATGGAGAGGTAGGCGGCGCTGCGCAGCATGTTGCGGCCCTCGGCGATCATCGAGCCCCAGGTGACGCTGTTGGGATCGCCGAGGCCGAGGAACGACAGCGCCGCCTCGATCAGCACCGCGCTGGCCACGATGACCGACACCAGCGCCAGCACCGGCGGCAGGGCATTCGGCAGGATCTCCTTGAAGGCGATCTCCGCGGGGCACATCCCGATCACCCGGGCGGCGGCGATGTAGTCGCGCTCGCGGATCGACAGCACCTCGGCGCGCGCCAGCCGCGCCGGCCCGGGCCAGGCGCCCAGCGCGATCGCGGCGACGATCACCGCCAGCGACGGGCCGGTGACGCTGACGAAGGCCAGCGCCAGCAGGAAGCCGGGCACGATCTGGAAGGCATCGACCACCCGCATCAGCGCCTCGTCGACCAGCCCGCCGGCGAACCCGGCGACGGTGCCGACCAGGGAGCCGACCACGATCGCGGCGACGGCGGCGGCGATCCCCACCGTCAGC
>Ga0207904_1000648_pt1 | contig 12239 bp, 13 predicted proteins | sample MalvirmetaMSP118_FD_184232 | JGI IMG/M metagenome (GOLD analysis project Ga0207904, IMG submission 184232) | Marine viral communities from the Deep Pacific Ocean - MSP-118 (SPAdes) | ecosystem: Environmental > Aquatic > Marine > Oceanic | place: Pacific Ocean | collected 2011-05-30 | reverse complement strand
AACCTGGTGGCGTCGGTCAACCGCCGGGGGCGGCGGCTGATCGTGGTGGTGATGGGCGGACGCACCGGCCGCGAGCGCGACCGCGAGGTCACCGAGCTGATCGAGCGCTATCTCTAGCCCGCGCGCTCGCCGACCCGGACCTACTGCGGCGCGGTCTCGTCCGACCGGAAATCGCGCTCGATGCCCCTGAGCATGCCGAGGAAGCGGCGCATGGCGCGCTCGGTCACATCGAGCGCCTGGTCCAGATCGTCGTCCATCGCCGTCTCGTCACCGGCCACCGGGGGCCGGGAGACGGCCGGCGGGTCGCCCTCGAGCGGACGGTCCGCCAGGCCGGCGATGGCGTCGAGACGGGCCTCCAGCGCCGCGACCCGCTTCGCAAGCGTCGCGTTGTCCCGCTCCAGCCGGACGATCTCGTCGGAATAGGCGATGCGGTCGTCGGCGATCAGTTCGCAGGTCCAGCCGCGGTCGCGCTCCCGGCAGAGCGACACCTCGCCCGAGCCGCGGTCGAGCCGCAGATAGCCGGCGCGCACCTCCTGAAGGCTGTAGCGGCCGCCCTCGGTCGCGGGGGCTGCGTCCTCGGCGGCCGATGGCCCGGCCGTGAGGCAGATCAAGGCGAAGAGCAGCGGTGCGCGCGCAATCATGCGACGGTCCTTTCATCATCGGGCACCGGCCGATCATAGCGAGCGGCGTGACGCAAGCATGGCAGCCCGGTCGTGTCCGGTTCCAAGGAGATCCCCCATGCACGCCATGATCCTGGAGCGCCTCGGAACGCCGCTGCGGCCCGTCGAGCGGCCGACGCCGGCGCCCGGTCCGGGCGAGATCCTCGTCGAGATCGCCGCCTGCGGCGTCTGCCGCACCGACCTGCACGTGGTCGACGGCGACCTGCCGGACCCGAAGCTGCCGATCGTGCCGGGTCACGAGATCGTCGGCCGCGTCGCCGCCCTCGGCCCCGAGGTGACCGCCTTCGCCCCCGGCGAGCGCGTCGGCATCCCCTGGCTCGGCCACACCTGCGGCACCTGCCCCTACTGCGGCTCCGGCCGGGAGAATCTCTGCGATGCGCCGGTCTTCACCGGCTACACCCGCGACGGCGGCTACGCGACCCATACGATCGCCGACGCCTCCTTCGCCTTCCGCATCCCCGACGCCTACTCCGACGTGGCGGCCGCCCCGCTGCTGTGCGCCGGACTGATCGGCCATCGCACCCTGAAGCTCGCCGGGCCGGGCGAGACCATCGGCCTCTACGGGTTCGGCGCCGCCGCCCACATCGTCGTCCAGGAAGCCCGCCACCAGGGCCGCCGGGTGCTCGCCTTCACCCGCCCGGGCGATGCCGAGGCCCAGGCCTTCGCCCGCGCCCTCGGCTGCGTCTGGGCCGGCGGCTCCGATGTGCCCTCCCCCGAGCCGCTCGACGCCGCGCTCATCTTCGCCCCGGTGGGTGCGCTGATCCCGGCCGCGCTCAAGGCCGTGAAGAAAGGCGGAACCGTCGTCTCCGGCGGCATCCACATGTCCGACATTCCCGCCTTTCCCTACCGCGACCTCTGGGAGGAGCGCGTCATCCGCTCCGTCGCCAACCTCACCCGCGAAGACGCGCTCGAGTTCCTGGCGCTGGCACCGGAAGCCGGCATCCGCACCGAGACCGTGGCCTATCCGCTCGCCGAGGCGAACCGCGCCCTCGACGATCTGCGCGCCGGCCGGCTCAGGGGCGCGGCGGTGCTGACCATGTGAGCCCGGCTCAGGAGCGCTGCACGGCGGCGGTGGCGAGCCCGGCCGCGATCAGCACCGATCCACCGATCCGCTGGGCCGTCCCGAGCGTCGACGGCCGCCGGAACCGGTCGCGCACCTTGGAGGCGAGCAGCGCGTAGACCAGCGCGTTGACGATGGCGAGCACCACGAAGATCGCGCCCAGCAGCAGCAGCTGCGGCGCCAGCGGCGCCGTCGCCGACACGAACTGCGGCAGGAAGGCGATGAAGAACACGATCCCCTTCGGGTTGAGCGCCGTCACCAGCCAGCAATGCAGCAGGATGCGCCGTCCGTCGTTCTCCGGCGGCGCGTCCACATGCAGCGCCGTGGCGCCCGCGCGCCACATCTTGACGCCGAGATAGACGAGATAGGCCGCGCCGATCCATTTGAGGACCATGAAGAGGGTTGCGGAGGCCGCGAGAATCGCCCCAAGCCCTAGCAGGGAGACGGCGGCGGCGGTGGTGTCGCCCAGCGCCACGCCGACGACCGACGGCAGCAGCGCGGACCGGCCGCGCGACACCGCGTACGACACCACCAGCAGGATGGTGGGACCGGGGATGGCGAGCACCACGAGGGTTGCCACCACATAGGCGGCGAGGATGTCGGCAGTCATGGCATGACCGTCATTCGCGGGGGATCGGGTCGAACCGATATCAAGCACCACGCGTTTCCCTGGCGCAAGGGCGATGCGTCCGCGCCCGCTCTGTGGCAGACACGGCAGCTCGCCGGACCGCGCGGCTGCGGCACTGCCGGTTCGCCGGAACGGATCCAGGGAGGATCGACAGCCATCACCAGTATCCGGACACACCGCCTGCTTGCGGCCCTGCCGCTGGCGGCCGGGCTGCTCTCCGGGGCCGCGCTCGCCGCGGGGACGCCGCCGACGCCCGCGCCCCGCCCGGACGACAGCCGCGCCGTCGATGGCGGCGTCCGGCGCTCCCTGTCCGAGGTGCCGCGGCCTCAGCAGTCCCCGGACCGCGCCCCCACCCCGCCGGGTCGCCCGGACGCAGGCGCCGCGGACACCGATACCGCCCCCGTTCCGGCGGCCGACCCGCCGCCGCCAGCTCCCCCGGCTCCGCCGCCCGATGGAGAGGCGCCGCCGGAGCCCCGGGCGCCGGAACCGGTGGCGCGGGAAACCGGGCCGATCGGACCGCCTGCCCCCGGCCGCACAGGCCCCGACAACGCGCCACTGCCGCGTCCCGACTATCAGCCCGGCCCCCGGCCGCCCCTCGACGACCGCGATGTCGCGGCGCGCGACGCGTTCGGACCGCCCAGCCCCAACCCGCTGATGGCCGACCGGGTCTGCCAGTTTTCTCCCTCCGCCCACGCCGTCTTCACCCTGAAGCCGGAGATCGAGACCGACGAAGGCTGCGGGGTGGTCAATCCGGTGCGGCTGGAAAGCGTCGGCGACGACCCGAAGATCAGCTTCGTCGATCCGCCGGTCTTCTCCTGCGCTTTCGCCAATGCCCTCGCCGACATCCTGGTCGGCGACGTGCAGACGCTGGCGATGAAGCACCTCGACAGCGCCGTCGTCGAGGTCGGGCCCGGCACGTCCTATGCCTGCCGCGGCCGCAACAACGACGAGCACGCCAAGCTGTCGGAGCACGCCTTCGGCAATGCCTTCGACCTGCAGGCGCTGCGGCTCGCCGACGGCACGTTTCTGACGGTGGTGGGGGGATGGACCACGTCGGGGCGGGAAAAGGACTTCTGGCGGGAGTTCCAGAACACCGCCTGCCGGCGCTTCAAGACCGTCCTCGGTCCGAACGCCAACAAGCTCCACTACGACCACTTCCACCTGGACATGGCCAGGCGCAAACGCGGCTACGCGATCTGCCAGTGATGCGCGGCGGGGCCGCGCCCCGCCACCGATTTCCGTGTGCGCTGTCCCGCGTCGCGGGGTCGCCGCCTACTCTTCCAGGCGGATCGCCACGAAACGCAGTTCGCCGTTGCCGTTGGACAGCAGCAGCAGCGCGGTCTTGCGGCCTTCGGTCTTGAGCGCCTCGACCTTCGCCGCAACGTCGGCCGGCGTCGCCACCGGCTCCTGGGCCACCTCGACGATCAGGTCGCCGGCCGTCACCCGCTTTTCCGCCGCCGGCCCGTTCGGGTCGACCTCGGACACCAGCACGCCTTCCAGGTCGTCGGACAGGTCGAACTTGTCGCGCAGGTCCTGGGTGAGCTCCGACAGGGTCATGCCGAGCAGCGACTGTTCCTCGACGTCGGCCTCGGGCGCCGCGTCGCCGGTCGCACCCTCACCGCCCTCGCCGGCGGCCAGCGCGGCCTTCTCGGCCTCTTCCAGCCGTCCGAGCGTCACCGGAATGGTCACGGTCTCGCCCTTGCGCAGCACCTCGACGTCGACCTTGGTGCCGATCTGGGTGTCCGCCACCATGCGCGGCAGGTCGCGCATCGACGGAACCCGCTCGCCGTTGAAGGTGAGCACCACGTCGCCGGCCTCGATCCCGGCCTCCTCGGCCGGGCCGTCCTCGGTGACGCCGGCGATCAGCGCCCCGTAGGCCTCGTCCATGCCGAGGCTGTCGGCGATGTCCTCGGTGACCGTCTGGATGCGCACGCCGAGCCAGCCGCGGCGGGTCTCGCCGAAATCCTTCAGCTGATTGATGACGTTGAGCGCGATCTCCGAGGGGATCGAGAAGCCGATACCGATGGATCCGCCCGACGGCGATATGATCGCCGTGTTCACGCCGACGACTTCACCCTTCATGTTGAACAGCGGACCGCCGGAGTTGCCGCGGTTGATGGCCGCGTCGGTCTGCAGATAGTCGTCGTAGGGGCCGGAGTTGATGTCGCGGTCGCGGGCCGAGACCACGCCCACGGTGAGCGTGCCGCCGAGCCCGAACGGATTGCCGATGGCCATCACCCAGTCGCCGATCCGGAGCTCGTCCGACGACCCGAACTTCAGCGCCTTCAGCGGCGCTTCCGGCTCGACCTTCAGAAGCGCCAGGTCGGTCTTCTCGTCGTGGCCGAGCACCGTCGCCTTCAGGCTGCGGTCGTCGCTGAAGTTCACCAGGATCTCGTCGGCGTCCTCGATCACGTGGTTGTTGGTGACCACGAGGCCGTCCTCGGAGATGACGAAGCCGGAGCCCAACGACTGCACCCGGCGCGGGCGGTCGTCCTGCTGCTCCTGCTTGTCGAAGAACTCGTTGAAGAACTCCTCGAACGGCGAACCGTCCGGGATCTTCGGCGTCGGCGCGGAGCGCCGGCCGGTCACCTCCTGCGAGGTGGAAATGTTGACCACCGATTCAAACAGCGGCTCGGCGATGTCGGCGACCGATTCCGGCCCCTGGGCGCGGGCCGGCACGGCGGCGAACGTCGCGCCGGCGACAAGGGCGGTGGCCATGCCCCGCGCGAGCTTGGTCCAGGTCGACGGTGCGTGCTGCGCGATGGTGGTCATAGTCCCTCCTTCAGCGAGGTTCGTCTCGTACGCGGCCGGCGGCCCGGCCGAGCCCGGATGGGCTCTAGCCGCGGGCCATCCAGACAATCAGGACGCCGATCGCGAGGGCTCCCACCCCCGCGATCCGCAAAGCCTGATCGGGCGCGTCGATCGCCTGGCGCATCATCCGCTTGAGCGGACCGGGAACGACCGCATAGAGCGTTCCCTCGATCGCCAGAACGAGGCCGACCGCCACGATGAAGTCGGTCATTGCGCCGGCTGCGGAGCCGGCGTTGCCGCGTTACCGGAGGGCGCCGGCGTGGCTGCGCCCGAAGGCGCGGCCGGAGCCGTCGTACCGGATCCGCTGGTGGTGGAGCCCTGGGCGGCGCCGTCCGCCGAGGTGCCGCTTTCGGCCGCCTCGGTTTCCTGCTCCGCCTTCTCCTCGACGGCCTTCACCTCGTCCTCGACCTCACTGTCGAGGCCGGTGGTGTCGGCAGCCGAACTGCTCTCCAGCGGAGCACCCGGAGCCGGGACCGCGCCGGAGGCCTTGTCGGGCACCGGCGTGCCGAGGCTCGGCAGGCTCTGGGCCTTGCGCGGATCGGGCAGGACGCGCGGGTCCTCGCCGCCGGTCGGGCTGTTGAAGTAGCGGAAGAACTCCGAGTTCGGCGAGATCACCAGACGGGTGTCGCCGGAGTTCATGCTGACCTCGTAGGCCCGCATCGAGCGGAAGAAGGCGAAGAAGCCCGGATCCCGATTGTACGCCGTCGCGAAGATGTTGCTTCGCTGGGCGTCGCCCTGACCGCGGACCTGCTCGGCCTCCTTGTTGGCCTCCGCGACGATGACCGTTGCCTGGCGGTCGGCATTGGCGCGAATGCGCTGAGCCGCCTCCTCGCCCTCGGCGCGGATCTCCGTCGCCTCCTGCTGGCGTTCGGTCTGCATGCGGCGGAAGATCGCCTGGCTGTTGGCCTCCGGCAGATCGGCCCGGCGGATGCGCACGTCGACCACGGTGATGCCGAGGGCATCGGCGCGGGTCTGCACTTCCTTGCGGATCCGCTCCATCAGCTCCGGCCGGTCGTCGCGAACGATCTCGGTGAACGTCGCATCGGCGAGCACGGCGCGAAGGGCCGACTGCATGAACGTGGACAGACGGCTGGCGCCTTCGGCGATGTTGTTCACCGACTGGTAGAACAGCACCGGGTTCTGGATCCGGTAGCGGGCGAAAGCATCGACCACGAGACGCTTCTGGTCCTGGGCGATGATTTCCTGGGCCGGGACGTCGAGATCAAGGATGCGCTTGTCCAGGAACAGCACGTTCTGGACGAACGGGATCTTGAAGTAGAGGCCCGGCTTGGTGATGGCCTGGCGGACCTGACCGAACTGGACCACGAGGGCCTGCTGGGTCGGGTTGAGCACGAACAGCGACGTGTTCACCAGGATGAGTGCGCCGACGATAACGGCGATGAGGGCGACGAGACCTGCGCGCATCACTGGCCTCCACCGGTCTGAGTGCTGGTTCGCGGCGCGGCGCCGCGATTGGTCGACTGGAGCTGGTCGAGCGGCAGATAGGGCACGACGCCCGAGGAGCCGCCGGCTCCGTCGCCGATGATGACCTTGTCGGTCCGTCCGAGCACGCGTTCCAGCGTTTCCAGATACATGCGCTGACGGGTCACGTCCGGGGCCAGGGCATATTCGTCGTAGACCGCGATGAAGCGGTCGGCCTGGCCTTCGGCCTCGGCGACCACGCGGTCGCGGTAGGCGTTGGCCTGCTGGACCACCTGGGCGGCCTCACCACGGGCTTCCGGAATGACCCGGTTGGCGTAGGAGTTGGCCTCGTTCTGCAGGCGCTCCTGGTCGGCGCGGGCCGCCTGGACGTCGCGGAAGGAATCAATGACCTGCTGCGGCGGGTCCACCTTCTGCAGCTGCACCTGGGCGATTTCGACGCCGGCTTCGTAGTGATCCAGGGTCTGCTGCATCAGCTGCTGGACTTGAACTTCGATCTGCTGGCGCTCCTGCGTGAGGATCGGCTGGATGTTCCGGGTGCCGACGATCTCGCGCATGGCGCTTTCGGCGACCGCCTTCACGGTGCCTTCCGGGTTCTGGATGTTGAAGAGGTAGTCCTCCGCGTTGGAGATCCGCCACTGAACGCGGAAGTCCACGTCGACGATGTTCTCGTCGCCGGTGAGCATCAGGCTCTCTTCGGGCACGTCGCGGCCCGGGCTGGACACGGCGCCGACGTCGCGGATGCCGACGTTCAGCTCGCGGATGCGCAGCACGTCCGGGGTGTAGACGGTCCCCAGCGGATAGGGCCAGTTGTAGTTCAGACCCGGCTGGGTCATGCCGGCGTAGTTGCCGAGCACGAGCTCCACGCCGACCTCGCCCGGGTTCACCCGGTAGAAGCCAGTCGCCAGCCAGATGGCGCCGACGGCAACCACGGCCACCAGCGCGCCCTTCAGGCCGACGCTGCGGCCACCGCCGCCGCCCGAACCGCCGCCCGGGAACACCTTCTTGATGCGATCCTGGCTGCGCCGCAGGAGCTCCTCGAGATCGGGGGTCTGGCCGCTCCCGCCGCCGCCGGGCTTCTGCCCGCCGCCCCAGGGGCCATTGCCATTGCTGCCACCGCCGCCGCCGCCCCATGGGCCGCCGCCGCCCCCCCAGGGGCCGCCGCTCTTGCCGCCGCCACCGCTCTGATTACTCCAGGGCATCCGTTCTCCTTTTCCGCTCCGCCTTCACGCCCGGCACGCAGATGACGTCTCCGGCCGAGCGGGAAACGGATCGTCTGGTGCTGCCGGTCGCGCCGTCACGACGTTCAGCCATCGCTTTATGCTGGTCAGGTTATAGGAAACACCCGGTCCGCTTTCAACGAACGTGCCCGTTACCCCACACCGCCGCTCTGATATAGGCAGCCGCACGCGGTCTTGCGACCGCTGACCATGCAGGAAGTGTCACACCCCGGCGATCGCCGCAAGCGCCCGTCCGGCCGCGGCGAGCCCCGTCAGCCGCGCGCCGTGGGCCGTCGAATAGGCGTCCGGCGAGGTCGCCTCGCCGGCCAGAAACAGCCGTTCCCCCACGGGATGCGCCAGTCGGCGGCGCCGGTCGGCCTCTCCGGGCCGCGCGCACGAGTAGGCGCCGCGGATCAGCGGATCGGACGTCCAGCGGGTCGTCGCCGTCCGGTGCACCTGCGACCGGATACCGCTGCCGAACGCATCCACCAGCGCGGCGAGCGCGAAGTCGATCATCGCCGCCTCCCCCGCCCGCTCCAGGTCACGGGCCAGCAGCCCGCCGAGCTGGCCCACCGCCAGCGGATGGCCGGCGGCGTCTTCCTCGATGGTGAAGTTGATGGCCGGGCGCGTCGGGTCGGTTGGGTCGATGGTGTCGACATAGGCCGAGGGGTCGAGGCCCGCGAGCGGACCGTCGAACGAGATCGCCACCTTCTCCGCGAAGCCGACCGGACACGCCGCCAGCGCCTCGCCGACATCGGCCGGCAGCTCCGGGGTGAAGCGGATCCCCCCCTCGGCCAGCACGTTGGTGGACACCGTGACGATCGCCGATTTCGCCTCGATCGTGCCGGCAGAGGTCTCCGCCCGCACGCCGCGTCCCGACCAGTCGATCCGGCTGACCGTCACGCCGGTGCGCACCGGAACGGCCTGCCCGGCCGCCGTGACCAGCGCGCCGTAGCCGTCGAGCACCGGCCAGTTCTCGCCGGTGTCGGCATAGCGCGACAGGTCGAGGGTCGAGATCTCCTCGGGCGGGAACGCCGACAGCAGCCCCATCCAGTGAACGACCATGCGCCGCCATTCGCCGGTCAGGTCGACGACGTCGGCGGCGGGCACGTCCAGCCCCCGCTCGCCGGCCGCGTCGGCGGCGCGGAACGCCGCCTCCACCGCGTCCCAGGCGGCCGTGCGGGTCGCCGCGTCTGCCAGCCGGTCCTTCAGATAGAGGTGCGCCGAGCGCCGGCTGGTGCGCACCAGATATCTGAACCCGAGCGCATCGGCAATCTGCCGGAACGGGTTTACCGAGGCCGAGTGCAGCCAGTGGCAGCCGCGGTCGAACGGCACGCCGAACACCGAGCTGTCCGACCACGCCCGCCCGCCAATCCGGTCGGCCGCCTCCAGCACCACGAAGTCGGCGCGCTCGGCGTTGAGCCGTTCCCCGGCGGCCAGCCCGGCGGCGCCGGCGCCGACCACCAGCACGTCCGTCGTGGTCATGGGCGCCCGCCCCCGAGGCGCGCCCGCTCGTAGGTCACGAATGCCATGGCATGGTCGTCCTTCTCGCCGGCCGGCACCTCCTGGCGGGCGACTTCGCGCCAGTCCGACGGCCGGATCTCCGGGAACACCGCATCGCCCTCCAGCCGGCAGTGCACCTCGGTGATCTCCAGCCGGTCGGCGTCGCGCATCGCCGCCGCGTAGATCTGCCCGCCGCCGACCACCGCGATCTCGCCGGCGTCCATCTCGACGGCGGCGTCGCGCGCCAGCACGAAGGCGTCGCCCACCGTGCCGGCCACGATCACGCCGTCGGCCGCGAAGCCCGGGTCGCGGCTCACCACGATGGTGCGGCGGCCGGGAAGCGCCCGGCCGATGGACTCCCAGGTCTTCCGCCCCATGATCATCGGCTTGCCCATGGTCAGTGCCTTGAAGCGCCTGAGATCGCTCGACAGGCGCCAGGGCAGCTGGTTGTCGCGGCCGATGACGCCGGTCTCGGAGACCGCCGCGATCATCACCACCGGCCGGCGGCCGCTCCGGTTCACGATGCCTGCCCGCCGGTGGCGGCAAGCGCCGCCCCGTCCAGCCGGTAGGTGGTCCAGTCCGACATCGGCCGCGCCCCCAGGCTCTCGTAGAAGGCGATGGACGGCGCGTTCCAGTCGAGCACCGTCCATTCCAGCCGGCCGAGAGTCTCCGCCACGCACCGCGCCGCCAGCCCCGACAGCAGCGCCTTGCCGATGCCGTGGCCGCGCCGCTCCGGCTGCACGAACAGGTCCTCCAGCCAGATGCCGTGCCGGCCGACGAAGGTGGAGAAGGTGTAGAACCACAGCGCGAAGCCGACCGTCTCGCCGTCGAGCCGGGCCACGTCGCAGAAGACGCGCGGCGCGGCGCCGAACAGCGCGGCGGCGAGATCGCTCTCGCGCGCCTTCATGTCGGGCAGCATGCGCTCGTAGTCGGCCAGCGCGCGGATCAGCGCGTGGATGGCCGGAACGTCGTCCGGTTCGGCCGGGCGAATGACCAGGGTCACCGTGAAGCTCCCTCGGTTCGTGGTGTGGATGGCGGCCGGCGCGGCCGCCGGCTGCGGATCAGTGCGACACCGTGTTGGAGAACACGTTGATGATGCCCACGCCCGCGATGATGAACAGGATGCCGACGATCGCCGGAACGTCGAGCATTTCCTTGTAGATCACTGCGCCGGCGATCGCGACCAGCACGATGCCGAGCCCGGCCCAGATCGCGTAGACGATGCCGATCGGCATCAGCCGGATGGTGAGCGTCAGGAAATAGAAGGAGCACAGGTAGCAGGCGACCATCGCGAGCGTCAGACCGATGCGGCTGAACCCGTCGGTCGCCTTCAACATGCTCGTGGCGATGACCTCGAACAGGATCGCGAGGCCCAAGGTTACGTAATGCAAGGCATGAGCCTCCACTCGCGCACCCCGGTGCTACCGGCCGCGGGCCGTGCCCGGACGGATCAGACCGACACCTGCGCGCGGATCAGCGGGTGCGGATCGTAGTTGTCCACGCGGATGTGCTCGTAGCGGAAAGCGAACAGATCGTCGATGTCCGGGTCGAGATGCAGGCTCGGCAGGGCGCGCGGCGCCCGGCTCAGCTGCAGCTCGGCCTGCTCCACGTGGTTCTCGTAGAGGTGGGCGTCGCCGAAGCTGTGGATGAACTCGCCGGGCGCCAGCCCGGTCACCTGGGCGACCATGTGGGTGAGCAGCGCGTAGGAGGCGATGTTGAACGGCACGCCGAGGAAGATGTCGGCCGACCGCTGGTAGAGCTGGCAGGACAGCCGGCCGTCGGCGACGTAGAACTGGAACAGACAGTGGCAGGGTGGCAGCGCCATGTCGGGCACGTCGGCCGGGTTCCACGCCGAGACCACCAGGCGCCGCGAATTGGGGTTGGTGCGGATCTGCTCCACCACCTCGGAGATCTGGTCGATCGTCCGGCCGTCCGGGGCCGCCCAGGACCGCCACTGCCTGCCATAGACGGGCCCCAGGTCGCCGGTCTCCGGGTCCGCCCATTCGTCCCAGATGGTGACGCCGTGGGCGCTGAGATCGCGGGCGTTGGTGCTGCCGGCAAGAAACCAGAGCAGCTCGTGGACGACGGACTTCACGTGAATCTTCTTGGTGGTCAGCAGCGGAAAGCCGTCGGCGAGGTCGAAGCGCATCTGATGGCCGAAGACCGAGCGCGTGCCCGTTCCGGTGCGGTCGCCCTTGCGGGTGCCGTTGGCGAGCACCCGTTCCATGAGGTCGTGATACTGGCGCATCCGCAGCCTCCGATTCGCGCGGTTTTCCGTAGCCTATCCATTCCACAGCCGAGACTGCCCGCCAAATGCGACGGGGCTGTGGGCAGGCGCTTCGATGTGGACAATCGATGCCGTGCCGCGACACGGAATGCATTCAGGGGGCTTTCGGAGCGGCGCAGGGACGCCTATATTCCTGATGCCGGCGGCAGTCGGCTACGGCGATAAACGGCCAACGTAATAAACCTATGGGACCCGGGGGCAGTACCCGGCGCCTCCACCAGAGCCCGCGATGCGGACGCGCGGGTTGTGGCGGGGGCGAAACAGGCTCGACCAAGGCGTAAAGGTTGGACTTTCGCTCGGCATGGTACCACCGTTATCGGGCTAAACATTATAGTTGCCAACGACAACTATGCTGAGGCTCGTCTCGCCGCGTAATGCAGCGTGATACCTCTTTCAAGTCCTTGCCGGTAGCACGGTAAGGCGGGGTCCCGGGGGCACCTGGCAACAGAAGCCCCCACTTTGATTCCAGCCCGCAGTGGTATGGCCGGTGGGCTCATTCCGCGCGGGCGCAGACACCGCGAAAGCGAGGATTGCAGACATGGCCGACGACCTGATCCGCTATGACGTCCTGGTTCAGGAGTCCTTGCGCGGCGTCGTCAGGAAAGTGCTC
>Ga0207904_1000645_pt1 | contig 12264 bp, 9 predicted proteins | sample MalvirmetaMSP118_FD_184232 | JGI IMG/M metagenome (GOLD analysis project Ga0207904, IMG submission 184232) | Marine viral communities from the Deep Pacific Ocean - MSP-118 (SPAdes) | ecosystem: Environmental > Aquatic > Marine > Oceanic | place: Pacific Ocean | collected 2011-05-30 | reverse complement strand
GGACCAGGCCAGGGAGTCTATTGTGGAAAAAGAAGCGGAAAAAGAGGAGATTCGAAAAGAGTATCAGGTCGACATCGACCGGCTTAAATACCTGGTGGACCTGCGTAATAAAGCGATCGAGCAGCGATCAAAGCATTAAATGACCTTTTCAGGTACCCGGAACAGAGCCCCCGAAAGTAAAGACCACTGTCCGAGCCAGTTCTCCAGTGGTGAGCGTGTAAAACCGGACCGCACATACTGACTAATGCGCCCCTCCGCTGCACACAGCATCAGGTTCGCAGTTTGCGCAGGCGATAACGTCGTGCGTTTGCCCTGTTTTAATTCCGCTTCCCGTAATATCTGTTTGAGTTGGGTTTCTATGCGGTCGTACAGTTGTACTACCCGCTGCCGCAGGCGATCAGTTTCTCCGGTTATGGCATCACCCGTCAGAATCCGCGTGATACCCGGGTTTTTCTCGGTGAAGGCCAGCAACAAATGCAGGATTTGCCCACATTGTTCGGTGGCGTCCGGCTCTTCTTTCACAATGGCGTTGATTCGTGAGAACAGTGAGTTTTCAATAAACTCGATCAAGCCTTCGAACATTTTTGCTTTGCTGGGAAAATGGCGATACAGCGCCGCTTCCGATACACCGACTTCTTTTGCCAGGGCAGCGGTGGTAATGCGCCCTCCGGGTGTGGCCTCTAACATTTGGGCCAGAGCCTGTAAGATTTGGTCTTTACGGGAGGCTTTGCGGTCGCTGGTTGCCATGTCTACAAATTCTCGCTGGTAATAAGTGTGCCCACTCCGGCGTCTGTAAAGATTTCCAATATCACTGCATGAGGAACGCGACCATCAATGATGTGTGCGCTCACCACTCCGTCTTTCACCGCATCCAATGCGCATTGTATTTTCGGCAGCATACCACCATAGATGGTGCCGTCGGCAATAAGCTCATCAACGCCGGACGGCGACAGCCCGGTGAGCACCTTACCTTGTTTATCCATCAGCCCGGCGATGTTGGTCAGCAGCATCAGCTTTTCCGCTTTCAGGGCTTCTGCGACTTTGCCCGCCACCAAATCGGCATTGATGTTATAAGAGGCGCCGTCCGCGCCCACACCGATGGGCGCTATCACTGGAATGAAATCACTGTTAACCAACATATTGATGACATCAACGTTGACTTTTTCCACCTCGCCCACGTGACCGATGTCGATGATCTCCGGTTCGTTCATGCCGGGCGCGTTGCGGCTGATCTTTAATTTCTTGGCAAGAATCATCTGGCCGTCTTTTCCGGTCAGGCCCACCGCTTTGCCGCCATGATTGTTGATCAGATTGACGATGTCTTTGTTGACCAGACCGCCCAACACCATTTCAACCACGTCCATGGTTTCGGAGTCGGTGACCCGCATGCCTTCGATAAACTCGCTTTCTTTACCGATTTTTTTCAGCAGGTTGCCGATTTGCGGGCCGCCGCCATGTACTACCACCGGGTTGATGCCCACCAGCTTCATCATCACGATATCCCGCGCGAAGCTGTTAGTGAGTTCGTCCGTTTCCATGGCGTTACCGCCAAATTTAATGACGATGGTTTTGCCGGTGAATCGTTGGATATAGGGTAAGGCTTCTGAAAGCACCTGGGCGATGTTCAGAGCTTGGTCTTTGCTAAGCGTCATGGCTACCATACGACGAAGCGGGTGCTCCGGCGTCCAAAATAAAGTTCTTGAGTGAAGCTAGTAGTCTAACAGGTGCTGACAGCGAACTGGTTACTAAAAGGAAATGTTTAATCCGGGTTCGACGGCCTTCAACTGGTTGCGGAATACGGTTTTGACCTGTTCCAACGCAGCTTCTGAGTCGCCTTCAAAACGGGCAACCAGCACCGGAGTTGTGTTCGAGGCACGTATCAGTCCCCAGCTGTCCGGAAAGTCTACCCTGACTCCATCGATCTTGACCAGATTTCCACCCTCAAAATTCGCTTCTGATACCAATTTTTCCATTATTTTGAATTTATTGGCTTCAGAAACCTCGATATGCAGCTCCGGGGTGCTGATTTTTTCAGGTAGCTCAGCAAAAACGGACTCGGCATCGAAGGGCTCCATGGAGAGGATTTCCAACAGTCGTGCGGCACTGTAAAGCGCATCATCGAAGCCGTACCAGCGATCGTTAAAGAAGATATGACCGGATAATTCACCGCCGACCACCGCGCCGGACTCTTTCATTTTGGCTTTCATCAGCGAGTGCCCTGTGGCGCACATGATGGCACGCCCCCCAAGGCTGCTGACCAGCTCTGCCACATCCCGGGTGCATTTCACATCGTACAGGATGTCGGCGCCGGGGTTGCGCGATAGCAGATCCCGGGCGTACAGCATCAACATACGGTCAGGCCAGATGATTTTTCCACTGGGGGTGACAATACCGAGGCGGTCACCATCCCCATCCAGGGCAATACCCAGTTCGGCCTCTTCCGACTGCACTTGGTTGATCAGGTCCTGCAGGTTGTTCGGATTGCTGGGGTCTGGGTGATGATTGGGGAAGGAACCGTCCACTTCGGTGTATAAGGGGGTCACCGAGCAACCCAGTGCGTCCAATAACTGGCAAGCCAGGGGGCCGGCAATACCATTGCCGGAGTCCACCACGATGCGCATCGGTTTAGCCAGAACGACGTCGTTACAGATGCGTTCCAGGTACTCGTTCGAAATCTCCACCGCTTCGTAACGGCCATTGCCTTTTTGGATGCGCTTGGTGTCCAGGCGTTCCCGTAGGCTTTGCACCCGCTCCAGCGCCAGCGCCTCATCGGCGATGACGATCTTGAAACCGTTGTAATCAGGGGGGTTATGGCTACCAGTGACCATCACCCCGCTTTGCGTGCGCAGGGTTTTGGTGGCGTAGTACAGTACAGGCGTGGGTACAGCGCCGATATCAATTACATCTGCGCCAGTGGCCTGAATACCTTGAGCCAGGGCTTCAGCCAGTTCCGGGCTGGAATGTCGTCCATCTCGACCGATAATGACCGCGTCCTGACCTTGGTCCAGGGCTTCACTGCCCACCGCAGTACCGATGGCATAGGCGACATCCCGGTCCAGGTTTTGGCCTACGATACCGCGGATGTCATAAGCACGGAAAATCTCCGCTTCCACATGGACATCCTCGTGCACCAGCTCCGGCTCCGCCATGTCCATGTCGTCCAGATCCAGCGGGCTGTCATCAAATTGGGCGGCACCGCTGAGCAGATCATTGTCATCTTCATGAATATCCACATCCAGTACATCGTCATTGTGATGGTAGGTGGGGTCGAAATCCGGTAAAGGCGCCGTTGCTTTGGTGCTTTGCTCAGTGCTGCGCGTTTTACCGGGAGGCTGCCGGTTTTTGCGATCGTAGTCTTCAAACAGGCGTTGCAGGGTCTGCGCCAGAGAAGCAAATATTCCCAGGCTAAATGGCTTGCTGGGGTTGTCGTTCTGGATCTTGGCCTGAAAAAACGACGCCAGGGCGGTGGCGTTGGTTTGCAGAGCGCCGTTGAGTAAAAAATAGCTGGTAACGCTCATGGCCAATACCATCACGAGTGCCACACCGATCAGTATCCAGGCCATCATCATATTATTTTGTATGACGTTCATTGAAGCCGCTGGATAAAAGCGGGTACTCCAGTGAGCGATGTCACCGCTGGCTTCATAACCCGAGCCTTGTTTATGGGCGTTGTTGCCGATGGCGTAGACCACCTGAGCCTGGTTCGAAAACGTCTGGATCAGCTCCAGATATCCCTGCTCGTTATTCATAACCGGCAGCAGTGCCCGCAGTGGTTTCAGATCAAAGCTGACCATCAGTGTGCCGAGCACGTCCTCACCCTTTAAAACAGGTTGTACGATAGTGAGATAACCGGCTTTGTCGTGCTGGTGGATTTCCGGTTGCACCTCACGCTGTTTTTCTGCTTTGGCGATCATATCCAGTTGCGCAAAGCTGATAGGCGGCGTGCTGCCCGGGTCTTTTCTGGCGCTACCTTTTTTGTTGATATTAATATTGCTGGCGTGCGGAAAAATCTGCTTGAGGGAAGTCTCTGCTGCTTGGATCTGCTCTGCTTTACCAAGCACAGAATCCAATACGACCTTGCTGCCGGCAACTTGCTTGACATGTTCGCTTTGGCTTTTGGTCAGCTGAATTAGATCGTCCAGATAGTGCCGGGCTTCGGTTTTTCCGACGATCTCCATCTGCGCGGTGGCGCTGGGCTGCAGCACCTGAAACACGATTAACGCACCGCAAATGGCGACCACCAGTGCCGATCCCAGAATGGCAGGTAGCATCACCTTGAGTAAGCCGGATTGGACGGAAACGGATTTGCTCGCAGCGGGCTGATCGTTATTATTAGCAGGCTTTTTTTTCGTTGCCATGGGTGTTCCTGATCGAGTTTCGGTCAATGTCTGGGCAAGCTTATTTATTCAGAGTAGCAGTTTTAGCTATGGCTGCTTAGCTCTCTGTGGAATTGTGGTAGTGGTCACTAATCAAGGTAATTAACTGTTTGGCGATTTGATGTTTACTGGCAATTTCCAGCGTAGCTTCGCCGGAGCCCCAAATGGCGGTAACGGCATTGTTGTCGCTGTTAAAACCGATGTCGATGCGGCTCACATCATTGGCGACAATCATGTCCAGGTTTTTGCGTTTGATTTTTTGCCGGGCGTATTCTTCAACCTCTTGTGTTTCGGCAGCGAATCCAACGGTGAACGGTTTGGGGGTGCTGTTAGCGACCGCCGCAATGATGTCCGGGTTTTCGACCAGGGTCAGTGTCATCGCCGCGCTGCTATTATCTTGCTTTTTGATTTTTTGTGAGTGTGAATTTTGCACACGGAAATCGGATACTGCTGCGGTTGCAATAAAGATATCGCAGGCTTGTACCTGTGCCATGGCCGCTTCATACATGTCTTGCGCGCTGATCACATCAATGCGCTGAATGCGGTCGGGGGCGTCCAGATTCACCGGACCACTGATCAACGTCACTTGTGCTCCGGCATCACGGGCAGCTTGTGCCAGGGCGTAGCCCATCTTCCCTGAACTGTGATTGCTGATGTAACGCACAGGATCAATGGCTTCGCGGGTGGGGCCGGCGGTAATGGTAACCCGCTTTCCGCTCAGCTGCCGGGAGGGGAATACTGTGGCGAGCTGCAGTGCCAAGTCGGTGGGCTCCAGCATACGCCCCGGTCCGATGTCGCCACAGGCTTGTTCACCAGAGGCCGGGCCGAACATAATTACGCCGCGCGTGCGCAGGGTGTCGACATTGGCCTGATTGGCAGACGAGGCCCACATTGCCTGGTTCATGGCGGGAGCCACGACGATCGGGCAGCGGGCCGCCAGACATAGGGTAGAGAGCAGGTCGTTGCCCTGTCCCTGGCTGATACGGGCCAGAAAGTCGGCACTGGCCGGGGCGACCAGAATGACATCGCCCCAACGCGCCAGTTCAATATGCCCCATAGCGGCTTCGGCTTCGGTATCCAGCAAGGTGGTGTGCACGGGGTTGCCGGATAGCGCTTGCATAGTGAGCGGCGTAATAAACTCCTGAGCCGCCGGTGTCATCACAACGCGCACCTCTGCGCCTCGCTCGATCAGGCGGCGTACCAGATCCGCACTTTTATAGGCGGCGATGCCGCCGGTCACGCCCAGCACTATGCGGCGATTAGCCAGTTCCAACATGGTCTCGGTGTCCTGTCATCTGAGTACTGGTTCGCATGTTAAGAGCCGCAGAGCAACTTAACAAGCATCTGGGCTGCGGATTTTAAGTTGTGGCCGTCTATATACTCAATCAGGTAAGGGAACAAGGATCATGGCGATTACTGACTGGCCCAGCGAAGAGCGCCCGCGGGAAAAGATGCTCAAGCACGGCGGCAGTGTACTGTCTGACAGCGAACTGCTGGCGATTTTTCTGCGCATCGGCATTAAAGGCAAGAGCGCAGTAGAGTTGGCGCGGGATTTACTCACCCGTTTTGACGGTTTGCGCGGGGTGATGGATGCGACTGCGGATCAATTTGCTGAAGTGCCCGGTATGGGGCCGGCGAAGTGGGCTCAATTGCAGGCCTGTCTGGAGTTAGGGCAGCGGTATCTGCAAACCACCCTAAGCCGGGGCGAGGCTTTCACCAGCCCGATGCTGACACGGCAATTTCTGCAAGCCAGATTGCGAGCCTATCATCACGAGGTGTTTGCCTGCCTTTTTCTGGATAACCAAAACCGGCTGATTCGCTTTGAAGAGCTGTTTACCGGCACAATTGACTGCGCTTCAGTTTATCCCCGTGAAGTGGTGAAAAGAGTTCTGTCACTGAATGCAGCTGCGGTTATATTTGCCCACAATCATCCGTCCGGTATTGCCGAGCCCAGTCAATCCGACCGCCACATTACCCAGCGTCTGCAATCTGCATTGGGATTAATTGATGTGCGGGTGCTGGACCATTTTGTGGTAGGGGATGCAGAAGTGGTGTCGATGGCCGAGCGCGGGTTAATTTGAACGCCGGTGTTTCAGTGTTCGCGAAATGTAAGTGAGCAAGGGGTGACTACCCGAACGCAGAACACCTGTTCACCGCAGAAACCACCATCATTCCGTGTCTGAACCTACACGGCATTCTGGTCGTTCTGCGATGACTTCGAACACTCAGTTAGCCGTTTTCATCGCCTTCAACCCGTAGCTCAACTCTACGCAATTCAGAATTACTTGGGTTTTCCATTGGCAACGGTTTTGACTCTCCCCACCCCAATGTAAGCATCCTTTCATTGGATAGGCCTTGCGACTCAAAGTAGCTTCTTACTGCAGAAGCCCGATCTTCTGATAATTTTTGATTGTATTCTTCGGGGCCGACAGGGTCTGTATGCCCTTCTACATAAATAATGGTGTTGTTGGATTCTTTAAGTACGTTCGCAACTTGGTTAAGGGTTTGCTTAGATTGAGGATTTAGGTCATGAGAACCACTTGAAAAAATGACGGCTCCTTCCGTCATGTTGACGCAATAGGCTTGTTTTGACGCATCGCTGGACTCACAGGGAGTCGCCATCACATTCTCAATTTTAGCCATTTGATTGGCTTGATGTTTTAAGTAGCCATAAGTGGCCAGTCCTATAACCCCTGCTGTAATGGCACAGTCTTTATCGCTGCCTCCGCCCAGCTTGCAGGCAAAGTAGGTTCCGCCACCTACAGCTACAGCACTGCCTCCTGAGGTCAGCTTTTCATTCATCGAATTGGCAACAGTCTCAATTTGCGCGCAGCTTGATAAACCTACTAGGCTCGCCAATAAGCTGATGTAGATCACTTGTCTTGAAGTTGTGTTTTTCATTTTTCCCCCGGTTCGTATGTTGTTTGCAACACTATTTAAGGTTAAGGATGTAATGATGGGGCTTCTTTCCTACAGCGTAAAAGCAGGCTTTGCCATTCACTTTCATGCCATTCCCTGTGGCGCTATAGTCGTTCAACCCGTAGTTAGCTCGGACTTTATAACAATTTTTGCTTTGGCACATCGAAATAAATTTGTCAGAGGACAGTACCGGACGTAGAGGCAAACGAAAGCGTCCGACTTTGAAAAGTACATCTCCGGAGGATACACCTGCGGGTAGTGTGAAGTAGGCTTCACCCGTTTGAGGTGACCCGGAAATGACTTGGCAATTGGCCCACGCCTTTTCCTCCAGGGCTGACTGGTTGCTGGACGGAGCCGGGGCTGGTGCAGGTGGCTGCTTTATTTTCTCCAATACTATTGCTAATCGCTGGTCGCTGGAGCGCAAGTCGGCAGTGGTGGATTGGGATATATAGCCGGGAGCGGACACCTCAAGTTCATATTGACCTGCATTGAGTGACATGCCCGCTTGGTAAGCAGTGCCTGTGGAGGGAATCCGGATGCTTGCCGATGAAGGAGAAGTATTAACCCACAATTGGTATTGTTTGGATTCGGGCGTCAGCGTCACACTGACAGTCTGATTATTCTGAGATAGATCAACCCAAATAGACTGCTCGGTATAGCCCGTTGCAGATATCCGGACCTGGTAACGTTGGGCAGGTAACTCCACACCGGCAGCGTAATTGATTTTGCTGTTCAACAACTCAATTGTAGCGAATTGAGGATCCGCATTGATCCATAGTTTATGGGTCACCAACGAAGTCGGTGGTGGCTTTGGCGTGGGGGGGGAAGAGGGCGGGGTTTGAGTTTCAGGCGTCGCAGGTGTTGGCTCTGATTTAACAATGCCATCTTTTTCCGGTTTTAGGTTGTTTCCTACGAAGAAAAGCGATGCCAGCGCTACACAGATGAGCACGAGCAAACTAGCGATAATCCACTTTGTATTGTTGGTCGGTTTTACATCTGCCACGCTCTCTTTCGCCGGTTCTTTCTGGCGTACCATTTGCGTAGGAACGTCATCGTCAGCAATCGTAGTGTCTGGGTCAATGTTCGTTTTTCCGCTAACGTGAACGGATCTACCTTGCAACGCAAGCGCAGTGGTTTCTGCGTCCTGAAAACGATCCTCTTCGTTTATTTTCAAGCATTTATCAATGGCTTCGAGGAAAGCAGGGGAATAGTGTCCTGAGCCAAGTTCTAAGGCAGAGGTCATCGGATCCGGGTGCTGTCGCAGAAGGGCATTTAGGCGAGTTTCTACGGGGATCGGATTCTTGCCACTCAGTATGCGCCACATTATTCCTCCGACAGCATGAATGTCTGTCCAGGGGCCGAGATGCCCGTCGGAATGTACCTGTTCGAAAGCGGCATACCCCACACTATAGGGTGCGTTGGATTTACTGTGCTTACTGAAATTTTGTTTGGCAGCACCAAAGTCAATGAGCACGGGGTCCTCCGTACCTCGTCGCATAAAAACGTTACCGGGCTTAATGTCACGATGAAGCACACCATGGTCGTGAATCATTTTTAATCCATCGAGCAGGGGCAAAATAATCTGCAATATTTCTTGTTCGGATAAGGGGCGGTCAGCTTGCTGCCTCAGTCTGATCAACTCATTGAGTGGCATGCCGTCTTCAAATTTCATTACTAGATAGGCTGTGCCATTGGCTTCAAAGAAATCCCGGCAAGAAACGATATTCGGATGGTGATCAAACTGCAGCAACTGCTTGGCTTCAGCCAGAAAGCGTGTCATGCCCTCTTCATAGTCTTCCTGTTCACTGGTGCCCAGGGGGAAGACTGTGGCACCGTCCCGGGTAGCAATTTCCTGGGGTAGGTATTCTTTGATTGCAACGACGATTTCATCAAGATGCTGGTGACGGCCTTTATAGACGATGCCAAAGCCACCATAACCCAGTACCGCTTCTATACGGAACTGTTGCAATACGGTACCAACGGGTAACGCTAATCTATGCTCTGAGGTTGACAATATAATATGCTCCCACCACCAACAGGGTTGTGATTGACGCTACTCCATGAAAATGACTTTGCAACTAATTGTTCCTATCCGAACTCTGTCGTTGGCTCGAATAGGGCTCGGTGTCCCTGGTTTTAAATTAATATCATTAATTGAACTCCCATTAAAACTCCCCAGATCTTCAAAATACACGGTGCCTTCGACGAGTGTGATCCGGATATGCTGACGGGAAATCTGTTCCAAATTTATAACATAGTCTGAATTCTGGACAGATCGCCCCAGAATTTGTCCGTCGGATGCCTGGGCCAACGCTTTACCATTAATCTTAACCCTGAATTTGTTCTGATCTTCATCCGTTCCAACTAACAGAATATCGTTAAAGCTGGCGCTTGCTTTCTCAAGTTCAGATTGTGCAGATTCGTTCTTAGCCAATTCTACAGTCAGCTGTTGTTTATTAGATAGCGATTCTTTTTCAATTACTTTCATCGCTTGCTTTTTCTTACGCAGGCTGATCAAGGCGACCAAAGCAATTGTCAGTGTGAGAATGCCAAGTCCGGAAATGATATAGGTCTGTTTTTTTCGGGCATTCTCTTCAGCCACTTTTGCCTGGCGAATTTCTTCGTCTTTTTTTGCCTTTTGTTGCTCAAGTGCTTTTTGCGCTTCAAGGGCTGCTTCATTCTTTTTGATTTCTTCTTCTAGCTGTTCTGCTTTACGTTTGAGATCTTCTTCCTGCTCCTTGTTTCGTGCCTCAAGCTCTTTTTGTAATATCTCCAGATCCGATTTTTGTTTTTCTATAACAGCCTGCTTCTTGGCTATTTCTTCAAGTGCCTTATTCTTAGATTGTTTTTCTATTCGTTCTTTTTCCAGCAGGTCCTGAACCGATAGGCAGACGTCCCTGGCTTCACTATATTGAATTTTGTTTTTTTCCAGGAATTGCTTCAGGGTTTCAACATCGCCAGTGAGACTAAACTCTGTGGAAGGGGCTAGTTTTTGATCCAGGAAGCCACGTTTTGGATTTTGGCTGATACCTGCTAACTCGCTACAGTTATTGAGAAGTGGAGCGCCAAATTCATTTTCTTTTACTTGAATGGTGTGCCTAACCCTGGCTGAGCCTTGTCCGGGCGGCAGGATGGAATGCACAGTGCCCTGGCGGTTGGTGTTTTCCAGAAACTGGAGTTTAACTTGTCTTCCAGGTTGCACGCCTTCTCTAGCGAGGACGAAGGGCTCGCCGGACAAGCCTTTAGCTGAAATGAGCGCTAAATCTGCATCCTTATTGGTGCTAATGACGTTACCGATAATGGTGGCACCGGTTTTTTCATCAGAAACTTGCAATTGATCTCCCAGATCAATAAACAGATTGTTCATAAGTAACACTTCATCAGAGACCAGTGATGCCATCCCATGTTGAACCGCTTCACCTTTTTTGATTGCCGATATCTTAACTACCGTTGCCGCCTGTACACTGGCAATCAACACAGGTGATGCGCAAAATAGGATCATCGTTTGCAGTAAACGACTTTTCATCAAAAAGTTCTCCAATATCAAAGTAGAGTCTTCTGGGGCGTTCAGCGGGATCGTGCCGTAACAACCTTGTTTATTCCGGATGTATCCCCTGATGACTGTTCAACCGGACCCGTTACCCGCAGCGCAATAATGGATGCGTTGTCCTGACTCAATTTTCCTGCTTGTTCGATCGAGTCCAAAACTTTACTAACGAATGTGTCTGTGCTGTCTTCGGCTGCATCTGAATGCTTTGAAAGGGATAACAACTGCTGCTCTGAACAGGTTTCGACGCCATCGCTAGCGATAATTACCCAATCGCCTTGTTGTAATGGCGCAGGTGATTCTGGGGCATCAAAGATGGTTATGTCTTCACCCAGTACGGCTTCAAGTAATTGTGATCGATCGGGAGAAATCGCAGCGTCCTCTGCAGATAGCTGGCCGGCCGCAACTTGCTCTGCCAATTTCGCTGCCATCGAGTGGTTTTCATTGATGCGTTTGACGCAATCATGACGAATTAACCACATCGGGCTGTCACCTACGCTCAGCCATTGAATAGAATCACCGTCGTAGACGACTGCAACCAAGGTTGTTCCCATCCCCTGCATATGGGGTTGCTCTGATATATATTGGTATAGGGCAAGGTTGGCTGCTTCCAACGCATCCAGCAAACGTTCTCTCATGTTGGGTGCAGTAGAATTATTGATAAAGCTTTGTTTAAACTCTTCAACAATTAACTTGCTAGCGATTTCTCCACCCGCCTGTCCCCCCATCCCATCGGCAAGCAGTAACAATCGGAATCCGTTGGGCCATGTCAGGACTGCGACTGTATCCTGCTGGCTTTCTCGGGTGCCTTGCATTTGCGCCCAGGCTAAATCAATTTTCAGCATTCGGTTGGCCCGCATTTAATCCCATGTGAAGCCTTCGCCGCACAGCGGAACGAAGCGCAAAACCGTATCGCCCAATAAAATATGGCTATAAGGCTCCAATTCCATCGGCGTTAATACGGGGGCTTCGTTTACATAAGCCAAATTAGTACCGGAACCCTGCTGGATATAGAACCGGTTGCCTCGGGGATCATAAGTCACCATCGCATGATTGCTTCTTGATATCTGACTGTCGCCGAAGTCCACACTTACTCGTTCGTTGGGGCTGCGCCCAATGCTATTTTGACCGTATCCAAGCTTTACAAAGTTGCCTTTACCCGGACCTTGAATTACAACTAACCAGCCTGCAACAGGATCGGTCATTGCATCTGCGCCATCCACCGATTCGGCAGCTGAAATCTCGGTTTGGCCGGATGAAGAAATTGGCTTTCTTCTACCACGGTTAATGACCGTGGGCGGATCATCATCCGGTACGATTTTGTTTGTTGCGGTCTGGTCTGGGATAACAGAACGCTTAGGTGGCGCTGTGGGTGGATCATCGGGAAACAGGGTATTGGGAATGGTGACCGGCTGTGCTTGT
>Ga0207904_1000643_pt1 | contig 12293 bp, 8 predicted proteins | sample MalvirmetaMSP118_FD_184232 | JGI IMG/M metagenome (GOLD analysis project Ga0207904, IMG submission 184232) | Marine viral communities from the Deep Pacific Ocean - MSP-118 (SPAdes) | ecosystem: Environmental > Aquatic > Marine > Oceanic | place: Pacific Ocean | collected 2011-05-30 | reverse complement strand
TCTACGTTGCTTTCGGCAACCGCGGGGTGCCCAATTGTTCGGCCCGGAGCGGAAGAAAAACCGGTTCGGCAAACTTGAGGTCTCCGCCGCGATCCCGTAGAGCATGGCCGATCCCGGTGACAGCCCTGCAGCGCACCGGAGCCGGAGCCATTTGCGGCTGGGCGCGTTCATCTCGTCGGAACGAACCCCGGACAGGGCCGAAAGGACGTCATGGCACCGCACGATCACAGTCACGGTGGCAAGGGCCATGCGCACGGCCACGGTCATTCGCACAGCCATGCCTCGAACAACGAACGCGCAACGCTGATCGCGGCCATCCTCACCGGCGGTTTCATGATTGCCGAGGCGGCCGGCGGCATCATCGCGAACTCGCTGACGCTGCTCGCCGACGCCGCGCACATGATGACCGATTCCGTGGCGCTGTTCCTGGCGTGGTGGGCGTTCCGCCAGCTGCGCAAGCCGGCCACGCCCGAGCTCACCTACGGCCATCACCGGATGCCGGTTCTGATCGCCTTCGCCAATGCCATCGTGCTGCTGCTCCTCACCGTGTGGATCTTCATCGAGGCGGCCGGACGCATCGCCGCCCCGGAACCCGTGGCCTCGATCCCGCTGCTCATCGTCGCCTGGCTCGGCCTGCTGGTGAACATCGCCGCCTTCCTGGTGCTGTCCAGCGGCAATCGGGAAAGCCTCAACATCCGCGCCGCCGTGCTGCACGTGCTGTCGGATCTGCTCGGCTCGGTGGCCGCCATCATCGCCGGCGGCGTGATCCTGTTCTACGGCTGGACGATGATCGACCCGATCCTGTCGGTGCTCGTCGGGCTCCTGATCCTGCGCACCACGATCCGGCTGATGCGCGAATCCGCCCATATCCTCCTGGAGGGGGCGCCGAAGGGCATCGAGCCCGGCGACATCGCGGCGGATCTCACCGCCACGGTGCCGGGGGTGGAGAAGATCCACCACGTGCATCTTTGGTCGCTCTCGGAGGAGCGCGTGCTGGTCACCCTGCACGCCGTGCTGGCCGCCGACGCCGACGCTCCGATGGCGGCAGCGGGCATCCGGGCGCGGCTTGCCGATGAGTTCGGTGTCGGCCACGCCACGGTGGAGCTGGAAACCGCGGGCCGCGAGGCCCGGTTCGAAGCGGCGGACTGCACCGGCGACCCCGGTCCGACGCCGGGGCACGCCCACTGAGCGAACGGGCCGCGCCCGGGCATCAACCGCCGGGACGGGTCAGGCGAAGTCGGCGGTCGGCGCGTTGGCCTTGAATTCGGCGACGATGCGGCGCCCGGAGGCGACGAGGCGAGCGGCCAGATCGTGCAGTCCGTCGACCCGCAGCCGGCCGTCCTGTTTGATCACCCGCCCGTTCACCATCACCGTGTCGACATTGCCGGGGTTGGCGTAGCAGACGATGGCGTTGGCCGGGTCCTGCACGCCGATCATGTTCATGTCGTCGGCGCGCAGCAGCACGATGTCGGCCTTCTTTCCGGGCGAGAGAGAGCCGACGCGGTCGTCCAGCCGGAACGCGCGGGCGCCGCCCGTGGTCGCCCATCCCAGCGCCTGCTTCACCGTCACCGGGATCGGATGCGGCCGTTCGCCGGTCACCGCCTTCATGCGCAGGCTGGTCAGGTGGCGCTCGGCCTGAAGCGACAGCCGTGTGACCGCGAACATGTCGGCGGCAAACGCGCTCTCGATGTCTGATCCGAGCGCGATCGGCCCGCCCCTTTTCATGAGCCGGCCCGACAGCGGGTCCGTGTAGCACATCTGCATTTCGACCTCGGAGGTCACCGCGAAGCTGGCGCCGTTGTCGACGAGGCGGGCAAGGTCGTCGTCGGTCAGCTCGTTGCCGTGAACCACGTTGAAGCGACGGTCGATCAGCCCTTCCGCCTCGGCGCGGGCGTAGCCCTGCGGGGCGTTCATCGCCGCCATGGAATGGTGCATGGAGGTGACGAGATCGAACTCGCGCCCGAGCCGGAGGTCCTCCAGAAGAACGGCTTCGGTGCCGATCTGGGGGCCGAGGATGGCAAGCCCCATGGTCACCAGCGCGTCGTCGCTGGCGAGCCGGCCCTTGCGCAGCCGTTCGACCTCCGAGCGCGGCATCGGGATCTCGGTGTAGGGCTTCTGGCCCGGTTTCGGATCCGGCTTCGGCGAGCCATGCAGGAACACGGCGCGGATACCCGCCTCCTGTAGGCCGTCGACGGCGGCATCCGTGTGCGCAGGCGTCGGATTGTTGTGGTGCCAGTCGACGAGGGTGGTCACCCCGGCGTTGAGCTGGTTCAGCGCCCCCATCAGGTTGGCGAGATAGATGTCCTCGGGCGTGAAGAAACCGGCGAGCCCTGCGTGCATGGCGCGGAAATAGTTGGTGCCGGTCCAGTCGCTGCCCAACCCGCGAAGACCGGTCTGCCAGGTGTGGATGTGAGCGTTGACGAAACCCGGCATGACGATGCGGTCGGCTGCGTCGATGACGGTCGCACCATCCGGCGCGGCGAGATCGGCGCCGACTGCGCGGATCATGTCGTCCTCAATGAGGACATCGGCCCGGGCGAAGTCGCCGAGGTCCGCGTCCATGGTGACCACCTGGCCACCCTTGATGAGCGTGAAGGCCATCGCGCCTGCCTCGTCTGTCGAAGGATTAGAGAAACACGGTGCTGATCGCCGGGAACAGCACCAGGAGAATGGTCACCAGGACCATGGTGATGACGAAGGGTGCCGCGCCCGAGAAGATGTCGGACAGCGAGACGAAGCCCGGTGGAAGCGAGCCCTTCACCACGAACACGCTGAGACCGAACGGCGGTGTCAGCAGTCCGATCTCGATGGCGATCACCGTGACGATGCCGAACCAGATGAGATCGCCGCCGAGGGCCGCCACGACGGGCAGCGCCATCGGCAGCATGATCAGCATGATCGACACGGAATCGAGGATCATGCCGAGCAGCACGACGACGGCCAGATAGAGCAGCATGAAGCCCAGCAGGCTGACGTCGAGGGATGCGATGAACGCGGTCATCTGCATCGGAATCGTGGTCAGCGTGAGCATTCGGCCGTACAGGTTGGCGGCGATGATCAGGAACAGCAGGCCGGCGGTGATGTAGCCGGTCTCAAGCGCCAGGGCGCGGATCACCTTCCAATTCAGCTTGCGGCGGTACAGGCCCACGATCAGCGCGCCGAAGGCGCCCGCGGCGCCGGCTTCCGTCGGCGCGAAGATGCCGCCGTATATGCCGCCCATCACGACGACTACAATGAACACCACCGGCAGCAGACGGCCCGCGATGCCGGCCGCCGACATCGCCTCGTATTCCGCCAGCGGCGCTGCCTCGCCGGTGAAGGCCGGGAAGAAGCGGGCGAGCAGCAGGATCAGCGCGGAGAAGGCGCAGGCGAGCAGGATGCCGGGCACGATGGCGGCGATGAACAGCGCGCCGATGGAGACCTCCGCCAGCAACCCGTAGATGATCAGGAGCAGGCTCGGCGGGATCAGCATGCCGAGCACCGAAGAGCCGGCGACGGTGCCGACGGCGAAGCGCCGCGTGTGGCCGGTCTCGAGCATCGGCGGCACGGCGATCCGGCTGAACACGGCCGCCGACGCGATCGACGAACCGGTGATGGAGGCGAACACGGCGTTGGCGGCGACGGTGGCGATGCCCAGGCCGCCCCGCACCCGGCGCAGTGCCAGCACGGCCACCTGGAACGCGTCGCGGCCGACGTCGGCCTTGTCGAGGATCAGCCCCATCAGCACGAAGAGCGGCACCACGCCGAACTCGAACGACTTGATCGCGCCGCTCGCGGCGATGCCGAGGGCGTTGTCGGCGACGACGATGTTGTGGCGGGCGAGCCAGACGCCCATGAACGACATGGCGAGCAGCGCGAAAGCGATCGGCATGCCGCTGGTCACCAGCAGCAGCAGCCCGAGGAAGCAGGCGATGCCGAGCGTCACCCGGTCGAGGCCGCCGTAGCCGAATAGCAGCACGCCGCCGACCACGAATGCCGCCACGATGATCAGCGGCACCACGTTGGGCGCCAGGTTCTCGCGGCCGAGGCGGATCGCATCGCGGATCGACAGTCCCATCCGCCGCACCACCTCGAACAGAGCCACCGCGGCGCCGATCGCCACCGCCAGCTTGAACGGCCACAGCGCCATCTGGTAGGCGCCCACCGCACCGTCGAACTCGCCGGTCACGTAGGCGTCGACGAAGTCCTCCAGCAGGTAGGCGAACATCCGGTAGAACAGGAACGTCGCCGCCGCGAAGAATAGCGTGTTGAGGACCGCCGCCACCATCGGCCGGTGGGTTGTCAGCGGCCCGAGGATGAACTCGACGCCGATCAGCCGTTCGTTGCGGATGGTGGCGCCCAGCTGCAGGAAAACGCACGCGACGATGGCGTTGGCGACGAAGTCGGTGACGCCGTAGATGGGCCGGTTGAACAGGAACCGCAGCGCGATGTCGGTGCAGATGGCCAGCATCATCACGACGATGGTGGTCGAGGCGACCACCGAAAGGGCAAGCGGCACGAACCCGGTCAGCCGGTCGATCCGGGACGGGGGCTGGGCGGTCTCCGGATGGCCGGCAGGGGACATGGACGACTCACGAATTGAGAGCGGGAAGAAGCGGCGGCAGAGCGCGGCCGCCGGAGGCCGGGCGCCCCGGCCGTCCGGCAGGGGCGGGTCGGGCTCAGACGTTGGCGGACCAGTCGCGCAGCGGCTCGCCGCCGACGGCGCGCAGCGTCTCCATGAACTCGATCATGATCCGCCGCGCGGGAACCCCGTTGGCTTCGTTGGTGTCGACCCAGATCTTGCCCAGATCGGGAAGCCGGTTCACCCACTCGACGCGCTGCTCCTCGGGCATCACGGAAACGCTGGCGCCTTCCGCCTCGAATTTCTCGAAGACCTGGCCCTCGCGTTCCTCGATCAGGCGGGCGTTCTCGATGGAGTATTCGCGGCCAAGCTCGGCGATCACCTGCTGCACGTCCTCAGGCAGGGCGTCGAAGGTGTCGGCGTTGACGCCGAAGCCGCCGAAGGTGAGCGGGCCGGTGTCGACGCGGGTCACGTAGGGCGCCACCTCGTGCAGCCGCAGCGGATAGGCGCCGGTGGCGATGAGGATGGTGCCGTCGCCGATGCCGGTCTGCAGCTGGGAGTACATCGCCGGAATGCCGGTGTTGATCAGCGTGGCGCCGAGCGGCTCCACCCAGGGTGCGCAGACAGGCACGCCGAGCAGCTTCACGCCCTCCAGGTCCGAGAGCGTGTCGATCGGCTTCTTGGTGAACAGGTGATAGCCGTCGGACACGCAGGAGCCGAAATAGACCACGTTCTGGTCCTTCCACTCCTTCTTCATCGCGTCTTCGGTATCGTTGAGCGTGTTCATCACCTCGATCGCCTGGCGCACCGTGGAGGTGGCGAAGGGTGTTGAATACATGATGTTCTGCAGCGGCAGGGTGGAGGGCTCCCAGAGGGCGCCGATCCAGCCCATGTCGGTGAGCTGCTGGCTCACCGCTTCGAGCGTATCGTTGAAGTTGTAGAGGGTGCCGCCGAACGCCTCGGTCCACTCGATGCGGTAGTTGCTGGCGCGTTCTTCCAGCAGCGCGTTGGACTTGTCGACGACGATGGATTTGAGGGGCGTCACCCACGGGATCACGGTGGGATGGCTCGACGAAATCGTCAGCTGGATCGTGTCCGTCGCCGCCAGGGCCCTGCGGCCCAGGGTCAGCGGTGCGGTGGCGGTCGCGGTGATCATGCCGGCGAGCATGGTTCGCCGATTGAGCGTCAGCATGGCGTCGTCTCCCTAAGCTGCTCCCGTCCGGTTCGAGGCGACCGGACGGGCGAACAGGCTCCTCGCTTGATTCTGAACCCGCGTCCTCGCGATCGGCGCTGCCGGCCGGCTGCGCGAGGGGGCAGGATGGTCGGCCCGCGACTGGACCGGCACTGAGCCCTCTTGGCGGGGCTGCAAGGTCAACATGTATACAGGCTAGCGATCCGTCGCCCGAAATGCAATCGATTGCACCGCTGAAGCGCGCACTTTTCCCAAGGGTGCGGGTATCGGTTCGGGGTGTTCAATCTGAGGGTGAGCGGGGGCGAATTCAGCCGGATGATGCCGGCCGTGGCAAAGGGACGGTGTGGCGGACCTCTCAGGTCATCGTGCTGATGCTCTTGCGGAACCGGAGCAGCGAGATCGTGAACAGGACCGCGCCGATCGCCGCCAGCGACAGGAACTGGGGCCATACCACCGCGAGCCCCGCGCCCCGGAACAGGATCGCCTGGGCCAGCAGCACGAAATGGGTGTTGGGAGCCGCCAGCATCACCACCTGCACGAATTCCGGCATGCTTTCGCGCGGCGTCATCGCGCCGGACAGCATCTCCATCGGCAGCAGGATCAGGATCAGCAGCAGCCCGAACTGCGGCATCGAGCGCGAGACGGTGCCAAGCAGGATGCCGAGCGCCGTCGAGGCGAAGATCTCCAGCGCGGCCCCGGCCAGGAACAGCGGCACCGAGCCCTGGATCGGAACGTCGAGCAGGCCCTGCACGACGACCACCAGCGAGAAGGCGGTGGCGGCGAGCACGATCAGCCCCATCGCCCACACCTTGGAGACCATGATCTCGGCGGGCGTCACCGGCATCACCAGCAGGTGCTCGATGGTGCCGTGCTCACGCTCGCGGATCAGGGCGGCGCCGGTCAGCACGATGGAGAGAAGGGTGACGTTGTTGATGATCTCCATGATCGAGCCGAACCAGGACTTGTTCAGCTCCGCGTTGAAGCGGGTACGGGGCACCAGGTCGATGGCGAGTGGCGCGTCGTCCCGATAGCGCTGCACGAACGCCTCGACCTCGTCGCTCACGATGGTCTGGACGTAGCTGGTGCCGGTGAAGGCCTGGGTCATGCGGGTGGCGTCGACGTTGAGCTGGATCGCCGGTTGCCGGCCCGCGAGCACGTCGCGCTGGAAGTTCGGCGGAATGTCGAGGGCGAAGGTGTCGAGGCCGGCGTCCATCCGGGCGTCCATCTCGCTGGAGCCGATCAGCTTCGGCGGCACGAAATAGGGGAGATAGAACGCGTCGGTGATGCGCTGGGACAGCGGCGACCGGTCCTCGTCGATGATGGCGATGGGCGCCCGGTTCAGCGAATCCGGCATCGAGCTGGCCGCGACATAGATCGCCACCGAGAAGGCGTAGACGATCAGGATCAGCATCGTCCGGTCGCGACCGATCGACCGCAGTTCCTTGATGCCGAGCTGGAAGACATTGGACAGACGCATGGCTAGCGCTCCTGCTTCGGCAGGAAGACGGCCGTCAGCATCAGCAGCACCGGCACGGCGACCAGAAGGGCCGCGAACGGGGTGTGCAGGTCGGAGAAGCCGAGCGCCTTGGAGAAGGTGCCGCGCGCGATGGTGAGGAAATGGGTGGTCGGGTAGATCTCGCCGACGACGCGCCCGAACCCTTCCAGCGAGGCGACCGGATCGATCATGCCGGAGAAGTTCACCGCCGGCAGGATCGACAGGATCGCGGTGCCGAAGATCGCGGCGATCTGGCTCCTCATGAAGGTGGAGATCAGCAGTCCGACGGCGGTGGAGGCGGAGACGTAGATGAGCGCCCCGGCAAACAGCGCCGCGAAGCTCCCCTTCAGAGGAACGTCGAAGACGGTCACGGCTGCCAGTACCAGGATCAGGAAGCTCGCCATCGACACGACGACGTAGGGCAGCTGCTTGCCGAGCAGTAATTCGAGCCGCGTGGTCGGCGTGACGTAGAAATTGACGATCGACCCCAGCTCCTTTTCCCGCACGACGCTGAGGGCGGCCAGCATGGCCGGGATCAGCATCAGCAGGATTGGGATCACCGCGGGCACCATGGCAACCAGGCTCTTCACGTCGGGATTGTAGCGGTAGCGGATCTCGAGGCTCGCCGGGGCGGCCACCAGCGCGGCGTTGCCGGTTGCCGTCGCCTTTTCCGTCAGCCAAGTCGCGTGCATGCCCTGCACGTAGCCGAGGATCGTCTCGGCGCGGGTCGGCATCGCCCCGTCGATCCATGCGCCGACGGCCACGTCGCGGCCGCGGGAGAGGTTGCGGGCGAAGCCGGGCGGGATCTCGATGGCGACGCTCAACTCGCCATCGCGCATCCTCTGGTCGAGTTCGTCATAGGAGATGAGGGGCTCCTTCTCGATGAAGTAGCGCGAGCCTCCGAGGGTCTGGGCGTAGTCGCGGCTGACGGTGGTGTTGTCGCGATCGAGGACGGCCACCGTCAGGTCTTCCACGTCGAGGCTGATGCCATAGCCCATCACGAACATCAGGATCAGGGAGCCGATGATGGCGAGCGTCAGCCGGATCGGATCCCGCCGCAGTTCCAGTGCCTCGCGGCGTGAATAGCTCAGCATCCGGCGCGGATCGAAATAGTGCCGCCAGGCCGCCGGCGTGCGCTCCGGTTCGGCGGGAGGCGTGTCGATGGGCATGTCCGGGGCGGGTGCCGTCTCGGCAGCCGTGCCGGCGGCGACGGCCTCCTCCAGGTAGGCGATGAAGGCGTCTTCCAGCGTTGCCGCGCCGCGCCCTGCGGCAATGGCGTCGGGTGCGTCGCTCACCAGCACCCGGCCGGCGTGCATGAGCGAGATGCGGTCACAGCGCTCCGCCTCGTTCATGAAGTGGGTGGAAATGAAGATCGTCACCCGGTCCTTGCGGGAGAGGTCGACCAGCAGTTGCCAGAAGGCGTCGCGGGCGATGGGATCGACGCCGGAAGTCGGCTCGTCGAGGATCAGCATGTCCGGCTTGTGGATCATCGCGACCGCCAGCGACAGGCGCTGGCGATGGCCGAGCGGCAGCGCGTCGGGCAGGGCGTCGGCCACGTCCGCCAGATCGAAGCGGGCAATCATCTCCGCCACGCGGGGGCCGATCTCGCCGGCGGGCACCTGGAACAGCCGCGCGTGCAGGTCGAGGTTCTGGCGAACCGTCAGCTCGCCGTAGAGCGAGAAGGCCTGGGACATGTAGCCGACGCGCCGGCGGGTCGCGAGGTCGTGCGGGTCGATCTCCTGGCCGAACAGCCGCGCCCAGCCCTCGCTCGGCGGCAGCAGCCCGGTCAGCATCTTCATGGTGGTGGTCTTGCCGCAGCCGTTGGAGCCGAGGAAGCCGAAGATCTCGCCGCGCTCGATGGCGAGGCTCACATGGTCGACCGCAGTGAACGAACCGAACCGCATGGTCAGGCCTTCCGCCTCGATCGCCAGTCCGTCGCCGTCCGGGCGCGGCGGGATCGTCACCTCCCGGTGGGCGGCCTGGACCTCGGGAGGGAGCAGCGCGATGAAGGCCGCTTCCAGCGTCGTGCGGCCGGTGCGCGCCAGGATCTCCGGCGGGGTGCCCGTCGCCAGCACGTGACCGGCATCCATCGCCACCAGCCAGTCGAACGACGCGGCCTCCTCCATGTAGGCGGTCGCCACGATGACGCTCATGGAGGATCGCGTGGCCCGAAGGGCGCGGATCAGGTCCCAGAACTGGCGCCGCGACAGCGGGTCCACGCCGGTGGTCGGTTCGTCGAGGATCAGGAGATCGGGATCGTGGATGAGCGCACAGCAGAGACCGAGCTTCTGTTTCATGCCGCCCGACAGCTTGGCCGCCGGCCGGTTGATGAAGGGCTGGAGGCCGGTCGCCCGCGTCAGCTCGGCGATCCGCCGATCGAGTTCGGAACGGTCGTGGCCGAACAGGCGGCCGAAGAACTCCAGGTTCTCGCGGACCGACAGCGTGGCGTAGAGATTCTTGCCGAGCCCCTGGGGCATGTAGGCGATGCGCGGCATCACCCGCTCGCGCGTCGAGCGCCGGGCCATGTCGGCGCCAAGAACGGAGACGGTCCCGGTCTGCATTGCCCGTGCCCCGGCGATCAGGGCGAGAAGGCTCGACTTGCCGACCCCGTCCGGCCCGATGAAGCCGATCATCCGGCCCGCCGGGATGTCGAGCGTCACACCATCGACCGCCAGCGTCTTTCCATAGCGCAGCGACACGCCGGCGAGCCGCACCACCGGTTCGGCCGGGGATGCGTGGTCACCGGAGGGAGCGTCGGCCGTGCTCATTCCGGCAGCTTGACCTGGAGCTCGTCCGGCCATGCGGCGTCGGGATCGACCTTCACGTAGACGACGCCCGGAACGCCCGTCTTCACGAGGTCGAGGTACTGGCGCAGCAGCTCCGGCGCGATCCGGGCCTTCACCCGGAACATCAGCTTCAGCCGTTCGTCCTCGGTCTCCACCGTCTTCGGCGTGAACTGCGCCACGTCGGCCACGTAGGAGATGGTGGCGGGAACCACGTACTGGGGGGCGGCATCGAAGACGAGGCGCGCTTCGGAGCCCACGTGCAGACGCCCGGCGTCGGCCGTCGGCAGGAAGAAGTTCATGTAGACGTCGGTGAGATCGACCATGTTGAGCACGGTCGCTCCGGCGGAGACCACCTCGCCGGGCTGGGCCACCCGGTACTGGACCCGGCCGACGCGCGGAGACCGAAGGGCGGAGTCGGCAATCTCCGTGTCGATGCGCTCGATCTGGGCATCGATCGCCTCCACCGCGGCCTCGGCAGCGACGATCTGCGATTTCGCCTGGGAGATCGCCGCTTCGGACGCGGCGACCTGGGCCTTGGCGGCCGCAAGGGCGGCGCGCGCGCCCTCGAACGCCGCCTGGTCGTCGTCGAGCTCCTGGATGGAGGTCGTGCCGCGCTCGGTCAGCCGCTTCGTCCGGTCGAGGCGCTTGCTGGCGGCGTTCCGTTCCGCCTCGCGCTGGGCGACGACGGCTTCCGCGGCCGTCTTCTCCGAGGTGCGCTGCTTGACCAGCTGGGTGGCGGTGTCGATGGCGATCCGGGCGCGCTTGAGCTCGGCCTGGGCCTCGCGGTGTTGGGCACGCAGCGTCGCCGTGTCCATCTGCACGAGCAGCTGGCTGGCCGAGACCTGGTCGCCCTCGTCGACGAGCACGGTCTCGATACGTCCGGCAACCTTGCTGGAAATGTCGATGGACACGGCCTCGATGCGGCCGTTGCTGGAGGCCAGGCCCGGTGGCAATCCGTTGCTCCCTATCGACTGCCAGACGAGGTAGCCGGCGGCCGCGAGCGCCGCGACGACGACGATGCGAATCGACCAGGTACGCGCGGCGTTCGGCATGACTGGAGTGGCCTCTCGGTGCGGGTTGGGGCCGCGGTGCGAACCGTGACGCGCGGCTATGACTGTCTCGCGAAGCGTGCTTCGCCACATTGCGCTGCATCAAACGATCCGAGACGGACCGTGGCCTCAGATCGGATAGGCCCCACAGGCGCTGCCCGCGTTGTGGTCAAAACGCGGCGTGTCTCCATTGAATGGACTTCTTCGGCGCAAATTCGCGACAGATTTTCTCAATACCCAAGTCTTTCCGAAGACGGAGGCGCGGTCTCCGTTGTTCAATTGGAGGACTCCATGAAAGTTATTCTCGCTTCCGCCGCCGCTCTGGCCATGTCGACTTCACTTGTCCTGGCCCAGTCGGCAGCGCCCGAGGGTGGAGCCGCGCGTTCCACGCCGACATGCCAGCAGGCGCTGCCGCAGATTGAGAACCTGATCGGTCAGGCCGACAATGCGGGCCTGCAGACGGACACTGCCAAGTCGCATCTGGAGGAAGCGCGCCAGGCCAAGACGGCCGGTCAGGAGCAGCAGTGCCTGGAATCGCTGGTCATGGCGCAGAACGACGTGCTGGAGAAGGCCAACAGCCAGCGCGCGCCCGCGCCGACGCCCAACTGATCGGAGCGGCCGCCCCGGCCCGCGGGCCTGGCCGCATCATCGACAATCCGGCCCGACCCCGGTGGGCGGGTCGGATTGTCCATCGTCCGGAACGAACGATCACCTCGCCGGTTGACCTCTGACATTGCTGGGTCCCAATGACCGGAGTGCGTTTCCCATGTCTGACAAGGTCACCATAGAGCCCTACTCCGGTCCGGCCGGAGGGTGGGGCTCGATGCGTTCGCTCGCGCGTCACGTCGTTCAGGAGCATGCGCAGCCAGGCGCGCTGCCGGCGCTGGTCAAGCAGAACAAGCCGGACGGCTTCGCTTGCGTCAGCTGCGCGTGGGCCAAACCCGCCAATCCGGGCCTCGCCGAGTTCTGCGAGAACGGCGCCAAGGCCACGTTCTGGGAACTGACCCGCGATCGCGCGACGCCGGCCTTCTTCGCGGAGCATCCGGTTGAGGAACTGCGCACCTGGCAGGACCATGATCTGGAGATGGCCGGCCGCCTGACCCATCCCATGCGCTACGACCCCGGCACCGATCGCTATGTCGAGGTGAGCTGGGAGGCCGCCTTCGCGGAGATCGGCGCGGAACTGGCCGCCCTCCGCGAGGAGAACCCG
>Ga0207904_1000640_pt1 | contig 12321 bp, 11 predicted proteins | sample MalvirmetaMSP118_FD_184232 | JGI IMG/M metagenome (GOLD analysis project Ga0207904, IMG submission 184232) | Marine viral communities from the Deep Pacific Ocean - MSP-118 (SPAdes) | ecosystem: Environmental > Aquatic > Marine > Oceanic | place: Pacific Ocean | collected 2011-05-30 | reverse complement strand
CGTCGGCACGCGCTTCGACCGGGCGTGGGTCCGCTGCGGCGTCTTCGCCTTCGATGCGGTGGCCCTGGTTGCGCTGGTGGTGTTCGGGCCGCTCAGCTATGCCGGCGACGGCACGGTGAGCCTGATCGTCGGCGCCTACGGGGCGCTGCTGGTGCTGCTTCTGATCCCGCTGTCGGCGCTGGCGCTGTCGCCCCGGCTGACGCTCTGGACCGGCGGGGCCACCGTCGTCGCCTGGTGGGCGGCGTTCGCGGTGGTGGTCGCCGGCCTCGACTGGACGCCGTCCTGGGCCAGCCTGCCGCTGATGCCGAGCGCGGCGATGCTGGCGACGGCGGGGCTGCTGGCGCTGGCGCTCGTGCGGGCGCGGCGCGTGGTGGTGGAGCGCGCGGTGGCCGACGCGGCCCGGGCGCGCGCCGATGACGAGCGGGCGCGCCTGCGCGGCGCCTTCGGCCGCTACGTGCCGGCGGGCGTGGTGGAGGAGCTGGTCCGAACGCCGGCGGCGACCGCCCCGGTGGTGCGCGACGCCACGGTGATGTTCGTCGACATCGCGGGGTTCACCGCCGTGTCGGACGACCGGCCGCCGGCCGAGGCCGTCGCCATTCTCGACGCGTTCTTCCGGCGGGCCGGCCAGGTGGTGGCCGAGGGCGGCGGGGTGATCGTCAGCGTGCGCGGCGACGCGTTCGTCGCGGCGTTCAACCTGCCGCTGGAGGTGAACGACTATCCCGACCGGGCGGTCTGGGTGGCGCGCGCACTGCTGCGCGCGGTGCGCAAGGACACCTTCGCGGGGGCCCGGCTGGCCCTCGGCATCGGCATCGCCACCGGGCCGGTCACGGCGGGCGAGACGGGCGGCGCGCGCCCGGCCTACGCCCTGTTCGGCGACACGGTGAGCCGGGCGGAGCGCCTGCAGGCGATGAACAAGGAGCTGCAGTCGCGCATCCTGCTGGATGCCGACACGGCGAGCGGGCTGTCGGAGGAGACCGACCTGCAGAAGATCGGCGCGGTGGAGTTGCGCGGCCGCGAGGCCTCGGTGGCGATCTTCGGCGTCTAGGGGGGGCGGCGCTAGCCGGCCTGGCCCGCGGCCCGGTCGAGCGCCCGCACGACCATCTCCTCGGTGAGGATCTGCGGCAGCACCGTCGCCTCGCCCTTGCCCTTCGGGAACATCACGTAGAGCGGCACGCCGGCGCGCTCGAAGCGCTCCAGATAGCGGGTGATGTCGGGGTCGCGCAGGGTCCAGTCGGCGGTCATGTAGGTGACGCCGTTGCGGGCGAGCGCATCGCGGAAGCCGCCGCGGAAGGCGACCTTCTCGTTGACCTTGCAGGTGATGCACCAGGCGGCCGTGATGTTGAGGAACACCGGCTTGCCGTCGGCCCGGAGCGCCTCCAGGCGCGCCGGCGTGAACGGCTCCGCGTCGGCGTCGGCGGCGATCGATCCCGTCCCGCCGGTCGCGGGCACGCCGGCCAGCGACGGGGAGAGGAGCGCCACGGCGCCGATCAGCCCGACCACGGCGGCGAGCGCGGCGACCCGGCGGCCGCGCTGGAGGCCGCCCTGGCGCAGGCCCGTCAGCCAGGCCGCGAAGGCGAGCAGCACGCAGCCCACCAGCACCGCGAACATCGCGTCGACCCCGGCCTGCTGGGTGAGCACCCAGACCAGCCAGGCGGCGGTCGCGTAGAGCGGGAAGGCGAGGATCTGCCTGAGGCGCACCATCCACATTCCGGGGCTCGGCAGCAGCCGGCCGACCGACGGCACCAGCGAGATGACCAGGAACGGCAGAGCCAGCCCCAGCCCAAGCGCGGCGAACACCGCCAGCGTCACCCCGGTTCCCTGGGTCAGCGCGTAGCCGATGGCGACCGCCATGAACGGCGCCGTGCAGGGCGTCGCCACCACGGCGGCCAGCACCCCGGTCATGAACGAGCCGGAGACGCCGCTGCTGCCGTGGACGAGGCCGCCGGCACGGGTCATGCCGAGGCCGATCTCGTAGAGGCCGGACAGGTTGAGGCCGATCAGCACCAGCACGTAGACCAGCACCGCCACCACCAGCGGCTGCTGCAGCTGGAAGCCCCAGCCGACCGCCGAGCCGCCGGCCTTGAGGGCGATCAGGGCGCCGGCCAGCAGCAGGAAGCTGACGAGGATGCCGGCGGTGTAGGCCGCGCCCTGGCCGACCCGTTCGCGGGCCGAGGCATGGCTGTGGCCGGCGAAGGCGACGGCCTTCAGCGCCAGCACCGGGAACACGCAGGGCATCAGGTTGAGGATCAGGCCGCCGACGAGCGCGAACAGCACGGCGCGCAGAAAGCCGCCGGCGCCGTCGAAGGCGGAGGCGGCGACCGCACCCGACGCCGCGCGGGCGCCGCCGTCCGGCCCGGCCGTCGCGCCGCCGGCGGCCGCCGGAGCGGGGATCTCGCTCTCCGGCCCGTCCGCGGAGAGGGCGTAGCCGGTGCGCCGGCCGGCGGTGTCGGTGAGCACCAGCACGCCGTCGACGGGCTCGGCGCGGGTGACGCCGCGCGGCCGCATGGTGAGGCCGAGGCCGCCGTCGTCGCGGATGTGAAAGCTCTGCTCGGCGGAGTTGTCGATCAGGTCCGGGGCAAGCGGGAAGAAGAACGCGTCGTCGAGCGCGGCGAGATCGACGCCGCTGGTGTCGACGTCGAGGGCAAGGCCGTCCACCGGCGCGTGGCCGAGCCGGGCCGGCCAGTCGACGGCGGCGGGCATGGCGCGCCGGGCCGACAGGAAGGTGAAGGCCACCGCGGAGTCTGGCGCGCTGGTGGCGCCGGTCGGGATCTCGAAACGCGCCGAGCCGCTCTCCGGAATGCAGATGTCGGCACATACCAGCCAGTCGATGGTCAGGTCGACGGGCAGCGGCTGGCCGGCCGGCCAGTCGTCCGGGACGGTCAGGGTGGCGAGGTAGGTCGTCTTGCCGGAGTAGCCGAAGTTGACCAGCGGCGGGTAGGGCAGGCGCTCGGGCGTCGGCCACTGGACGACGGCGTCCTGCGGTCCGGAGGGAAGGGTCCAGCCGAACAGGGTGGGCGCGCCGGAGTCCCCCGGATTTTCCCAGTAGGTGTGCCAGCCGTCCGCCACCGTCTGGTCGATGGCGATCTCCACCGTGTCGCCCGGCGCGACGGCCGAACTGCCGACGATGATCTCCGTGGAGATGTGATCGGTCACGATCCGGGCACCGGCGGCCGAGGCCGGCGCGGCCAGGAGGGCGAGGCCAAGCGCGGCTGCGACGGTGCGCCACACCGAACCAATGGCCGGACCGGAGCGTTTGTCGTGGGTAGCGCAATTCATGGCTGAGGGGCCTTCCGCATGGATATGAGCGTCTACCGCTTTGCGGGGCGCTACGCCAAATCGCCGAATGTCACATCTTCGGGATGACTGGCGTGAATGGCACGAGGGCAGGGCAGGCGCTGCGTCCAGGCGCCCGGACCCGCCGCAGATACAAGCAATGGAGACCGACATGCGAAACGACAATGTGATGTCCGAGCAGGAGTGCAAGACCATCGCGAAGGGGCTGGCACGGGTGCTGGCCGACACGCATGGCCTTTATATGAAGACCCACGGCTTTCACTGGAACGTCGAGGGCTCCAAGTTCCGCACCTACCATCTCCTGTTCGAGGAACAGTACACGGATCTGTGGAACGCGCTCGACGAACTTGCCGAACGGATCCGCGCGCTCGGTCACTTCGCCCCGTCAAGCTACTCCGACTTCGCCGAACTGACCTCCATCCAGGAGGAGCGCGGCGTCCCCGGTCCGCTGGAAATGCTGCGCAAGCTTGTCCACGACAACGAGCTGGTGGTGCGCACCATGCGCGAGATCCGGCCGGCGATCGACGACGCGGGCGATGACGCGACGGCCAATCTGCTCGACGACCGCCTGGTCCAGCACGAGAAGCAGATCTGGATGATGAAAAGCATGCTGAAGAACGTCGACGAGAAGGACGTGGTGTCGTCGTCGGTGCTCAACGACCTGGCCTGACGGCCGCGGACGGATCTCCCGGGGACGCTTCGGACCGGCGCCTCGGGATGTCCTTGGGTTTAAGGGACGCGGGCTCTATCATGGTTCCGTGGCGGTGCCCCCGGTGGCGCCACGGGTCGGCTTCGATGAGCACGCGCGCTTGCGCAGGGACGGGACGGGGCAATGGTCCACCCTTGGGTGAAGATCGCCATCGGCGGCATGCGCGGGGACCCGGCGCCCCTGCGGCCGGGCACCACCATCGGCACCAACTCGATCGTCAACCGGTCCGCCGCGGCGGTCCGCCAGCGTGAGATCGAGGACCTGGGCCTGCTCGACCTCGGCTCGCAGGAAGTCTTCGACCGCATCGGCCGCATCGCGGCGGCCGCCTTTTCCGCACCGACCGCGTTCATCTCGCTGGTCGGCGCCGACCGCCAGTGGATCAAGACCACGGCCGGGCGCGTGTGGCACGAAGGCGCCGTCGAGAACTCGATGTGCATCCATACCGTGCAGTCGGGCGAGGTGATGGTGGTCGAGGACACCGGCAGCGACGGGCGCTTCGTCAACAACCCGTTCGTGTGCGGGGAACCGTTCGTGCGCTTCTACGCGGGGGCGCCGCTGCTTTCGCACAACCGGGTGCCCATCGGCACGCTGTGCGTGGTCGATCACGCGCCGCGCGCGTTCGAACCCGAGCAGCGCCGCATCCTCGGCGATCTGGCGGCGCTCGCGATGAGCCAGCTTGAGCTGCAGCGCGCGGCGCTGATGGACGGCCTGACCGCAAGCTGGAACCGGCGGATGCTGGAGCAGGTGGTGTCGGCCGAACTGCGCAGGTCGAACCGCACGATCCGCAAGTTCGCGATCGCAATGCTGGATCTCGATCATTTCAAGCGCCTCAACGACGCGTTCGGCCACGCCGCGGGAGACGAGGCGCTGGTGTCGTTCGCCCGGCTGGTGCGCGAGAACCTGCGGCCGGAAGACTGGTTCTTCCGGCTGGGCGGCGAGGAGTTCGCCGCGCTGATCGTGCATTCAAGCTGCGCCAAGGCCGAAGGGCTGATTGAGCAGATCCGCGCGGACCTCGCCCTGCGCGGCCCGTCGATGGGCAGCCGCGGCGTGACGTTCTCCAGCGGCATCACCGACCACCGCCCGCCGTCGCTGGGCGGGCCCGGCGACGATACGCTGGGTACCATCCTCAAGCGGGCCGACATCGCGCTGTACAGGGCCAAGGCAGACGGGCGCAACAGGACCATCTGCGCGCCCCACGAGAAGGTCGACGCGGATTGATCCGGCTTGAGACCGGGACGGCGATCGGCGGCGGGTGGACACCGATCCTGATCCACAGCACGCTGCATCGCGTACCCCCGGCAGGACGCCCGGACGGCGCCTCCGCGGACCGCCGCGCGCCCGGACCCCGCCTGACAGTCGCCCCCCGTTGCCCGCCTCCCAGACAGAAAGCTGAAAATGTCCCGACATGATCCAAAACGCCTGACCGCCCTGGAAGCGGACGAGCGCGGGACCCTGCGGAAGAAGGAGATCGAGGACGTCGGGGTGCTGGAGGATGAGACACTGTTCGTCCTGGAGCGCATCAGCCGCGTTGCGGCGGCGGCGCTCAACATGCCGATCACCCACGTGAGCTTCCTGGACGGCGACCGGCAATGGGTCCGCGCGGCGGTCGGCATCGATCCGGTCGAGGTTCCGATCGCGGACGGCTTCTGCATCCATGCGATCGAGGCCGGGGAGATGCTGGTGGTGGAAGACACCATGCACGACGACCGGTTCGCGCAGAGCCGGTTCGTGACCGGCGATCCGCACATCCGATTCTATGCCGGCGTTCCCCTCATCACCCAGAACGATATCGCGATCGGCACCCTGTGCGCCATCGACAACGCGCCGCGCACCTTCCGCCCGGAAGAGCGCGCGCTGCTGAAGGACCTGGCCGAGCTGACGATGCATCAGCTGGAGCTCGGCCGCGCGGCGTTCGTGGACGGCCTGACCGGCAGCTGGAACCGGCGGATGCTGTCGCGCGTGGCGACGGCGGAGTTGCGCCGCTCGTCGCGCACCGGCCGGACATTCTCCATCGCCATGCTCGACATCGACCATTTCAAGCAGCTGAACGACAGCTTCGGCCATGGCGCCGGCGACGATGTGCTGGTGCGCTTCACCGAGCTGATCCGCGAGCGGCTGCGGCCCGAGGACTGGCTGTTCCGGCTGGGCGGCGAGGAATTCGGCGTGCTGATCGTCCACGCTGGAGCGGACGACGCTGTGCGGGTGGTCGACCGGATGCGAGCGGCGCTTGCGCTGGAGGGGGCGCTTGCCCACACGCGCGCGGTGACGTTCAGCGCGGGGATTGCGGAACACCGTCCGGGCGCGCTTGCATCCGACACGCTGAAGGCGATGCTGGAGCGCGCCGACAAGGCCCTCTACCGGGCCAAGGAGGCCGGGCGGGACCGGACCGTGTGCGAGCCGTCGCCGTATCGGCACTGATACGCGCAACCGCCCGGCGCGAGCCGCCGCCGGGCCAGCCTTCGGAGAGGAATGAGCCATGTCGATTGCGTTCTGGTGCGTGCTGGTGGCATGCGTGCTGCCGTTCCTGGCGGCCTTTCCGGCCAAGGCCGATCCGGAGCTGGACAACCGCGACCCGAGGGCGCGCCATGCCGTGCAGACGGGGCTGCAGCGCCGCGCCTACGCGGCGCACCAGAACTCCTGGGAAGCGCTGCTGATCTTCGCCATCGCGGTGATCGTCGCGGACATCAACGGCGGTCCCCAGCAGGCGGTGAACGCGCTGGCGATCGTCTTCATCGTGGTGCGGATCGCCTACATCGCGGCCTATCTGAAGGGCGTTGGCTTCATCCGGTCGGGGCTGTGGTCGGCCGGGCTGATCCTGTCGATCGCCATCTTCACCAGCCCGGTCTGGGGCTGAGCCTCCGCAGGTACGAAAAAGGCCCGCCCCTTGGCGAGGGGGCGGGCCTTTCGGACGGAAACCGCAAGAGCACTTTTCCTGGGATTGCTGGGCAGCGCGCGACCGCGCGCCGGCCGGAGGCCGCCCTCCCGGGGCCGGTGCGCGTCGGCGCACTCGGCGTGAGGGGCAGGTCTAATGCTCAGATCTGCCGTTCGACCATCAGCTTCTTGATCTCGGCGATCGCCTTGGCCGGGTTCAGGCCCTTCGGGCAGGCGTTCGCGCAGTTCATGATGGTGTGGCAACGGTAGAGGCGGAACGGATCTTCCAGGTCGTCCAGCCGCTCGCCGGTCGATTCGTCGCGGGAATCGTGAATCCAGCGATAGGCCTGCAACAGCACGGCCGGGCCGAGATAGCGGTCGGAGTTCCACCAGTAGCTCGGGCACGACGTCTGGCAGCAGGCGCAGAGAATGCACTCGTAGAGGCCGTCGAGCTTGACCCGGTCCTCGTGGCTCTGGCGCCACTCGCGCTGCGGGGTCGGCGTGACCGTCTTCAGCCACGGCTCCACCGAGCGCAACTGGGCGTAGAAGTTGGTGAGGTCGGGCACCAGGTCCTTCACCACCGGCATGTGCGGCAGCGGGTAGAGCGTCACCGGCCCGGTGACCTCGTCCATGCCGCTGGTGCAGGCGAGGTGGTTGATGCCGTTGATGTTCATCGCGCACGAGCCGCAGATGCCCTCGCGGCAGGAGCGGCGGAAGGTCAGCGTCGGGTCGACCTTGTTCTTGATCCAGATGAGCCCGTCCAGGATCATCGGTCCGCAATCGTCGGTATCGACAAAGTAGGTGTCGATGCGCGGCGTGCGGCCGTCATCCGGGTTCCAGCGATAGACCTTGAATTCCCGAAGGTTTTCGACGCCCTTGGGCTTGTCCCAGGTCTTGCCCTTGGAGACCTTCGAGTTCTTCGGAAGCGTGAGCTCGACCATCGTCGTCTTTCCTCAACGTGGCTCAAACGAAGGAGCGGCAGCCGCTCCAGACAAGATGAGCATGGCGTTCTCGGCGTTCTCTCCGGCCGTGACGTAGCCGCAGGCCGCGAGCGCCTTCAACAGATCCTCCTGCCAGAACGAGGCGTGCGTCGTCTCGACGACGATCGCGCGCGGCCAGCGCTCGGCAGGGGTGGCGGCGAAGTAGGGCACCAGGGCGCGGTCTTCGTAGCCCTCGATGTCGATCTTGAGGACGCCCACCGGGGCATCGTAGGCGGCGAGGCGATCGGCGAGGCGGACGACGTCGACCTCGTAGCCGAGCGACCGGTCGCCCTGGAAGGCGTGCAGCGAGGCGCGGCCCTGGTTGCCCGAGGCGTTGGCCCACAGCGTCGCCGTCGACGGCTCGGCGCCCACCGCGAACGGCTCGATGGAGACCCGTTCGGCGACGCCGTTGGCGGCGATGTTGTAGGCGAGCCGGCCGCGCGAGACCGGATGCGGCTCGAACGCCACCACGTGGGCGCCGTCGGGCGCGCGGGCCGCGGTGGAGATCGCGTAGACGCCGAGATTGGCGCCGATGTCGACGAACAGCTCGCCCGGCCGGAGCTGGGCCAGCACGAAGGCGCGCTCGTCGGCCTCGGGCAGCCGGCCCTTGGCGGCCAGGTCGAAGCCGTCCTTGTTGTCGCGGGGCGACACCCGGAAGGCCAAGCCCTCGACCTCGACGTCGAGCTCGTCGTCGGGCAGCAGGTGGCGGACGCGGCGGCGGACCCAGCTGCGCGGTCCCGGTGCCAGTCCCCGGCCACGGGCGAGCGCGAGCATCGCCCGCATCGCCGCGCCGGGCTTGAGGCTGCCGAAGGGAGCCGCTGTCAGGGGGGCCGTCATCTCGGTCATGGTCGCCACGCGCCGCCGGTCCTCAATAGACCCGCTTGGCCGGCTCGATGTAGCTGATGTCGTTCGACAGCGTGTACGAGTGAACCGGGCGGGTATCGAGGACGACCTCGCGCTTCTCGATGTCGCAGAACGACAGCGTGTGCTTCATCCACTCGTCGTCGTTGCGATCCGGATAGTCCTCGCGGGCATGGGCGCCGCGGGATTCCAGCCGGTTGCGGGCCGAGTCCATGGTCACGACCGCCTGGCAGATCAGGTTGTCGAACTCCAGCGTCTCGATCAGGTCCGAGTTCCAGACCAGCGAGCGGTCGGTGACCTTCACGTCGTCGGCGCTCGCCCACACGTCGTGGATCAGCTTGTGGCCTTCCTCCAGCACCTCGCCGGTGCGGAACACGGCGCAGTTGGACTGCATCGTGCGCTGCATCTCGTCGCGCAGTTCCGCGGTGGAGGTGCCGCCGGAGGCGTAGCGGAAGTGGTCGAGACGGGCGATGGCCGGCTCGCCGGCGTTCTTCGGCAGCTCGGCGTGGCTCTCGTTCGGCCCGATCGTCTCGGCGCAGCGGTGCGCCGCGGCGCGGCCGAACACGACGAGGTCGATGAGCGAGTTGGAGCCGAGGCGGTTGGCGCCGTGGACCGACACGCAGGCCGCCTCGCCGATGGCCATCAGGCCCGGCACGACCGCGTCCGGGTCGCCGTCGACCTTGGTCAGCACCTCGCCGTGGAAGTTCGTCGGGATGCCGCCCATGTTGTAGTGGACGGTCGGCAGCACCGGGATCGGCTCCTTGGTCACGTCGACGCCGGCGAAGATGCGGGCCGATTCGGAGATGCCCGGCAGCCGCTCGTGCAGGATCGCCGGATCCAGGTGATCCAGGTGCAGGAAGATGTGGTCCTTGAGCTTGCCGACGCCGCGGCCCTCGCGGATCTCCATGGTCATCGACCGGGAGACCACGTCGCGGGACGCCAGGTCCTTCGCCGACGGCGCGTAGCGCTCCATGAAGCGCTCGCCCTCGGAGTTGGTGAGATAGCCACCTTCGCCGCGCGATCCCTCGGTGATCAGGCAGCCGGCGCCGTAGATGCCGGTCGGGTGGAACTGCACGAACTCCATGTCCTGCAGCGGCAGGCCGGCGCGCAGCACCATGGCGTTGCCGTCGCCGGTGCAGGTGTGCGCCGAGGTGCAGGAGAAGTAGGCGCGGCCGTAGCCGCCGGTCGCCAGGATCACCTTGTGGGCGCGGAACCGGTGGATCGAGCCGTCGTCCATGCACATGGCCATGACGCCGCGGCAGACGCCGTCGTCCATGATCAGGTCGAGGGCGAAATACTCGATGTAGAACTCCGCCGAATGGCGCAGCGACTGGCCGTAGAGCGTGTGCAGGATGGCGTGGCCGGTGCGGTCGGCCGCCGCGCAGGTGCGCTGGGCGGTGCCCTTGCCGAAATGGGTGGTCATGCCGCCGAACGGGCGCTGGTAGATGCGGCCGTCCTCGGTGCGCGAGAAGGGCACGCCCCAGTGCTCGAGCTCGTAGACGGCGGCGGGCGCGTTGCGCACCAGATACTCGATGGAATCCTGGTCGCCGAGCCAGTCCGACCCCTTGACGGTGTCGTACATGTGCCAGCGCCAGTCGTCCTCGCCCATGTTGCCGAGCGACGCGGCGACGCCGCCCTGGGCGGCGACGGTGTGGGAGCGGGTCGGGAAGACCTTGGTGATGCAGGCGGTCTTCAGCCCGGCCTCGGCCGCGCCGACGACGGCGCGCAGGCCGGCGCCGCCGGCACCCACGACGACGACGTCGAAGATGTGATCGATGATCGGATAGGCCTCGCCCATCAGGGCCGGGCCGCTTCCGTTGCCTGCACCCTTGGAGCCCGCGCCGTTCGAGCCGGTGCCGTTGCTGCCAGCCATGGCGTTAGCCTCCGAAGCTGATTTTCAGAATCGCGAAGATCGAGGCCGCGGCGACGATCAGCGCAAAGAAGGTGTTGGCGATCAGGAGCAGCACGCGCTGCGGTTCGCCGTGAACGTAGTCCTCGATGATGATCTGCATGCCGAGGCGCATGTGGTAGCTGACCGAGATCATCGTCAGGATGAACACGATCGCCACCCAGGGCGACGCCAGACGGTCGAGCACGACCTCGTGCGATTCGCCGGCGAGCGAGATCATCAGGATCACGAAGAAGATGACGAGGGGGACGTTGGCGAGCGCCGTCAGGCGCTGGTGCCAGAAGTGGTGGGTTCCGGAGCGCGCCGAGCCGAGGCCGCGCACGCGCTTCAGCGGGGTGGTCATGTCAGCCATGGTCGCCTCCTAGATCACGATCAGCGCGACGATCCAAAGAAGGATCGTGAGCGACACGGAGCCGATGATGGTGGCCCAGGCGAGCATTTCGCGCGGCTTCTCATCGAAGCCCTTGCCGGTGTCCCAGATGAAGTGGCGCAGACCGCCGATCATGTGGTGCATCAGCGCCCAGGTGAAGCCGAACAGGAGGATCATCCCGATCACCGAGCCGAAGAAGCCGTTCGCAGTTGCGAAGGCGTCCGGGCCGCTGGCGGCGGCGACCAGCCACCACACGATCAGGATCGTGCCGAAGAACAGCGCCGAACCGGTGATGCGATGCATGATCGACATCACCATGGTGATGATCGGCCGGTAGATGGAAAGATGGGGCGAAAGTGGTCGGTTTGCCTTGGCGTCGACCTGCGACATTACGCGTTCTCCGGGATGCACCGCCGGGCGGTTTCTGGCATCGTTCTAGCCTGCGGTCTCCCCCCCGTCAAAGCCGGGCGGCATGTTTCCGCATTGCGTCTTTTTGCAGCGCCCTGATAGCAGCAAGCAAGGTCGGCTCACAGCCAATACGGATCGGCGCGGCCGCTGGATGCGTGGCGCCGCGGCATTCCGGGAAGACCGGCTTCAGACGCGCCGTTCGCGGGCGGCGATCCGCTTGTGCAGGTGCACCATGAAGGCGGTGGCGAACATCGGCGTCACCAGATTCAGCAGCGGCACGGCCAGAACGCCCGCGATGACCAGCCCGGCCAGGAAGATCGTGAGGCCGTTGCGGCTGCGCATCGCCTTGGTCTCGGCTTCCGAATGGAATCGCATGGCCGCGGCCTCGAAATATTCCCGTCCGAGCAGGTAGCCGTTGACCACGAAGAAGGCGGCGATGTTGACCAGCGGCACGAGCAGCAGCAGCAGCGCGAGGACGTTGCCGAGGATGACGACACCGGTGAATTTCACCGTGTGCCAGAGGCCGCGGACGAGCGGGACGTCGCGGCCGGGCGTGTCGGCCGGGTAGTCGAGCCGCTCCACCGTGCCGGCGATCTCGTCCTGGAAGATGCCGGCGACGGCCGCCGAGACCGGGGCGGCGAGGAAGGCGAGGCCGAAGATCATGCCGATGCCGGTGACGATGGAGATCACCGTCTCCAGCCAGCCGTAGGGCAGGTCGACATAATGGCTGAGCGCCGCCTCGACGCCGATCCACGCCATCACCAGCAGCGCCAGGGTGATTCCCAGCGTCTTCAGGAACACCGGCCGCAGTTGCGGCGAGAAGATTTCGGAGAAGGCGCGGGAGGCGCTCGCGAGCATGAAGCGGGGCCGTGATCCGGAGGGCTGACGAGAGCGAGATAGGGCTTTCCGGCGCCGCGCT
>Ga0207904_1000637_pt1 | contig 12355 bp, 13 predicted proteins | sample MalvirmetaMSP118_FD_184232 | JGI IMG/M metagenome (GOLD analysis project Ga0207904, IMG submission 184232) | Marine viral communities from the Deep Pacific Ocean - MSP-118 (SPAdes) | ecosystem: Environmental > Aquatic > Marine > Oceanic | place: Pacific Ocean | collected 2011-05-30 | reverse complement strand
AACGCGCGGCGGTTCGGACGACCGGTCATGGCGACGCCTTTCTGGCGACGATGCGGGCGATCTGATCGGTCAGGGTAGCGATCTCGCGCGCGGCCGCTGCTGCATTGTCGATTTCCGAGACCAGGCGGCCGGTCTGCGCAGCGGCCGCGAAGGCGATGCGCTGCCCGACGGTGGCGGAGAGAACCGGCGGATCGTGATCGGCCAGCGCCTCGGCTGTTTCGCGTGCGAGCACGGTGCGCGCCGCGCACCGATTGAGAACGAAGCGTGCGACGAGTTCGGGCCGATAGATGCGCGCTTCGTTGACGAGCGATAGCATCTCGGCCGACGCCCAACCATCAAGTGGCGACGGCTGTACGGGAATGAGAACGAGATCGGCGGCAAGCAGGGCCGAACGCATCAACCCGGCGACACGCGGCGGGCCGTCGATGACGATGTGATCGACGTTGCGTGCGAGCTCGGGCGCCTCGCGATGGAGCGTATCGCGTGCCAGGCCAACGACGCCGAAGCGGCGCGGAAGATGTTCACGGGCGCGCTGCTCGGACCAGTCGAGGGCCGAACCTTGCGGGTCGGCGTCGATCAGCGTGACGCGATTCCCGCGCTGAGCCCATTCACCGGCGAGATGCAGGGCGAGTGTCGTCTTGCCAGTGCCGCCCTTCTGATTGAGCAACGCGACGATCATCGCTTGCCTCCCGATTGACGATCGAGAGGCAGCTTCGATGTACCTGATCGGGTCGCGGAAGCGTTGGCTTCACGCGCTTTCGAGGGGCTTGGCGCAGGGACTTGAGCGATGTTTTCCACATCGCGAGCGCCCTCTACAGAGTTAGATTCTTTGTTAGACTCTAAGTTACGGGCGCGATTTGTCTTTTTTGTTCCACACTTTGGACGGCATTCGGGTTCCCGATAGCACGAGCCGCGGGTTCCCGATGGCACGATAGTGCCGGTTCCCGATAGCACGACGCCGTCCACAGGCTTTCCACAAGCCGGGACAGGCTCGAAGGCGAGCAGCGTGCGGCCGCCCGCCTCGACTTCGAGAAAGAGCGAGTATCCGGGCAGCGGCTGGCGGCGGATGATATGGCGCAGCTCGAAGGCGAAGCGCTTGTAGGGCGACAGGCTGCCCGATTTCTGGTGGAGATGGCGGAAGTCGAAGCGCCAGCCGCCGCGCTGCCGCCCGCCATGCTTGCGCACCAGCCGATAGAGCCAGCGATCGAGCCCGCCGGTCAGGCCGAAATAGGCGCGGTCGATGGTCAGCACGAGCCCGTCGTCGAGCACGGCGCGATAGAACCAGTCCGGCACGATCAGCTCGATACCGTCGGGTCGGCCTTGATGGTCGGTGCGCTCCTGCCATTCGTTGATCCAGGAGAAGCGATGACGCCGGCCTTCGCTCGGCTGACGGATCGAGGTGGAAACGGTGGTGGACTGGAGACGGTCGAGCGCAGCCTTGAGACGCTGATAGTCGCGCATCGAGGTGCCGCGGCCGACGAAGGTCAGGATTTCATAGGGCGTCGCCGCCATTAGGCGCGACGTTCGGAAACCCCCGTCGCGGGCTTCGACGATCTGGCTTGCGGCCCAGATGAGGATGTCGGCGTCCCAGATGGTCGCCATGCCGTGGTCCGGCACGGCCTCGACGCGAATCGAGACGCCCCCGGCGGTGAAATCGATCGGCGCGATGCGATGGGACTTGGACAGGGAGAAGAAGGGATAGGCCATGAGATCCTGCGCGTCTCGTGGCGCGAAACCGCCGGGGAGCGCCCGGAACAGATCGAGCTGTCCGCGCTCCGACAGGGATCGACCCCGCACCATCATTTAGAAGACCGCTCGCGCTCAGCGCGCGTGGCGGCCGGGTTGCGGACCGTCGGGGAGCGTCTGGGGCTTGGCGGGCAACACGCACCCGCGCGGATCGGAGGTGGACGTCACGGCGCCGCGCGCCGCCCAGGCTTCGAGGTCATCGACCGAATAGACGACGCGGCCACCGAGTTTTCGGTACGCTGGACCGGTTCCGTAGGTGCGGTGCTTTTCCAGGGTGCGGGCGGAGAGGCTGAGAAATTGAGCAGCTTCCTTGGTGCGCAGGAAGCGCGGCGGCAGTGCGGCGTGATTGGTTCGCATGGATAAGGCCTCCGTGGTGTAGTCGGTGACCGCTGCGGTTCAGCGGCGAATGGCGATCACGGTGGCGGAGGAGGAACGGCGCGAGGGAGTGCGAAGATGTCGAAAAAGATTCACACCCTCTCGAACGTCGCATCAAGTCGGAGGGAACGGGGGCGCGAACCTTTCAGTCTGCCCAAATGGCAAGGCTCGACCTATCGGGAAGCTACGCCGGACTTTGGCGTCATCGGGCTCGGTGCTTGTGGAGCAGTGTGCGATAGCCGCCAGCCACAAGGTCGAAGCCGGTGCGTACCCGGCGCATCACGACGTCGCGCAGCGGCATCGACTTCCACGAAATCGCGGTGTCGCGCTCTGCGGCGAACACGGCCTCCGCGATGTCCTGATATGTGGCGCCGGCCCGCCGGCCATCGATCGCCCGGAGCATTTCGATGAGATGGCGCTTGCGCTGGGCGGTGAGGCGATCGTCAGGTGCCGCCCGATGATGAACGAGAGCGTCCCGGAAGCGGAACAGCGCATCGACGCGATCATGGAGAAGCGGATCGACGGGCGTGAGGACGGCTACCGGGCCGCGAGGTGCTTTGCCGTCGAGCGCAATGGCAGCGAAGCGCTCGCCGGCCACGACAAAGCGGAGATAGAGGCCTTCCTCAGCCGACCTGGCGCTGATCGGATCGACGGCGATCGTTGCCGTGATCAAGCCTGGAACGACTATTGGCGTCAGAATGATTGCGGCCGGATCGACAGCGGGGCTCCAGAAGATGTCGGCGTTTGTGGCGGGCAGGATCGGAGGTATCGGGAAAGCGCAACCCCCAGTGCGCGCTCAGCGCCGCTATGGCATGATCATCCGATGGATCCGAAGCCGCGACTTCTCGCTGATAGTCGGAATTGCGCCGGAGGAATTCCCAGGCGAGTTCCGCCGAGTTCAGGTCATTCAGGTATCGATATGTCTCGGCGTCTCGCCAATTGTCCTGCGCCACCATCCCGATTTGCCTCCTCGAGCCTGTGCAGTGGATCCGCATGCCCTTGGAAGATCGCGGCAAAGTTGACGTCTGGATAGCGGGGCAACCGGCATATGGCGATGCGCTCTGTGCATCACCTCGGGCGTCTAGTGGTAGGCAGACCGCAGGAGGTCGCGGTAACCGTTCTCCGTCATCCACCGCGCACGAGCGAGATGGGATTCGTGAACCCGCAGGGCGCGTTCGGGTTGGTTGTCGGGGTCGAGACCGAAGACGACGCGAACGACTTCACGCCAGTGTGCAGCGTCCGCTTCGGCGTCGAGCAATCGCAGGTAGGTCACGACATGGTCGCGATCATAGTCGGTCACGTGCTCACTCTTCGGTGGCTCATCCAGGAAATCGACTTTGCCCATGTGTACTCCTGTGTCTCGGCGCGGCGCCGCAACCGGCTATGGTTAACGCAAACTCACCAGGATTGTGCAGAGGCACCGCGAAATCGCTGTGAGGGACAGGCGCCACACCATTCGGCAGGTTCTTTTCAGGCCGTCGTTTCCTGATCCTGCTTCGCCGCGGCATGAACGATCATCACCCCTTCGCCCCGGGCGGAGTTGAGGAGAACGACGCCATTGGCTTCGAGGGCCCGGCGGACCTGATCACGCGTGCTCTCGTACACCCTCAGATCGTTTTCCGATTCGAGGCGCTTGGAAGCGGTCAGCGATACTCGGGCCTTGTCAGCGAGCGTCTCCTGCGTCCAACCCAGTAGCGCGCGCGGCCCGCGACTGTCGGGCGGTGATCATGCATCATCACCTCCTACAGTCACGAATACGCACGCCAGAACTACGACTTCTCTATTCGGACCAACCGGATAGCGTGGTTTCCCACACTCCCCAGCGGTTCATTTACATACTATAGTTGATAAACTCAAAGTATGTAAATCGCGATCTTCCTGCGCATGGATATGCGCAAACTGGTCGGCCGGAACTTCGCCCGCCTGCGTCGGGAGAAAGGCCTGACCCAGGAAGATGTCGAAGCACGTTCCGGTTTCAGCCAGCAGTACCTGAGCAGCCTGGAACGCGGCCGTAGGAATCCGACTGTGATCACGTTATACGAACTGGCCCAAGCCCTCGGCGTCAGCCACGTCGATCTGGTCGAGCCCGGCGACAAGGTTTGAGCGGCACACCCGCGAGGATCAGCTTCTCTTCGTGTCGGCACAAGACCGCCACAGGATGGGATCAGCGGAAGCGGCGGGACAATTTAACTTGCGACATCACCTCGGCCTCGGCCTCGGCGGTCAAGTCGTATATGCGCGCTCGCCGTTCCCCGTCCCCTTGCGGGGAGGTGCCTCGACCTGAATTGAACCCAGTCGAAGTCCGTTTCGTCGATCCACATGCGATGGAGGATCACGGCGATTTTGCGCGCCAACGCGGTGATCGCCTTCTTGTGGCCTCGGCGCCCCGAGATCCGTCCGTTGCGATCAACTTCGCAGGATTGTTGACTCTTTCAGTCGTTCTTCGTTGCACAACGACGACATTGTGCCGTTGTGCAACCTTCGCTGGCCAGCCGGCGGACCCAGGACTCAAGCGGCGGCGTAGTGGGAGAAGACGTCCGTGCTGCCATTCCGACGGATCAGGAACACGTCGTAGGCCTCGCGCTCGTTCTCGGGCCCCATGCCGGGCGATCCATAGGGCATACCGGGCACCGCGAGGCCCACTGCGTCAGGGCGCTCGCCCAGCAGGCGGCGAATGTCGGCCACAGGGACGTGACCCTCGATCATGTAGCCCTCGACCCGCGCAGTATGGCAGGAGGCCATCTCCTGCGGGATGCCACTGTCCAGCTTGTAGCGCATGAGCGCGGTCCCGGCACTCTGCTCGGTCGTGACCGCGAAACCATCACTTTCCAGGATCTCGATCCAGGCCGAGCAGCAGCCACAATTCGGATCCTTCATCACATGGATTGCCGGTCCGGCGCCTTGCGCCAGCGCCGCCAAGGGCGATGCAGCCAGCATTGCCGCTCCGCCGATCAGGAGCGTGCGGCGGGAAAAACTGTCTTGGATCATCTGATTTTCCTTTCGAGATTGCATGTGTGTGGCAAGTCAGAGATCGACCCGTCTGAGCCGCAAGGCGTTGGTGATCACCGAGACGGAGGACAGGCTCATCGCCGCCGCCGCGATCATCGGCGAAAGCAGAAGGCCGGTAACGGGGTAGAGCAGCCCGGCCGCGATGGGGACGCCAAGCGCGTTGTAGGCGAAGGCGAAGAAAAGGTTCTGCTTGATGTTGCGCAGGGTGGCGCGGGCCAGTTTCCGAGCGCGGACGATGCCCATCAGGTCACCGCCCAGCAGGGTGATGCCTGCGCTTTCCATCGCAACATCGGCCCCGGTGCCCATGGCGATGCCGACATCGGCGGCGGCTAGCGCGGGCGCGTCGTTCACCCCGTCGCCCGCCATGGCGATCTTGTGGCCGTCGCGGCGCAACTGGTCGATCAGGTCCTTCTTGGCCTCGGGCAGGATGCCCGCCCGCACTTCGTCGATGCCGAGCTTGCCCGCCACCGCCTGCGCCGTGCGTTCATTGTCGCCCGTGGCCATGATCACCCGTAGCCCCTGCGCGTGCAGTTCGCGGATAGCCTGAGCCGTCGAGTCCTTTATCGGGTCGGCGACCGCCACGATGCCGACGAGCGCGCCATCGAGCGCGATGAACATCGCCGTCTTGCCCTCGGCCCGCAGGATGTCGGCCTCTGCCTCGGCCTGCGTGGAGTCGAGCCCCATCTCCTTCATCATTGCCGTATTGCCGAGCGCCACGGCACGGCCGCCAACCCTGCCGTGCACGCCCTTGCCTGTGACTGCTTCGAAGTCCTTGGCCTCTTGACGCGGCGCACCCTGCGCCTCGGCGCCCTCGACGATCGCCTCGGCGAGCGGGTGTTCAGAGCCGCGCTCCAGAGCTGCGGCCAGCGACAGCAGATCCGTCTCGGTCAGATCTCCAAGCGCGACCGTATCCGTCAGTTTCGGCTTGCCCATGGTCAGTGTGCCGGTCTTGTCCACGATCAGCGTGTCGACCCCCGCCATGCGTTCCAGCGCCTCGGCGTCCTTGATCAGCACACCCGCTTGTGCGCCGCGCCCCGCTGCCGTGGTGATCGAGATCGGCGTCGCCAGCCCGAGCGCACAGGGGCAGGCGATGATCAACACCGACACAGCAGACGCGATGGCGAAGACAAGCGCGGGCTCGGGGCCAACGGTCAGCCAGACGACGAAAGCGACAATGGCGATGGCCACCACAGTCGGCACGAACACCGCCGACACCCGGTCGGCCAAACCCTGGATAGGTGCGCGGGACCGGCGCGCGTTCGACACCATCGCCACGATCTGCGCCAGCACGGTATCAGACCCGACTTTGCCGGCCTCGATCACGAGGGAGCCGTTCTTGTTGATCGTGGCGCCGGTCACTGCATCGCCCGGGCCTTTTTCGACCGGCATAGACTCGCCGGTCAGCATGCTTTCATCGAGCGATGAGCGGCCCTCGATCACGGTGCCGTCGACAGGGACGGCATCGCCCGGGCGCACGCGAAGCCGATCGCCCTCCATGATGTTCTCGAGCGGCGCGTCGTATTCGGTGCCGTCCGGCAGGATCCGTCGCGCAGTCTTCGGCGCGAGGTCCAGAAGCGCGCGGATCGCGTCGCCGGTGCGCTCGCGGGCGCGCAGCTCGAGAACCTGGCCCACGAAGACCAGCGCCACGATCACGACCGCCGCCTCGAAGTAGGTGCCGACGCCATGGCCCATCCGGTACTGTTCCGGAAACACGCCCGGCAGGAAGGTGGCGACGATCGAGTAAAGGTAGGCCGCCGCAACGCCGATGCTGATCAGGGTCCACATGTTTGGACTGCGGTTCACGATCGAATCCCAGCCGCGCCGGAAGAATGGCAGCGCCGCCCAGAGGATGATCGGCGTGGCCAGCACGAATTCCAGATAGCTGGCCGTCTGGTGCCCGATCCAGTCGCGCACCGGCAGCGCCACCAGTTCGCCCATCGTCAGGATGATGAGCGGCACCGCCGCGGCAGCCGAGATCCACATTCGGCGGGTGAAGTCGGTCAATTCCTCGCTGGGCTCGTCCGAGGGCACCATCGGCTCGAGCGCCATGCCGCAGATCGGGCAGGAACCCGGCGCATCGCGAACGATCTCGGGATGCATCGGACAGGTGTACTGGACGTTGGCCGGAACAGCCTTCTTCTGTCCGGCGGCGCGGCCGGAAGCATAGAACCACGGATCCGCCTTGAACTTCGTCTGGCACTTCTCCGAGCAGAAATGGAAGGTCTCGCCCTGGAACTCGGCGTGACGTCCGTCCGGCTTGACCGCGACCGTCATCCCGCAGACCGGATCCTTCGTCGTCTCCGTCCCCGCCGGGATGTCAGGCGCCCCGTGATGATGATCGTGCTCCATGGTCTGCCAGCCTTTCGGTCTCTCGTTTCAGCTTGCTGCTTCCACTCGTTGGAAGCTCAAGCCCATTTTAGTGATGGTCGTGAGCGCCTTCCCGGACCGGATTGTGCGCCAGGAACACCCCCACGAAAAGGAACACCAGCGCCATGCCGATGAGGGCAAGAACGACGATCAGCGGATCGGACCGCCACTTCATCGCGGCGAAGGCGGCCAGCACCACGGCATCAAGTGCGATGGCCGTCAGCAACACCCAGCCTTGTGCGCCGATTTCCTCGCGCAGATGCCGGAACACGCCGAAGTGGATGATCATGTCCATCACCAGATAGAAGAAGGCCCCGAGCGAGGCGATGCGGCTGAGGTCGAAGAAGACCGTCAGGAAGCCCGCGATCACGACGGTGTAGACGAGCGTGTGGTCCTTGATAGTGCCCGGCATCCCGAAATGGCTGTGCGGGATCATCTTCATGTCCGTCAGCATCGCCAGCATCCGCGAGACCGCGAACACGCTGGCGATCAGACCCGAGGCAGTGGCCACCAGCGCCAGCGCCACCGTCAGGTAGAAGCCGGTCTGCCCGAGGGCGGGCTGGGCCGCTTCAGCCAGCGCATAGTCCTTCGCCGCCACGATGCGGTCGAGCGGCAGGCTGGAGCCGACGGCGAAGGCGACCAGCAGATAGACGACGACGCAGATGGCGATCGACAGGACGATGGCCCGGCCCACATTGCGGTGCGGGTCGGTGACCTCGGCGCCGCTGTTGGTGATGGTCGTGAACCCCTTGAAGGCGAGGATGGACAGCGCGAGCGACGCGACGAACCCGCTTGCGCTAGAATCTCCGGCCGACGCCTCGAACGAGATGCCGCTGGCCCACAGACCGGCCGCCCCGAACAGCGCGATGCCGCCCACCTTGAGAACAGCCATAACGATGGACAACAGCCCGACCGACCGGCTGCCCGAGACGTTCACGAGCCAGGCGAGGACGATCAGCCCGACGCCGAGGATTGGCACCAGCACGCTATCCGGATCGCCGCCAAATGCCCGCAGCGTGTAGGTGCCGAACGTGCGCGCGACGAGGCTTTCGTTGATGACCATCGACAGCGCCATCAGGAGGGCGGCGCCCGCCGCGACCGTCGTCGGCCCGTACGCTTTCTTCAGGATCATCCCGATGCCGCCCGCAGAGGGATAGGCGTTCGACATCTTGATGTAGGTATAGGCGCTGAACGCGGTCACGATGGCGCCCACGACGAACGAGAGCGGGAAGAGCGGCCCGGCAAGCTCGGCGATCTGTCCGGTGAGCGCGAAGATGCCCGCGCCGATCATCACACCCGTTCCCATGGCCACCGCGCCAGGAAGGGTAATGCTGTTCTTCTCGTAATCGCTTTTCGTCATGGATTTTCCTTTTCCGGCCTTCTGCGCATCGCCACCCAGAGCAGCGGCAAGCCCGTCACAAGGCCGAGGCCGAGAACTGCCCAAGTCGCCCGGCCGAGGTCTCCGCTCACTGCTTCCCCGCCGAAATGGGCGAGCAGGAAGCTTGCCGGGACAATGCCGGCCAGTGTCGCGACGGCGAACCGCCAGGCGTGCAGACGGCTGAGCCCGGCCGCATAGCTGATCATGTCGAAGGATACGAAGGGCATCAGGCGGCTGGCAAAGACCGTCGCCGTCAACGCGGTCTGCGACCCGAAGAGCCCGGCATCGACGCGGTCACCGAATACGCGCCGCAGGACATCATGCCCCAGAACCCGCGCGAGGCCGAATGCGATCAGCGCGCCGAGTTCCGCGCCGATCACGATCTGCACCGTCCCCCACAGATGCCCGTAGGCAGCTCCCGCCGCCAACGCGATGGGCGCGCTCGGGATCGGGCTGGCCACGACCGCGAGGGTCATGAGCGTAACGATCAGGACCGGCCCCCAGAGACCCGCGCGCGCGACAAGCATCTCCAGGCGCTCGCCGTCCATCAGGCCGCGCAGATCGGCGAACACCGACGGCGCGAACTGCCAGACACCGAGCATGGCGATCCCGAGGATCGCCATGCCTGCGAGGATGATTGCGCGCAGGCTCATCTCAGATCGCCGCGACGGCCTTCGCCAGAAGGCCGCGCACCTCACCCGCGACCGCCGTCAGTTCGGCGTTCTCGATCGCCTGCATCGATGCCACCGGGTCGATCGCGCTGACTTCCACGCCGCCCTCGACTTCGCGCAGGATCACGTTGCAGGGCAGCATCGCGCCCACACGCGGCTCGATCCCGATAGCCTGATGCGCCATCTTCGGATTGCAGGCGCCGAGGATGCGATAGGCCGGCATCTCGGCATCGAGCTTCTTCTTCATCGTCGCCTTGACGTCGATCTCGGTCAGGACACCGAAGCCATGGTCCGCCAGCGCCTTGCGCGTGCGGGCGTCGACATCGTCGATACCGGTGTCCGGGATCATGCGATTGATTGTGTAAGCCATTGAGAAGTCCTTTCTCTTATTTTCGAAGATATTTGATCAGCGCCGCTATGGCCAAAACCACCAGCGCGAGGATCAGCAGGCCGAAGAGCCAGCCAAATCCCATTCCGAAACCCATTCCGGAGCCCATGTCGTTCCAGTTCATCATCTCATCCTCCTGATTTTCACCCGTAGGGTACGCCTTTTGACCGGCCCTCACGACAACATGGGGCAGGACAGCTGGGGTCGGTTCCGGCACGTCGGGGCGCCCTGTCCGGACGCCCCACCCGGGTCAGGCTGATGCCGTGACCGCGAACTCGGTCATCATGCCGGTCGCAAGGTGCGGCATGTGATGGCAATGCAGCATCCAGCGCGCAGCCTCGCCGGCGTCGAGGGCGACATCGACCATCGCCATCGGCGGCACGTGAACCGTGTCGCGCAGGGCCCCGGCGACGCGGCGCCCGTTCAGGCCGACGACCTGGAACACATGCCCGTGCAGATGTATCGGGTGGGCCATCATCGACATGTTGTGGAACGACAGAACGACCCGCTCGCCGCTGCGCGCGATGATCGGCTGGTGCTGGCCCCAGACCGCTCCGTTGATCGTCCAGACATAGGGCTGCATCGAGCCGCCCAGCATCAGAACATGGCTGCGGTCCACAGGGCGATCCGGCAAGGCATCCAGCGCAATGAGGCGTGCCTCCTGCGCAAGACCGGCGTCGAAAGCGGGTGCTTCGGACTCCGTCACGGCATCCAGGCGCCGGACCTCGGCACCCCGCGAGGCAAGGATCAGGCCGGTGCGCTCCCGCGCGCCTTCGCGCAGGGCGAGGATCGGCCAGGCGCCACCTTCGTTCGGCAGGTCGATCTCGATGTCCAGCCGCTGGCCCATCGCCAGCCCGAACCGCGTGCCCGGGACAGGCTGGACGGCGTGCCCGTCCACCGCGACCAGTCGCGCCTCTACTCCACCGGTTTCGATCCAGAACGCTGTCGCCGCGGCGGCATTGATGACCCGAAGCAGGATGCGCCCGCCATGCTCGACCTGCACCACCTCGGGGTCCGAAAGGGTCCGGTCGTTGGCGAGATAGGCGTCCCAGTCGTAATCGTTCAGGTCCATGGCCATGCCGCCCATCATCCCGCCCATACCGGACATGTTGCCCATCGGCATGCCGCCCATGGCGCCGTGCCCCATGGCACCATGATTCATGCCCTGCATCGCCCCCATGCCTTCCATGGGCGCACCTTGATCGGGCAGCGCAGAGGGACCGGCGCCATCGCCGACATGACCCCCGCTAATCTCCGCCAGCACTTCCTCGGGGGCCCTGAAGGAGAAGTCATGCAGGAACATCACGACCTCTTGCCGGTCGGCGACGATATCCTCTTGCGAGCGCACGATCAGCGGCGCGGCCAGCAGCTGCATTTCCTGGGTAGGTACGTGGCTGTGCATCCAGTGTGTGCCCGGCTGCGCCTCGAAATCATAGGATCGAGTCTCGCCCGCCGCGAGTAGCGGCATCGGCATGTCGGGCACACCATCCTGAGCATTTGGCGGAATCTGGCCGTGCCAGTGGATTATCGTGCCCACGTCGAGATCGTTGGTCAGATCGACACGGAACTTCTGGCCGGGGTCGAGGACAAGCCCCTGACCGCCGGGACCGGCAAGACCGAAGACCGTGGCCGCGCGCCCGTTAATGTCGAGCGTCCGGGTTGCAGCGGAGAGGCTGATTGGGGCCACGGTCTGCGCGAAGGCAAGACGGGGCATATGTGCCGCACCAATGGCGGCAGCACTTGCGGCGAGAAAGCCGCGTCGCGACAGGGTGTTCATGGTCGTCTCCTCGGGACATCCGTCCCGTTCATCAATGCCGATGGGACGCCGCGGGCGTCGGCCCCGGCGCGATCAGAGGAGACGGAACTTGGGAGGTCGTTCGTTCAGTCCTGGTGGATGGCCGACGTGGCTTGCCTCTAACGGGAAGTCATGGCTGACGGGACCGTAGGCGTGTCCAGATTCTCCGACTGGCGATGTCAGGAAGGCCGAAAGACCCGCGCAGACGAACTCGCACATCCCGGCATCGGCCGATCCACAGTGCTGTTCACCTTCACAAACCGGCTGGGCAAGGCCGGGAGAGTGCATCATCTCGCCGACATGGATCGCGTGCTCCGGACTGAATTTCATGTTCATGCGCGCCGCATGCACAGGGGCCACCGTTGTCACCACGGTGATCGCAAGTATGGCTAGCATGGTGACGAGACGGGCGATCATCATTCAAAGATAGGCATTGCTCACGAGAATGTCTATTGCCGTGGCGCGCCTCACCGCTGGCACAACGTGGTCTCGGCGGGACGCGACTGATATTTCGCAGTGATCGGGGATAGACGTCTTGGGAAAAACTCTCCGAAATACTGCCGGGATCGGCCTGGTTGTCGGAGGCGTGATCCTTGCGATCTTTACCGGCTGGCTTCATGCCGGTA
>Ga0207904_1000632_pt1 | contig 12442 bp, 10 predicted proteins | sample MalvirmetaMSP118_FD_184232 | JGI IMG/M metagenome (GOLD analysis project Ga0207904, IMG submission 184232) | Marine viral communities from the Deep Pacific Ocean - MSP-118 (SPAdes) | ecosystem: Environmental > Aquatic > Marine > Oceanic | place: Pacific Ocean | collected 2011-05-30 | reverse complement strand
TCGATGCCGGCGCGGGTCGTCCCGCCCCAGAGATAGGGCGTGCCCAGGAACGTCTCGGCGACCGCGACCCAGTCGGGCGCGGTCTCGGTGACCGGCGCCAGATGCTTGGCGACGACGGCGCCGCCGGTGGCGAGCTTGGCGTAGGTAAGCCCGCCGCGCACCTCCGGACCGCCGACGGCGACGAGCGCCCCCATCGGCAGGGTGGCGAGCGGCGGCAGCTTCAGGTCGGGGCCCGGAAACAGGAAGGTCGACGGAACGGTGACCCGATGGGTCGGCGCCGGGTCGGGAGCGCGCAGCGCCTCGCCCGGCACGTAGCCGACATAGCCGTCCTCCTCGCGCTGGCACCAGGCCCAGCCCTCCGCCGTCTCCTCGAACACCCGGACGAGATCACCCGCCAGCGCCTCGGTATCCAGCGGACCGTCGGCGCGCGGCTCGCGCCGGAGCGGAGCGATCGCCACGCTAATCCGGCGCAGAGCGCCCTCCACGAACCGTTCGGCCGTGACCTTCTCCCGAAGGCGCGCGTCGGCGAGATCCGCACGGGTGGCGTTGAGGCGCCGGTCGAGGGTCACGCCGCTCATCGGGACACTCCGGTCCGCTCCTTGAGAAGCGCGTAGAGGCCGCGGATGGTCTGGGCGGCTCCGCCCTTCGGATGCCCCGGCCGGTCACTCTGGGACCAGGCGAACAGATCCAGGTGCACCCACGCGCCGGCCTTCTCGACGAACCGCTCCAGGAACAGGGCGGCGGTGATCGCGCCGGCGAGCGGCTGGGTGGTGATGTGGTTGATGTCGGCGATGTCGGACTTGAGCCAGGCCCGGTAGCCCGGCCACAGCGGCAGCCGCCAGCTCGGGTCGTTGACCGCGGCTCCGTTCCGGGCAATCGCCTCGGCGAGCGTGTCGTCGGCGGTGAACAGCGCCGGAAGCTCGGGACCGAGCGCGACGCGGGCGGCCCCCGTGAGCGTCGCGAAGTCGATCATCAACTCCGGCGCCTCCTCGTCGGCGAGCGCCAGCGCGTCGGCGAGGATCAGCCGGCCTTCCGCGTCGGTGTTGCCGATCTCGACGGTCAGCCCCTTGCGGCTCTTGAACACGTCGCCGGGCCGGAAGGCGTTGCCGGCGATGGCGTTCTCCACCGTGGGGATCAGCAGCCTGAGGCGCACCGGCAGCGCCGCGTCCATGATCATCTGGGCCAGGCCCAGCGCATGGGCCGCCCCGCCCATGTCCTTCTTCATCAAGAGCATCGCGCTCGGCGGCTTGATGTCGAGGCCGCCGGTGTCGAACACCACGCCCTTGCCGACCAGCGTCACCTTCGGCGCGTCCTCCGGGCCCCATTTGAGGTCGACAAGCCGTGGCGCGCGCGGGCTGGCGGCGCCCACCGCGTGGATCAGCGGGAAGCCCTCCTCGAGCGCCCGTCCCTCGGTCACGGTCACCGCGGCGCCGTAGCGCTCGCCGACCCGGCGCACGGCGGCGGCGAGCTCGGCCGGGCCGAGATCGTTCGCCGGTGCGTTGACGAGATCGCGGGTGAGCCGCGAGGCCGCGACGATGCGATCGACGTCGATGCCGTCGACGCCCGCCGGCACGACCAGACGCACCGCCTTGTCCTTCGACTTCACGTAGCGCTCGTAGCGATAGGCGGACAGCGCGAAGCCCAGCACCGATTGCGCCGGATCGTCGAAGCCGCTTTCGAGACGGTAGGTTCCGGGGGCAAGTTTGTGGAGGGCCGCGGCGGCGAACGGATCGGCATCGCCATCGCCCAGCCCGAGCAGGGCCGCGCCGATCCCGCCGCCCTCGGCCGGGAGCGCCAGCACGCTGCCGGCCGAGCCCGCAAACGCGTTGGCGCGGGCCCAGTCCGCCATCGGGGCGGCAAGGTCCTGAAGGACGCTATCGGCGTTGGCGGCGGTGGTGGCGTAGACGGGGATTGCCCCGGCTTCAGCCGAGGTCTCGACGAGGCACGCGTCCAACTTCTGCACTCCCTGGCGATCCGGGTACACCGTGCGCGCCCGGTGCGGGCGGCGCGAGGTCCGGAGTCCTTTTAGCAGCTTGTCGGACGACCGAAAGGGAGAGCCCTTTCACGACCGGCGGCGGAAGGTCCGTCGCCGTCTCCTGTCAGGGAGCGATCAGATTCCCGCTCCGAATATCCAGCCCACCAGACCCACGATGGGACCGCCGACCGCCATCAGGGCGACAGCGATGGCCGAGGCGAGAAGTGCCGCGACGAGCCCAAGCTCACCGGCGCTTCCATCCCGTCCCATCGGGTTCAACTGTTTGACTCGGGTCCGCATGACCCTACTCCCGCTTGTTCGCTTGTAATCCGTCACGCCGATCTTCTTCTGGCTCACTCGTGACGACTGCCTCACAAGCGAGACCATGGGGAGCAGCGCCTTGCGCAAGCGTTAACCGGCCCGCCGAGACCACATCGAGACGCGGCGAATCAGGCTCCAGGGTTAATTTCTTCTAAGCGAATTGCGGCGAATTATCGGGAGGCAAGCAGGGAACGGAACTTGTGGCACAGAGTGCGCGTTCCCCTCAGGCGAACTGACATCGTGCGGGGAAGGCCCACTAACATTCCACCCGCCCGGGGAAAGCGCACTGAATGCTCATAGTCTCCGACCTCGAATCAGAAAGATGCACCAGTTGCACTTTTTTTCTTGAAACCAGGCGCACAGTGTGCATATTAGGGTTCAGGCACAACAGACAAGAACGGAGGCCGCAATGTTGAACGAACTGGTCCTTGGCCGCGCACTTTACGTCCGGTCGCAGAAGCACGATGGATCCCGGTCCCCCAGCCGCATCGTCAGCACCACCCGCGGTGCGTGGCAGTGGCTCACGGCCCGACCCTAGCGATTGACCGAAAGGCGCGGTTCCAACGGGAGCCGCGCCTTTCGTCGTTCACGACGCCTCTGATCTGCACTGCGGCCCCGCCGCCCGACACACCGGGCGCGGGGCCGCTTCTTTTTGGCCAGCGGGTCCGACAGCGGCGCAGCGCCACGCATGGAAGCCAGAACATCACGCGTTGTCAGCGACTTGCACACCAAGCCGACGAAAGAGTGGATCGCCTTTTGCCGGTAATGCTACGACTTGATGAAGCACCCGCCGTTTCCGGTCGCGGGCGACTGTCTGTGTAGGGAGTTCCAGATGGCGGCAGGCGAAGCGTCCACGCGCTTGGACGACGCACCGAGGCAGGAACGGGCCGCCCTCCGCTACTTCGAGGATCTCGAAGACGGGGAGCACCTGCCGGCCTTGTCGGTCACGCTCGGCGAGGACGACATCGTGGCCTTCGCCGCGGCCTACGATCCGCAGCCCTTCCACGTCGACCCCGACGCGGCCAAGGAGTCGATCTTCGGCGGCCTTGTGGCGTCCGGCCTCCACACGCTCGCAGCCTGCACGCGGCTGGTCGTCGACGGCCAGAAGGGGCTTGTGGTGGTGTCGGGGCTGGGGCTGGATTCGGTGTCGTTCTCCAGCCCGGTCCGGGCCGGCGACCGCCTGACCATCGATGCCTGGTGGAGCGACCTGAAGCGCTCAGCGTCCAAGCCCGAGCGCGGCTTTGCGCGGCTCAACTGCCGTATCCGCAACCAGGACGGCGTAATCGTCGCCGACTACGCCTACCGCTACCTGATCGCCAGCCGCCCGATCACCTGAGGCGATCCCCGGCCCCCGCCGACAGGAACCGACAGGAGCGCGGAGCGTCACCCGCCGGGCCGGCCACGGACGGTCAGCGCCGGGCAGCAGCCCGGCGCGCCTGGTATTGCTCAGATCGTCTGGTTGTAGGCGCCGACTTCCGGGTTCTCGCGCAGCACGTCGTCGACGGCCTTGAACATCGCCCGCATCCGCTCTTCCGACACCGGGCTCTCGATGACCACGACCAGCTCCGGCTTGTTGGAGGAGGCGCGCACCAACCCCCAGGTGCCGTCGTCGGACACGACGCGGACGCCATTGACCGTCACCAGGTCCTCGATGGCGTGGCCGGCGACCTGTTCGCCGTTCGCCTGCATGTCCTGGAAGCGCTTCACCACCTTGTCGACCACGCCGTACTTGGTCTCGTCGTCGCAATGCGGCGACATGGTCGGCGTCTGCCAGGTCTTCTGCAGCTCGCCGCGCAGATCCGACATGGACTTCTCGGGGTTGCGGTCGAGCATCTCCAGGATGGCGATGGCCGAAATCAGACCGTCATCATAGCCGCGCCCCACCGGCGGGTTGAAGAAGAAGTGGCCGGACTTCTCGAAGCCCGCCACCGCCTTCAGCTCGGTGACCCGGCGTTTGATGTGGGAGTGACCCGTCTTCCAGTAGTCGATGTGGGCGCCGTTCTCCTTCAGCACCGGATCGGTCTGGTAGAGGCCGGTCGACTTCACGTCGGCCACGAAGGTGGCATTGGGATGCAGCTTGGAGAGGTCGCGGGCGAGCATCACGCCGACCACGTCGGCGTAGATCTCCTGGCCCTTCTCGTCGATGACGCCGCAGCGGTCGCCGTCGCCGTCGAAGCCGAATCCAACGTCCGCCTTGTGCTCCAGCACTGCGTCGCGGATGGCGTGGAGCATCTCCAGGTCTTCCGGGTTCGGATTGTATTTCGGGAAGGTGAAGTCCAGCTCGGTGTCGAGCGGCACCACCTCGACGCCGAGGCGCTCCAGGACCTCGGGCGAGAAGGCGCCGGCGGTGCCGTTGCCGCACGCCGCCACAACCTTCAACGGCCGCTTGATCTTCCGGTTCTGGACGAGGTCGTCCATGTAGCGCTGGGCGAAGCCTTCCACGAAGGCGTACGAGCCGCCGCCCGAAAGGTCGAACGCGGCGTTGAGCACGATCTCCTTCAGCCGGCCCATCTCGTCCGGGCCGAAGGTGCGCGGACGGTCGGCGCCCATCTTCACGCCCGTCCAGCCGTTCTCGTTGTGGGAGGCCGTCACCATGGCGACCGCCGGCACGTCGAGGGCGAACTGGGCGAAATAGGCCATCGGGGTGACGGCCAGGCCGATGTCGTGGACCTTGCAGCCGGCCGCCATCAGGCCGGAGACCAGCGCCATCTTGATCGACGAGGAGTAGGAGCGGAAATCGTGGCCGGTCACGATCTCCTGCGGCTTGCCCATCTCCTTGAGCAGCGTGCCGATGCCCATGCCGAGCGCCTGGATGCCCATGACGTTGATTTCTTCGCCGAAGATCCAGCGGGCATCGTACTCGCGGAAGCCGGTCGCCTTGACCATCGGCTCGGATTCGTAGGCGTAGGTGTTCGGCGTCAGTTGCGGCTTCGGCGTGGGAAACATTGCGGTAGGGTCCTCCTGAAGCAACCAGTCGCGCCATGCGGCGCCTCGCGGATGCCGGTCATCATCCGTCCGGCAAGCGGCCCGCCTCGAATGGAACGGCGGAGCGGCCGGACGACGCGTCGAGCATTTCCTCGCGCTTGTCGTAGAGCATTTTGGGGCGAAGGGGAATCGGAGCCGTCCGGTTCGCGCATCCACCGCGCAGGCCCAGCAAATGCGCGCCAGCGGCCGGATGCAAGCCTACTTCGTGCCGAACAGACGGTCGCCGGCGTCGCCGAGCCCCGGAACGATGTAGGCGTGCTCGTTCAGCCGGTCGTCGATCGACGCCGTGAGGATGGGTACGTCGGGGTGATGGTCGCGCAGATTGGCAAGGCCTTCGGGCGCCGCCACCAGACAGACGAAGCGGAGATCGCGCGCGCCGGCTTCCTTCAGCCGGTCGAGGGCAGCGATGGCCGAATGGCCGGTTGCCAGCATCGGGTCGACGACGATGACGAGCCGTTCGGCCAGCCCCTCCGGCACCTTGAAATAGTACTCCACCGCCTGCAGCGTATCGGGGTCGCGGTAGAGGCCGATATGGGCCACGCGCGCCGATGGCACCAGGTCGAGCATGCCGTCCAGCAGCCCGGTTCCGGCGCGCAGGATCGAGGCGAACACCAGCTTCTTGCCGGCCAGCACCGGCGACATCATCGTCGTCACCGGCGTCTCGATCTCGATGTCCTCCAGCGGCAGATCGCGGGTAGCCTCGTAGCAGAGCAGCGTCGCGACCTCGCGCACCAGCCGGCGAAACCCCGCCGTCGACGTCTCCTTCCGCCGCAGGAGCGTCAGCTTGTGCCGGACCAGCGGGTGATCGGCGACCGTCACGCCTTGCATCGAATGTCCTCATTCTCCTCGTCTGCTCGCTGACATAACGGTCACGGCCATGCGGGCGTGGCCTCGTTTCATTCAGCGCGATCGCCAACGGAAAACCGCGAGGGCACCTTACCTGCGATCGCTCTGCCGGCGCGCGGTCGCGCGCCGATGGTGGCAGATCGACAGCCCCGTCATGGCGACGTCGGGCGCGTGCGGCATGGCCGCCAATCTAGAACACCGTGCCGTCGCTTTCCACGCTGAGCGGCGGACTGCCGTCGGCCCGGTGCTCGTAGGCGATCGCCCGGCCGGCCGCCCAGCTTCCCCCCTCCAGCACGCAGGCGAGCGGAAACGCGGCCGCGCTGACACCCAGCCGCGCGCGGACCGCATCGGCGAGAAGATCCAGCAGCGCCACAGTCATCCCGCGCCAGCCGACGACCAGCGGGCTGTCGACCGGGTGCTCGCGCGCGGCGTCGGCCGGGTCGGCGAGCGCCAGCACCCCGGTGTCGAGGAACAGCCCGCCGTTGCGGTATTCGGCGAGCCCCGGCAATCCGTCGAGATCGGTGACGGTGACGCCGGCGAGATCCAGCGGCTCGATCAGCGACAGCGCCAGCCAGGTGGACAGCTTGTGGAAGGCCACGAGATCGGAGCCCACATCCGGGCCGGCCAGCGACGGGTGCGGCCAGGTGTCGCCGAGCGGCAGGCCGATCAGCTCGATCCGGCCGGGAAACACCGGTGCGAGCCCGTCGAGCACCACGTCGAGGATCGTCGCGGCCGGCAGCATGTCGTCGCGCGCCTCGGCCAACAGCGCGTCGATCAGGCCGCCCGGGCGCGGGTCGTCCTCGATGGCGAAGAGATCGCGGCGGTTCTCCATGACGTGGGCGAGCCGCGCCAGCAACTGCGTGCGCCCGGCAAGGCCGACCACCGGATTGTCCGGCCCGGCCTGCAGCCCGCCGGCGAGCTCCTCCTCGGTCAGGCGCGCCAGCACCACGGCGTCGGCGCGCAGCGGATCGGCCGGCACGCCGGAGAACATGCCGCCGGCGAACATCGCCAGCGAGGCGACGGCAAGCCCTTCGGAGCGGGCAAGCGTCTCGCCGGTCAGCTCTTCCCGGTAACGCCACGCCGGCCCGGCGCCGGCGTCCAGCAGCACGCTGACGACGGCCAGATCGCCGGCCGCGCGCGCCGCCTGGCGCGGATTGGAGAATTCGCGGGCGGCGGCCAGCATGCCCCAGCGGTCGAGGCCGCCGGTCTCGAAATGGCGCCAGCGCGAGTGCAGCGGCACCGAGAGGTCCGGATAGCGCGCCTTCGTCACCGCCACGACGCGGTCGGCCGCCTCGTCCAACCGGTCGAGATGAAGAGTGAGCCCCGGCAGCGCGCCCGCCTCGGCGAGCGCGAAGATCCGGGCTGCGCCGGCGCGCACCGCGCCGGCCTGCATCAACGCGGCATAGGTCTCTCGTTCAGATGTCATCGATCCTCCGTCCGCGCACGCCGGCAAGTCCGCCGGCCGGCTGCGCCGCCTCCGTCGCGTAGTAGCCGGCGGCCTTCTTCGCCTCGATCTCCACGTGGGCATCGGCGGGCACCCGATCCTCGGGGATGGGCACGCGCTCGCCAATCGCCACACCGGCCTCGATCATCGCGTCGTACTTCATATTCGACATGGAGACGAACCGGTCGATGCGCGAGACACCCAGCCAATGAAACACGTCCGGCATGAGTTCCTGGAACCGCGCGTCCTGGACGCCGGCCACGCACTCGGTGCGCTCGAAATAGGCCTCGGCGGTGTCACCGGTGCGCTTGCGGGCGTTGTAGACGAGGAACTTGGTGACCTCGCCGAGCGCCCGGCCCTCCTTGCGGTTGTAGACCACAAGCCCGGTGCCGCCGGCCTGGGCGCCGCGGATGCATTCCTCGATGCCGTGCAGCAGGTAGGGCCGGCAGGTGCAGATGTCGGACCCGAACACGTCGGAGCCATTGCACTCGTCGTGCACCCGGCAGGTCACCGTGCGCCTGGAGTCGGACAGGCCGGCCGGATCGCCGAAGATGTAGACCGTCGCGCCGCCGATGGGTGGCAGGAAGACATGCATGTCGGGGCGGGTCACCAGTTCCGGATACATGCCGCCGGTCTGCTCGAACAGCACCCGGCGCAGGGCGCCTTCGGCGACGTTGAAGCGCCCCGCGATGCCCGGAAGATACCAGACCGGATCGAGGGCGATCTTGGTGACCGCCACCTCGCCGCCGGCGCGCAGGATCGTGCCGTCCGGCGACAGCCGGCCCGCCGCGATGGCGGCGGAGATCTCCGCCAGATGGAGCCGCGACCGGGTCACCGCGATGGTCGGGCGGATATCGATCCCCTCGGCGATCAGATCGGCGAACACCTCGCCGACCAGGTGCCCCCACGGATCGAGCGCCACGATCGCCGCCGGATCGCGCCAGGTGTCGCTGACGGGGATGTCGACGACCGGCGCCGTGTTTCCGAGGTCCGGCCGCTGCAACGGGTTGAGCGCGCCGGCGGTCACCGCCAGCGCCCGGTAGAGCGAATAGGCGCCGCCATGGGTGCCGATGACATTGCGGTCGGACGGGCGCGTGACCGAGCCGATCACCGGGCCGCGCTCGCTGGCGGTCGCGGAGCCCCAGCGGATGGGAAAGCGTACCGGCGCACCGGCGCCCGGATGGGAGGTCAGCCGTATGTGGGAGGCGCGGTTCAAGGGGATGGCCATGGTCGAACGCACTGTCCTTGCTCGGTTGCCGTCTCCTGCATATCGGGCGCGGGGCCGTCCGGCGCCATCGCCAATCGGCATGGGGGCGCTGCCACGTTGACCCGTCCGCCCGGCCGCGTCCAAATGGTCGGGTCGCGGTCCGCCGAATGGGCCGGCTGCGAAATCTTGTCGTTTCGTGCGATCCTGACCGGACCTCGCGCGTTGTTTCCCAGATTGATCCAGGCCCTTTCAAGGAATGCACATGGCGCGACAGCACGGTGACAACGAGCCGCTCGCCTTCCCCGTCCTGATCGCCGACATCGGCGGGACCAACGCGCGCTTCGCGTTGATTCCCGACGCCTACGGGGACCTCAAGCATTTCCCGACGGTCACCACCTCGGACTACCCGAGCCCGCTCGCGGCCATCGAGCAGGCCGTGCTGGCGCACACATCGCTGCTGCCGAAGTCCATCGTCATGGCGATCGCCGGCCCCGTCGACCTGCCGCCGATCAAGCTCACCAACGCCGAATGGGTGATCGAGCCGGACGCGATGATCGAGACGTTCGGCTTCCGCGACGTCGTGGTCGTCAACGATTTCGAGGCACTGGCGCTGGCGCTTCCCTCGCTCGAGGACAAGCATCTGGTGCAGCTGGGCGGCGGCGAGGCGCGCGCCCATGCGCCGCGCGTCGTGGTCGGCCCGGGCACCGGCCTCGGCGTCGCCTCGCTGGTGTCGAGCGCCGGCCGGCTCACCCCCATCCCCGGCGAGGGCGGCCACGTGGCGCTCGGCCCGGAAACGCCAGAGGACTTCGCGCTCTGGCCGCATCTGGAGCGTTTCCACGGGCGCATCACCACCGAGACGTTGCTGTCGGGCGCCGGGATCGTGCGGATCTACCGGGGCATCTGCGCTTCCGGCGGCCTCTCCGCCGAGCCGGCCACGCCGGAACACGTCAGCGAGCTCGCCATGGCGGGCGACCCGGCCGCCGTGCAGGCCATGCGGCTGTTCTGCACCTATCTCGGCCGCTATGCCGGCGACCTGGCGCTGATCTTCCTCGCCCACGGCGGCGTCTACATCGCCGGCGGCATCGGCCCGAAGATCACGCGCTTCCTGACCGACGGCCACTTCCGCACGGCCTTCGAGGCGAAGGCCCCCCACCAGGCAATCATGAAGACCATCCCGACGCCGCTGGTCACTCACGACCGACCGGCGCTGGAGGGGCTGGCGGCCTTCTCCCGCACGCCGACGCGATTCGCCATGTCGCTGCACGGCCGCCGCTTCAAGCCGGCCTGAGCGCTGGCGCCGGCGCGTGGGCCCCGCCGTCCCGGCAACCCGCAAAAGCAGCGGATGGCCGCGGCACGCCGGCCGTCCGCCGGACCGTCCCCGGGATTTTCCCACAGGCGATTGAAAGGGTGTTGCATTCCCCCGCCCAATCCGCCATATCGACAGCCTCAGTGACGCCAACGCCTTCGGGCGGGCGGCGGTTGCGGGCGTAGCTCAGGGGTAGAGCACAACCTTGCCAAGGTTGGGGTCGTGGGTTCGAATCCCATCGCCCGCTCCATTTTCTCCCGGCATTTCCTTCGAAATCCATCGGACCTGAAAATGGGGCGGTCTTCCGCCGCGGGACGAAGCGCGCTTGCGCCGGTCCACCCAGTCACCCGGTTTCCCAACGCTTTGAGGTCCTTCCCCACGCCGCCCCGCCGGTCAGCGCGTGCCGACCCTTGCGTGCCGCTCCATCTCGTCGCGCAAGGCCGCCGTGCGGGCCTGGATGTGGCGGGCGAAACGGTCCACCGCCGGCGAGGCCCCTGACCCGCGCAGGATCCCGAGGGCCCGGTCGGGATGCGGCACGGTGACCGGCAGCGCGGTGACGGACCGGTCGCGGGCCAGCACGTGGACGACGCTCTCCGGCAGGATCGTCAGCGCGTGGGTCGCCTTCATGACGTTGAGCACGCTGATCAGCGAGCCGCCGGTGTAGCGGATCTTCGGCTCGGTGGCCCCCAGCGACAGGATCAGGCTGATCATGTCGGCGAGCAGCGGACTGTCGGGCGGCGGCGCGATCCACGGATAGTCGAGCAGCGCGCGCGGGTCCGGCCGGCGCCGCAGCAGGAGGGGATGCGTGGCGCCGCAGGCGACCACGTTGCGCCCCGGCAGGAGCGCGTCGAAGGCCAGGCCGGACCCTTCGTCGAGCAGGTCGACCGGGCAGATGGCGAGGTCGATCCGGTCGGCCGACAGCGCCGCGCGCAAGGCCGGAAATAGCCGTAGGTCTGGTCGATGCGTACGTCCGGATGGGCGTTCTGGAAGTCGGCGATCATGCCGGAGATCAACCCGTCCATGAAGAAGGGCGTGCCGGCGACCCGCACCACCCCGGTTCCGCCCCGGCGGAAGCTTTCCACCATCTCCGACGCCTTGCGCGACGCCGTCAGCATGGCCTGGCCATGCTCGGCCAGCGCCCGGCCGAGCGGCGTCGGCTGGAGCGGCCGGCGACCCTTCACGAACAGCGGCTCGCCGATGCGCTTCTCCAGCGTCGACAGGGTGCGCGAGACGGCCGGCTGCGACAGGCCGAGCAGCGCCGCACCTTCGGTCACGCAGCCAGCCTGGATCACCGCCGCCAGCTGGACCAGATGTCGCTCGTCGAATTTCATAACAATCTGGTATATTGATCCGCGCCAAAATCATCAATGCGACGAGTCCGCCTGTTAGGATGCGGCCAACGCCCGCGCTCCAGGAGCCGGCTCGCGAACCACCCCCGCGCCCCGGACCGGACGGCAGTCCCGTCGCGGTTCCGGCCTTCGATCGAACGAGGACACCCCCGTGGCACCGAGCTTCCGCTACGCCGGCACGCCCAACCAGATCGTCTTCGGCGAGGGCGAGAGCGCCACCGTGGGCGAATGGGTGGACCGGCTTGGCTGCCGCCGGGCGCTGGTGCTCGCAACCCCGGCGCAGGCGGCCGACGGCGCGGCACTGGCCGTACGGCTCGGCGATCGCGCCGTCGGCCTGTTCGATGGCGCGGCCATGCACACGCCCGTCGAGGTCACCGAGCAGGCGCTAGCCGCCGTGCGGAAGGCGGGAGCCGATTGCCTTGTCGCGCTCGGCGGCGGCTCGACCACCGGCCTCGGCAAGGCGATCGCCTACCGCACCGACCTGCCGCAGATCGTCGTGCCGACCACCTATGCCGGCTCGGAGGTGACATCGATCCTCGGCCAGACCGAGCACGGCGAGAAGACCACGCTGAAGGATCCGCGCGTTCTGCCGGAGGTGGTGATCTACGATCCGCTGCTGACGCTTGGCCTGCCGCTCGACATGACCGTCACCAGCGCGCTCAACGCCATGGCGCACGCGGCGGAAGGCCTCTATGCCCGCGAGCGCAATCCCATCACCACGATGATGGCGGTGGAAGGCCTGCGCGCGATGCATGCGGCCCTGCCGGTGCTGGCAGGCAACCCGGCGTCCACCGCCGCGCGCGGCGACGCGTTGTACGGCGCGTGGCTCTGCGGCACGGTGCTCGGCACCGTCGGCATGGCGCTGCACCACAAGATCTGCCACACGCTGGGCGGCTCCTTCGACCTGCCCCATGCCGCCACCCACGCGATCATGCTGCCGCACACGGTGGGCTTCAACGCCGCGGCCGTGCCGGAGCAGCTCGCGCCAGTGGCCGACATCTTCGGCGGG
>Ga0207904_1000627_pt1 | contig 12520 bp, 10 predicted proteins | sample MalvirmetaMSP118_FD_184232 | JGI IMG/M metagenome (GOLD analysis project Ga0207904, IMG submission 184232) | Marine viral communities from the Deep Pacific Ocean - MSP-118 (SPAdes) | ecosystem: Environmental > Aquatic > Marine > Oceanic | place: Pacific Ocean | collected 2011-05-30 | reverse complement strand
GAGGCGGCGGCGTGGGCGCCGGCCTTGGAGTTCCCCACCTTCCAGAGAACGACCGGCACGTTGCGCGCCACCGCCTTGGCGGCGATCCGGCGCAGCGGCACCGCGTCGCGGAAGCCTTCGATGTAGCCGGCGATGACGCCGATCTCCGGGTCGTCGAGCATCCCGTCGATGAGGTCGAGGGCGTTGGTGTCCACCTCGTTGCCGGTCGAGGCGTAACGGCGCATGCCGATGCCCTCGTCGCTCATGCCCATCACCAGCGAGTTGCCGAACGCGCCCGACTGGGAGACGACGCCGACGGAGCCCGGCTTGTAGGTGAGCCGGTAGGGCGGACCGAAGCCGACATGGATGCGGTCGGCGATGTTCATGATGCCCTGGCAGTTCGGCCCGATGAGCCGGACGCCGGCGGCCCGCGCCACCCGCGCCAGCTCGGCCTGCAGGGCGATCCCCGCCTCGCCGGTCTCCGCGAAGCCGGACGCGAACACCACCGCGAACGGGATCCCCTTGCGCCCGGCCGCAGCCACCACGCCCGCCACGTGGGCGGCCGGCACCGCGATGGCGACGAGGTCCGGCACCACCGGCAGCGCCGCGATGTCGGGGAAGCAGGCGAAGCCGTGCACGGCGGCGTATTTCGGGTTGATCGGGAGAACGGTGCCGCCGAAGCCGTGGTGGATCAAATTCTCGATCACCTGGCTGCCGACGGCGCCGGGCGTCTCGGTGGCGCCGACCACCGCGATGGCGCGCGGCCGGAACAGCCGGTCGAGGTCGAACGCCGGATCGGCGGGCGCTGCCGCGTCGGCCGCGCGCATGGCGGGGCCGGCGCTCATGCGGCGTTCCTGCGCAGGGTCTGCTTGACGATGTTCAGCTGGTGGATCTGGCTGGTGCCCTCATAGATCCGGAACAGCCGCACGTCGCGGTAGTAGCGCTCGATGGGGCTGTGGTTGGCGACGTAGCCGGCGCCGCCGAACACCTGCACGGCGCGGTCGGCGACCCGGCCGCACATCTCCGAGGCGAAATACTTGCAGATGGACGCCTCCAGCGCGATGTCGCGGCCCGCGTCGCGGGCCCGCGCCGTCTCCAGGATCAGCGCGCGCGCCGCATGGATCTCCGTCTGGCAGTCGGCCAGCAGCGCCGCGACGAGCTGGAAGTCGATGATCGGCCGGCCCGACTGCTCGCGCCCCTGGGCGTGCTCCATCGCCAGGTCGAGCATGCGGATCGCCGGCCCGGTGCACAGCGCCGCCAGGTGGATGCGCTGCTTGTTCAGCACCTTCATGGCGGTCTTGAAGCCGAGCCCCTCGACGCCGCCGATCAGGTTCTCAGCCGGCACCCGGCAGCCCTCGAACCGCACCTCGCCCACCGGCGAGCCCGACTGGCCCATCATCCGGTAGCCGGCGCTGGTGGAAAGGCCCGGGGTGCCGCGCTCGACGATGAAGGCGCTGACGCCGCGGGCGCCGGTGGTCTCCGGATCGGTGCGGGCGAACACGGTGAACAGGTCGGCGATGGGCGCGTTGGTGATGTAGCACTTCATGCCGTCGAGCACGTAGACGTCGCCGTCGCGGCGCGCCGTGGTCTCGATGTTGGACGCATCGGAGCCGGCGTTCGGCTCCGTCAGCGCCAGGCAGCCGGTCGCCGCCCCGCTGGCCAGCCGCGGCAGGAAGCGCCGCTTCTGCTCCTCGGTGCCGTCGGCCACCAGCGCTTCCGAGCCGATGCCCGTATTGGTGCCGACGCGCGCCCGGTAGGCGACCGCGCACTGGGAAAGCTCCAGCGCGCCCAGGATCAGCTCCTCGGTGGTCAGGCCGAGCCCGCCATATTCCTCCGGGATCGACCAGCCGAAGAAGCCGCGCGCCGCCATGTCGGCCACGATCTCCGCCGGGATCTCGTCGTCGCGCGCCACCCGCTCCTCGTTCGGATGGGCGACCTCGCGCACCCAGGCGTGCACGTCGGCCAGCAGCGCGTTCAGTTTGTCGGTGTCGCGGATCATGCGGTCCTGCCTGTGATCGATGAAGAATGGCCGCCGGAGAGGACGCCGCGCGTGCGGGCGACGAGATCCTCGCCGATCGCCGCGAGCTGCCCCTGCGAGGTCCGGAAGATCGGCATCATCACGCCCAGCACCCCGGCGACCTCGCCCTCGTGGGTGAACACCGGCACCGCGACCGCCGCGGCCCCCTCCACGCGTTCCCCGATGGAGAGCGCGTAGCCGCGGGTGCGGGTGGCGACGAGCTCCTGGCGGAGCGCCTCCAGGTCGACGGCGAAGCGGGTGAACAGCTTGGGCGAGAGGTTGGCGAGATAGGCGTCGACCTCGTCGGCCGGCAGCTGGGCGAGCTGCGCCTTGCCGGCGGCGCCGACATAGAGCGGGAACCGCACGCCGGCATCGAGCACGTAGCGCACCGGCCGGGCGCAGGGGATGACGTCGACGACCACCTGGTTCCAGCCGGACCGGCGGAACCAGGTCACCGTCTCCTCGTAGTGATCGGCGAGATCGCGCATCAGCGGACGCAGCGCGGCGAGCTGGGCGTTCTGGCTGAGCACCGGACGGGCGTAGGCGAGGATGCCCGGCGAGATCGACCAGGCGCCGTCGGGGCGGATCTCCGCCATCCCGGCATCGGCCAGTTGCGCCAGCGCGGCGGTCACCTGGCCCTCGGTCAGGCCCAGCCGGGTGGCGAGCGTGCCGGAGGCGATGCCGGAGGCGCCGGCAGCCGACAGCTCGTGCAGCAGCCGCAGGCCCTCGTGCAGGGTGCGGGTCATGCCGCCGCTCGCGGGACGCCGGTAGCGCTTCTCCGAATCGCGTTCCAGGTAGCCGTTCGCCTCCAGCGAGCGGACGATGCGGTGGGCGATCGTCGTGCCCGTCCCGATCGCCTCGGCGATTTCCGACGTCGACAGCGGGCGCCCGGCGTCCGAGACTGCCCGGACGACATCGAAGGCACGCTGCAGCGTCTGGAGCTGGTTCTTGGCTTCCGGCATTTCCCCCAACTATTCCGATTATCGGTTTTTTCCGATATTAGGAATGGGACTGGAAAGCGTCAAGCCTCCCCGGGGTGGCGGCGGCCCCGTGGGCGCATGGAGTGGACAAGAACGGCGGAAACGCTGGATATCCGCACCAACCCGCCTCCCCCAGGCGCCAGCCCGGCGCGCATCCTCCCGGCATCCACTTGCATAACTAGACGGCCGCATCTAAGGTCTGGTTATAAAACAAATGCCGCTCCGGGGCGCACGGCGCTCCCGGATCAGCGAAGCGGCAATCGCTCGGGAGGGAGACCCCACATGAAACTTCGGCACACCGCCATCGTCGCCCTGGCGCTCGCCTGCGGCACCGCCGGGGCCAGCGCCAAGGAGCTGGCGTTCGCCACCTTCGTGTCGCCCACGTCGACCACGGTGAAGGAAGTCCTCGAGCCCTGGATCGAGTGGTTCAACCAGAACGCCGGCGGCGACACGACCATCAAGCTCTACGCCGGCGGCACCCTCGGCCGCAGCCCGGCCGCCCAGCCGAAGCTCCTGAAGGACGGCGTCGCCGATTTGACGATCGTCGTCCCGAGCTACTATCCGGGCGTCTATTCCGACTTCGACATGTTCGAGCTTCCCGGCCTCGCGCGCAGCTCGGCCGAGGCCAGCGGCGCCGCCTGGCAGCTCTACCAGGACGGCCAGATCGAAGGCCTCGACGACTTCAAGGTCGTGTCGATCTACACCTCAGCCCCCTACGCCGTGCACTCCACCGCCGACGTGAAGTCCGTCGACGACCTCAAGGGGCTGAAGATCCGCGCCGCCGGCCCGGTGCAGACCGCCGTGCTGACCTCGCTGGGCGCCGTGCCCCAGGCCATGAGCCCGACCGAGATGGCGGAAAACATCAACCGCGGCCTGCTCGATGGCGCCGTCGCCGACTGGTCGGTGGCCGATTCCTTCAAGGTCATGGAAGTCACCGACAACCACTACAACGCCCGTCTCGGTGTGCTGCCGTTCGTCGTCGCCATCAACAGCGACGTCTACGAGCAGCTTCCGCCGGAGGCCAGGAAGGCCATCGACGAGAGCGGCGAGCGGCTGGTCAAGCTCCAGGGCGACAGCTTCGCCAAGTTCGAGGCGGACGCCATCGCCCGCACCGAGGCCAAGGAGGGCCAGACGGTCATCCAGCCGACCGACGAGGAAATCGCGATCATTCGCGAGCGCACCCAGCCGGTCCGCGACGAGATCGTCGCCAAGAACGGCCCGGAAGGCCTGGAAGCCTACGAGGCCATCCTGGAGAAGATGCGCGCCAACTGACCGCGCGCAACTGACAACCGGCCGGAATCGCGCCACACAGGCGCGGTTCCGGCCCCGCGACCGCTCCAGAGCATCGGCCCTCAATGTTCGATGAAATTGAAAGTCGTCTATCGCGCATATCGAGGGCCAGCGGCATCGTCGGGATCGGCGGCCTCCTCGTGGTCGCGGTCCTGACCGTCACCGACATTCTCGCCCGCTGGCTATTCGGGGCGCCGCTCGCCGGCATCGACGACATCACCAAGCTGGCCATCATCGTCGTCATTTCCGCCTGCTTCTCGGCCGGGCTGTTCGAGCGCCGGCAGATCCAGATCCGCTTCCTGGGCGCCCTGCTCGGCCGGTACGCCTCCGCCGTCCTCGACGCTTTCGGCGCGCTGGCGACCACCCTCATGTTCGTGCTGATCACCTGGCAGATGGGCGTCTACGCCGGCGAGGTGACCCAGTCGGGCGAGACAACCTTCCTGCTGCGCATCCCGGTCGGACCGATCTGGTGGGCCGCCACCGTCTTCTTCGCGCTGTGCGTGCCGCTGCAGGCGGTGGTCGCCCTCAGCGACATCGCCCGCATCCCGTCGGGTGCCGCGCGCCCCACCAGCCAGGGCCACGATCATGGATAGCGAAGTGATCGGCCTGCTCGGCCTCGCCCTGATGTTCGCACTGATCGCGCTGCACGTGCCCATCGGCGTCGCCATGGGCCTGTCCGGCCTCGCGACCTTCGGGCTGCTGCGCAATTTCAACGCCGCCGTGTCGCTGTTCGGCACCGAGACCGTCGGCAAGCTCGCCAGCGCCGATCTCGCCATCGTGCCGCTGTTCCTGCTGATGGGCGGGTTCGCCACCGCCGGAGGGCTGTCGGCCGATCTCTACCGGATCGCCTACGCCTTCGTCGGCCACGTGCGCGGCGGCCTGGCCATGGCCACCATCGGCGGCTGCGCCGGCTTCGGCGCCATCTGCGGCTCGTCGGTCGCCACCACCGCCACCATGACCCGCGTCGCCCTCGGCGAGATGATCCAGCGCCGCTACGCCGAGACGCTCGCCACCGGCTCGATCGCCGCCGGCGGCACGCTGGGCATGCTGATCCCGCCGTCGATCATCTTCGTGCTCTATGCCGTTCTCACCGAGCAGTTCGTGCTGACGCTGTTCGTCGCCGCCCTGCTGCCGGCCATCCTGGCGGTGACGCTGCACGCCATCGCCGTGCGCATCTACGTGATGGTCTACCCGGAGGCGGGCCCCGCCGGCGAGCGCACCTCGATGCGCGACCGCCTGAAGATCGTGCTCGACGGATGGGCGGCGATCGCGCTGATGGTCACCGTCACCGGCGGCATCTACGCGGGCGTCTTCTCGGTGACGGAATCGGCCGCGGTGGGCGCCGCGCTGGCGTTCATCATCGCGCTGGCGCGCGGCAGGCTCAGCCTGCGGGAGTTCTGGAACGTCCTCAGCGAGACCGCCGCCACCACCTCGATGATCTACATCATCGTCATCGGCGCCTCGATCTTCACCTACGCCATCACCCTGTCGCAGCTGCCGGAGCTCCTCGTCTCCACCATCAGCGGCTCCGGCCTGTCGCCGCTTGTGATCGTGCTGCTGCTGATGGTCCTCTACCTGATCCTCGGCTCCATCTTCGACACCATCTCGTCGATGATCATCACACTTCCCTTCGTGTTTCCGCTGATCCTGAGCCTCGGCTACGATCCGATCTGGTGGGGCGTCATCAACGTCATGGTCATCGAGATCGGCATGATCACCCCGCCCATCGGCATGAACGTCTTCGTCATGAAGGCGATGGTGCCCAACGTCAGCCTGTCGACGATCTTCCGGGGCATCATGCCGTTCCTGGCCGCCGACCTGGTCCGCCTGATGATCCTGATCCTGTTCCCGGTCATCGCGCTGTGGCTGCCGAACATGCTCAACCTCGCCCGCTAGCGCATCCGCGCTCGGACCGGCCCCGCCGCACGACCCGCCTGGCTGCGGCCGGCTGTCCGCCCCCCCCGGCGGCGCCGGCGTCCTCCGTGGGGCGGCGGCATCGGTTCACCCGTCGCAAGCTCCGGTCCCGATCCGGCCGTCGGGTCCGCCCGCGCACGCGCCGGAAGAGAGGTCGCCGACTGCCGGATTTCTCAGGAAATCCGCATATTTTCCGCCTCCGCACAAGCAAGTCTAGTTGTGAAACTATTGAGGCGCTGCTAAACTTCGAAACGGCTGCCGCATGCGGCCCCATCCCCCCACATTTCGGCGCGAAACAGAGGTGACCCCCATGCCCAAGAGCGACACGTCCGGCATCAACATGGACCGCGTGGCCAAGTGGACCGAACGCGAGAAGCTCAACACCTACTGGCGCCCCTACGGCTTTCCGCAGGTGATGAGCGCCGACCGGTCGGCGTTCACCTCCGCCCACCAGATGCCGCGCTGGGACGTGCCGGAAAAGGCGATCGTCTCCACCGCCATCAACGGCGCCTTCTTCACCAAGGCGGAGAACCCGGCCCAGCCGATCACCGCCGAAGAGATCATCGCCTCGGCCGAGGAGTGCATCGCCGAGGGCGCGCAGATCATCCACGTCCACGCCCGTGACCAGCGCGGCTTCAACGTCCTGGACACCGGCCTGTTCTCCGAGATCCTCGGCGAGCTGCGCACCCGCCATCCCCACGTGGCCTTCGATGCCTGCCTGGTCGCCGTCAACGACGAGGAGAGCGCCGAGTTGGAGGCCATGCTGAAGACGCGTCTCGTCGACGCCGTACCGGTCAACACCACCGCGGTGATCCTGGGCGACAACCTGTTCGTAAAGCCGCCGCACGCCATCATCGAGAAGACCCGGCTGGTGCTGGAGGCCGGCATGACGCCGCAGCTCGCCGTCTACACCGACGGCGACGTCGACAACGCCCGCCGCTTCCTGATCGAGCCCGGCCTGCTCGGCGGCGGTCTGACGTGGCTGGTGCTGCCCGGCCTGCCCGGCTGCTCGCCCATGTGGAGCACCGAGACCATGGTCGACGGGCTGCAGCGCATGGTCCGGCTGATCCGCCACGTCGACCCGGACGCCCGGATCGTCGTGTGCACCGGCGGCCGCGCCGGGCTCTATCTCGCCAACCTGGCGCTGATCATGGGGCTGCATGTGCGCGTCGGCATGGAGGACACGGTGTGGAAGTGGCCGCACCGCGACGACCTCATCGAGAGCAACGCCGAGACCTTCCGCACGGTCCGCCAGATGACGGAAGCGCTCGGCCGCTCGCTGATGTCGGCCGACGAGTACCGCGCCACCTCCGCTGCCGCCGGCGCGCTGAAGGCCGCGTCCTGACCGGGCCGGGACGCCCCGCCGCCGGGTGCGGGGCGTTCCGGCATCCGGCCGTGGCCGTCACTCCGGTCGGGGAAGATCGACGTCCCAGGCGCGCACCGTCATGCCGCAATGGGCGCAGACATAGCGCGCGTCCAGCACGTTGTCGCAGCCGTGGACGAGCACCTGCGGCACGCCGCTGCTGCCCGACATCCAGCGGTCGCCCCAGCCGGTGAGGCTGAGGAACACGTCGAACAGGCCCTCGCCGCGCTCGGTGACGAAATAGTCGATCCGGCGCCCCTCGCTCGCGGAATCGATCAGCCCCAGCTCGGTCAGCTTCTTCAGCCGCGACGACAGGATGTTGGAGGCGATCTCCAGCTCGTTCTTGATGGCCTGGAACGAGTTCACGCCCCGGAAGATCGCGTCGAGGACCAGGTTGCTCCAGCGGTCGCCCACCACGGTGGTCGCCACCATGCGGGACGGCTCGACGCCGGTGGATTTGGAGAAGGCGGCATCGTTCATCCGCGAATGGCGGGCGGCCGGCTTCGGGTCGAAGCCGCTGCCTTCCCCGGGCTCGGTCCGGATGTCGGCGCGGACGACCGGGTCGCCGCATTCCCGGCAGACCAGGCGGACGTCGAGCGTATGGCCGCACGGCTTGTGCAGCAGCTCGCCCGGCAGGAACGTGTTGCCGATGTCCCAGCGCTTGTGCCACGCCCAGACGGACATGATGAAGTCGTAGAGGTCGAGGCCCTTCGGCGTCAGCCGGTACTCCTGGACGATGGTCCGGTGCAGGGTCGGCCGCTTGTAGAGGATGTGGTGATCGGCCAGCGCCGCCAGCCGCAGCGCCAGCGTCTGGCGCGGAATGCCCAGGCTCTCCTGGAACTCGTTGAAGCGCCGGACCCCCAGGAACGCTTCCTTGAGGATCAGCACCGTCCAGGCGTCGCCGACGACATTGAGCGCGCGGACCAGCGAGCTTGCCTGGATCTGACCGCTGTCGCTCATCGCCTGATGCCGTGTCCCCTTCACCCGGCCCCGGCGGATCCGTCGACGAGCAGGCCGTCGCTCAATAGCCGGTCGATCGTCCTGCGATCAAGGCCGGCCTCCTCCAGCACCTCAAGGCTGTGCTCGCCGAGCCGGGGCGCGCCCGAGCGGATCGCCACCGGCGCGCCCGAGTAGGTGACCGGCTGCTGCATGCGCGAAAGCGCAGGATCGCGCAAATTCGCGCAGTCGTGCGCACCCCAGACGCACTCGCCCGCGATGTCCGCGCTTTCCAGCGCCTGGCGCGGCGAAAGCACAGGCGCCACGGGGATCAGCGCGGCGCGCAGCGCCTCCACGCAGGCCTCCGTCGTGCGCGCTGCGCACCAGTCGGCCATCGCCACGTCGAGCGCATCGAAGGCATCGCCGCGCGCCTCGTCGCTCCCGTAGCGCGGGTCGCCGATCCACTCCTCGCGCCCCATAAGCCGGGCAGCGCGGCGGAACATCCCGTTGCCGATCACCTGGACGAGGACGTGCCCGTCGGTGGTGGCATAGGTGTTGGCGGGGGCGGCCAGCTGGGCCCGGTTGCCGGTGCCGTCGCGGCCGAGCCCGAGGTGGGCCTCCTCGATGAGATTGCCCGCCATCATGAACAGGGCATTGCCGGCGAGCGAGGTCTCCACATGGGCGCCCTCGCCCGTGCGGTCGCGCTCTCGCAGCGCCGCCAGCGTGGAAAACGCCGACATGGCCGCCGTCATGTGATCGACGAAATGGACGTAGGATTTCCGCGGCGTGCCGCCCTCGCCGCTCATGTGCATGGCGCCGGAGACCGCCTGCCCGATGCCGTCGAAGCCCGGCAGGTCGGCGAGCCCGGTGCCCCCTCCGAACGCGCTGCAGGTGACCAGCACCAGCCGCGGATTGAGGGCCTTGAGCCGGTCGGCGCCGAGCCCCATCGCAGCCCGGGTCTTCGGCGGCAGGTTCGCCACCACGACATCGGCACCGGCGATCAGCGCATCGAGCGCCGGCCGCGCCGCCGGATCGAACGGATCCAGGGCAAGCGAGCGCTTGTTGCGGTTGACGTGGAGATAGACCGCGCCGCCCGGCAGGTCCGGCGACAGCGGCTGGACCGACCGGTCGGCGGAGCCCTGTGGGCGCTCGATGCGGATGACGTCGGCGCCGAGATCGCCGAGCATCGCCGCGCACAGCGGGCCGGCGATGAACTGGCCGAAGTCGAGAACCCGGAGCCCGGCCAGCGGCCCGCCGGCATCCGTCCCGCGCTCGTCGCCCCCTGACACCGTCACTCGAAGATGTCTTCGCCCGGCACCCAGGTCGTGTGGAAGCCGGCCGAGATGCGGTGCGGGATCTTCACCCGCGCGATGGGCCCGTCGCTGATGTCGGCGGCGTCGAACACCAGGCACTGGGAGCTCCAGTCGTTGGTGTCGGTGGTGAAGGTCACCGCGTAGGCCGCTTCTTCCGGGGTGTCGCGGGTGGCGCCCCGGCGCGGCGCGATCGGCGCCTCGTTGCCGTAGACGCCTTCGCCGTAGTCGAAGCGCTGGCTCGACCCGGTGTCCAGATCGTAGCGCACGATGCCGTCGAAGGTCTGGCACTGGCCGACCGTCGAGCCGTCCTCGGCCAGCGGAATGAGCTGGTTGAAGGAAATGCGCGACTTGCGGCCGAGGAAGTTGTGGTTGGCCGTCGGGAACTCGGTGTTCAGATCGTCGATAGGCCCCTCCCGGACCTCGCCGGTGCGCATGTTGAACGACCAGCGATAGAGCACGTGGATGCGGCGGCGCTGGGCCATCATGGAGCCGAGCTTGCCGTCCTTCTGATCGCGCTCGTAGCCGGGATCGGCCTGGCGGCAGCCGACCTGGTGGACCCACTCGCCCTCTTCCCAGCAGTTGACCAGGTGCAGGATGTAGCAGGGCTCGGCCTCGAACCAGCGGATCTCCGACGCCTGCCCCCGGCGCGGAATGATGCCGAAGCGCGCCGGGATGTCCGGATGGAAGCGGACCATGCGCTTGCCGTGCTGGCGCAGGATTTCCACGTCGTGGAAGAATGGCAGGTCGTGCAGGATGGCGTAGTGCTCGGTGAGGCCGAGATCGTGGGGCGAGCGCGGACCCGGAATGTCGATGGGCACGTCGTGGACGACGTTGCCCTGCGCGTCTCCGACGCCGTAGCGCATGTAGGGCGGCTTGTCGCCATAGCTGAAGAAGTAGAGCTCGCCGGTCCACGGATCGACCTTGGAATGGGCAGACAGCGTGTGGGCCAGCTGACCGCCGAAGGTTTCCTTGCCGCGCGTTTCCAGCGTCAGCGGGTCGATCTCGTACGGGTCGCCGGCCATGTGCCAGAGCGACAGCAGCCGGCCCGCATAGAAAATGACGTCGGTGTTGGAGACGTCCTTGATGGGCGATCCGGGCAGCCGGAAATTGTACGGACCGGCAATGCCGGGCCAGATCGCCTTGCCGGCGATGTCCTCCACCTCGAACGCTTCGTTGCGGATGTAGCGCTGGCGGAACGAGGCCTTGCCGTCGCGGAAGTAGATCGCCCGCAGCTGCGCGTCGCCGTCATAGTAGTGATAGCGGTTGGCGGGCGTGAAGCGCTGCGACGGCCCGTTCATCACGTAGGCGCCGTAGAGATCGGCCGGCAGCTCGCCCTCGACCTCAAGATCGTCGGCGTCATATTCCCGGTCGGTCGGCGCGAACAACCCGTGCAGATAGGGGTGGTCGTAGCTCCAGATCCAGTCCGGCGCGTCCGGCGGCGGCGCGCCGTCGGGTGCCATCAGCCGCACGTTCAGCTTCGAAATCGGGAGATCGTGATTGTCGTGCCCCTCGTGAGCCCATGCACCCTTCAGCATTCCCGCCTCCATAACTTTCGTAACTAGACTTAACGCCTCCAGCGCTGGTGTCAATCGGGTCAATACGTCCCAATAACGCGCCAAGGGTCCCAATTTGCCGACGCACCCACCCCTCAAAACCGCGCCTCAAGATTGCATTTTCGGATCAATCCCGTGGAACTCCGCGCGCATCCACACTCTTCTCTGGGCTCAAACCTGTTTTTATCCAAATGGTTATCGGAAAACGGCGCACGCCCGCCCGCGTTCGCTTGAAGCCATTTTTGGATTGGTCTAGTTTAGCAACAATAACGGCCGGCGAGCATCGAAACCCGCACGGCCCGGGGAACGAAGCCCACGAGGAGACCCGATGACCGTCGGTCTGGTTTGCCTTCCCGGCCTGCTCTGCACCGCCGATGTCTGGGACCCGGTCACGCGGCTGGTGGCGACACCGGCGACAACGCCGGAGCTGCCCGCACTCGACGGCATCGACGGCATGGCGGCGCGCCTGCTGGCCGATCTGCCCGACCGGTTCGTCCTCGTCGGATTCTCCATGGGCGGCTACGTGGCGCTGGAAATCCTGCGCGCGGCGCCTGGACGGGTGGCCGGCCTGGTGCTTGCCGCGACCACCGCCGCCGCCGACACCGATCAGCAGAAGGCGGGCCGCCAGACGGCGGTCGAGCAGGCCCGCGCCGCCGGGATGGGGCGGTTCGGCAAGGGCCTTGCGCGCTATCTGCTGGGCCCCGCTGCGAGCGAGGATCCGGAGATGATCGCGCGGATCGTCGCAATGGCCGAAAGCGTCGGCCTCGAGACCTTCGCCCTGCATCAGGCAGCCACCGCGGCGCGGCGCGACAACACCGCGCTGCTGCCGGCCCTCGCCTGCCCCGCCGCCGTGGTGACCGGAGCAGCAGATCGCGTCATCGCGCCCGACAAGGCACGGGCGACCGCCGATCTTATCCCCGGCGCCCATCTCGCGGTCGCGCCCGACGCCGGCCACATGCTTCCGCTCGAGGCACCCGCCGCGCTGGCGGATGCGATCACGACAGTCCTGACCAAAGCGACGGGTCGCGGCGCACGCGACCGAGAGGAAATCCATGCTGAGTGACAGTGAATCCCGCGCCCGGCTGCGCCAGCTCCGCCTGCCGGTTTTCGCCGCGCCGATGTTCCTGGTGTCCGGGCCCGAGCTGGTGATCGCCGACTGCCGCGCCGGCATCGTC
>Ga0207904_1000626_pt1 | contig 12524 bp, 9 predicted proteins | sample MalvirmetaMSP118_FD_184232 | JGI IMG/M metagenome (GOLD analysis project Ga0207904, IMG submission 184232) | Marine viral communities from the Deep Pacific Ocean - MSP-118 (SPAdes) | ecosystem: Environmental > Aquatic > Marine > Oceanic | place: Pacific Ocean | collected 2011-05-30 | reverse complement strand
ATATGGAAACGCCGGAAGGCCGCGTGGCGGCATTTTATCCAGGGCTTGGACAGGGCTGGCGCCCTGCAACGCGCGCTGACGGAACGTGCCGAACGGAGGCCGACGCGGCGCCCCCGAGAACAAGGCGACGACCGGGCCGCGCACGATCCCCTCCCCGGACCGCACATAGAAAAACGCCCGGGGCGATGGCCCCGGGCGATGTCTGCGACTAGGCGCCGGCCGCTGCCGCGACCTCGGCGGCAAAGTCGGACGTCTCTTTCTCGATCCCCTCGCCGAGGGCGAAGCGAACGAACGCCACGAGCTTGATCGGCGCGCCGGCCTCGGCCGCGGCGGCCTCGACGGCCTGCTCGACGGTCTTGTCCGGGTCGACGACGAAGGCCTGCTTCAGGAGGGCGACCTCCTCGTAGAACTTGCGCAGCCGGCCCTCCACCATCTTCTCGATGATGTTCTCCGGCTTGCCGGAGTCGCGGGCCTGCTCGGAGTAGACCGCGCGCTCGCGCTCGATCACCGCCGGGTCGATCTCGTCCGGCGTGACGCCGAGCGGGTTCACGGCGGCCACGTGCATGGCGATCTTGCGACCGAGGTCGTTGAGCACGTCGGCCTTGCCGGCGGACTCCAGCGCGACCATCACGCCGAGCTTGCCGAGGCCGTCGGCGACGGCGTTGTGCATGTAGGTGGCCACGACGCCCTCGGAGACCGAGAGCACCGCCACGCGACGCAGCGCCATGTTCTCGCCGATCGTCGCGATCGCCTCGGTGATTTCCTCGCCGACCGTGCGGCCGGTGCCCGGGAACGCCGCGTTGAGCAGCGCATCGCGGTCGCCGCCGGTGGCAAGCGCTTCCGCCGCGACCGTGCCCACGATCGTCTGGAACTGCTCGTTGCGGGCCACGAAGTCGGTCTCGGAGTTGACTTCGACGAGGGCCGCCATCTTATCGCCCTGGGCCGCGCCAATGAGCCCTTCCGCGGCGACGCGGTCGGCCTTCTTGGCGGCCTTGGAAAGACCCTTCGTGCGCAGCCAGTCGATGGCGACTTCCATGTCGCCGTCGGTCTCGGTCAACGCGCGCTTGCAGTCCATCATGCCTGCGCCGGTCTTCTCGCGGAGCTCTTTGACCTGCTGAGCTGAAATGCTCATCACTGTCCTCGCCTGATCTGTTGCTGGTCGCTGCGGCCGCTGTCGGGTCGGACGGTCGGGGAGCCGACGGTCCAGCCCGGCCAGACGTTGTCCGGCTGTCGCGGGCGCGATTTAAATGGGTGATGGGCGCCCGGAAGTCGAGCACCGTTCACCCGGTGAAGGCAGTCCGGTGCCGGGGCGCAGGTCGTGCCGCGCCCCGGCGATGAAAATGTGTCGATCGGAAGCCGCATCACCGGACCGCGCGAAACGCCCGATCCGCAGCCTGTCGCCGTCGTCCGGATCGAAGCGATCCGGCGGACCGGATCAGGCCTTCGGGGCTTCCTCGGCCGGAGCCGCTTCAGCGGCTGCCGCTTCCGGAGCGTCCGCGGCCGGCGCAGCTTCCGCAGCCGCCGCCTCGGCCGGAGCGGCCTGGGTCAGATCCTCGACCGCGACTTCCTCGGGCCCGGTATCGGCCGGGGTCTCGAGGCTCGTCTCCTCGTACGGCGCATCCTCGGCGCCCAGATCCGCACCCATCGAACCCTGGGCGCGCGACAGGCCGTCGATCGCGGCGCGGGCGATGAGATCGCAGTAGAGCGTCACCGCGCGGGCGGCGTCGTCGTTGCCCGGAACCGGATAGGTGATGCCGTCGGGATCGCAGTTGGAATCGACGATGGCCGCAACCGGGATGCCGAGACGACGGGCTTCCTGCACCGCGATCGCCTCGCGGTTGGTGTCGATCACGAACACCAGGTCGGGAACGCCGCCCATGTCCTTGATGCCGCCGAGGTTGCGCTCGAGCTTTTCGCGCTCACGGTCGAGGAACAGACGTTCCTTCTTGGTGAGGCCGTGCGGGTCGTTGGCGACCGTTTCCTCGAGCTTGCGCAGCCGCTGGATCGACACCGAGATGGTCTTCCAGTTGGTGAGCATGCCGCCGAGCCAGCGGGCGTTCACGAAGTACTGGGCCGAGCGGCGCGCGGATTCGGCAACCGATTCCTGCGCGGCGCGCTTGGTGCCGACCATCAGGACGCGTCCGCCGCCGGCCACGGTGTCGGACACCGCCTTCAGCGCCTGGTCGAGCATCGGCACGGTCTGCGCCAAGTCGATGATGTGGATGTTGTTGCGGGCGCCGAAGATGTACGGGCCCATTTTCGGGTTCCAGCGGTGGGTCTGGTGGCCGAAGTGAACGCCTGCTTCCAGCAGCTGGCGCATAGTGAAATTGGGCAGAGCCATGGCTTGCCACTCCTCGTCGATCCGGTTTGGCCTCCGCGGGGAATGCCGCCGGCGGATCTTGCCGTGCGACACCGGATCCTCATGACGCCGTTTCCGACGCCCTGTGGTGATCCCCGCGTGTGGAATAGGCGCGATATACGGCCTCAGCTGCGGCGGCGCAAGCCGTTCCGGTGCACGGCGGGCGCGGTTGTCAGGCGAATTCCACCTGAACCACGCCGGGAAGCTGCTTGAGCGCGCTGGCGACCGGCGGCGTGACCTGGTAGCGGCCGGGAAGCCTGACCTCGACCTCCTGCTTGCCGCCATCGACGAGCAGAACCAGCGACACGTCCGCGTCGCCCTTCTTGGGCAGGTGCCGCGACAGGCTCTCGATCGGTCCGGAATCGCGCAGGAACACACGCAGCGACCGTTTCAGGCGCAACGCCGCCTCGTCGAGGGGCTCGACCGACTGGATGCGGGCCGAGACGCCCTCCTCCCGTTCTTCCGCGTGCACCATCAGGATCACCGATTGTCCCGGTTCCAGCAGGTCGCGGAACTGCGCCAGGCCGTCGGAGAAAATGACTGCCTCGTACTGGCCGGTCGGATCGGACATGCGGACGATGCCCATCCGGTTGCCCGACTTGGTCCGTCGTTCCTGTCGCTGGGTGACGGTGCCGACCAGCCGCCCGGCGGTCGCCCCGCGCTTCACCGCCTCGACGAACGTCGACCACATCTGCACGCGCATGCGCTCCAGCACCTGCCGATAGTCGTCGAGCGGGTGGGCGGAGAGATAGAAGCCGATCGCGGCGTATTCGCGCTGGAGCGTCTCCGCCGGAGCCCAGTTGAGGATGTCCGGCAGTTCGACCGGCTGCGGCTCGCCGCCGAAAAAGTCGTTCTGGCCCGACGCGATGCCGTCGGCGTTGCGATGGGCGATGCCGAGCACCCGGTCCAGCCCTTCCATCAGCCGCGCCCGGTTGCGCTCCAGTTCGTCGAAGGCCCCCGCCGCCACGAGACATTCAAGGCCCCGCTTGTTGGCGATCTTCGGATTGATGCGGTGGGCGAAGTCGGTGATGTCGCGGAAAGGCCGCTCGGTGCGCAGCGCGACCACGTGATCGACGACCGGCCGGCCGGCCCCCTTGATGGCGTTCAGCGCGTAGACGATGGCGCCGTCCTTCACAGAGAACTTCGCCTCCGAGGAGTTCACCGACGGCGGCAGCACCGGGATCTCCAGCCGCATCGCCTCGCGGCGGAAGTCGGACAGCTTGTCGGTGTTGCCCATGTCGAGGGTCATCGAGGCGGCCATGAACTCGACCGGATAGTTCGCCTTCAGCCAGGCGGTCTGGTAGGCGACCAGCGCGTACGCCGCGGCGTGGGACTTGTTGAAGCCGTAGTTCGCGAACTTGGCCACGAGGTCGAAGATCGTGGAGGCGTCCGACTTCTTCACCCCTTGCGCGACGGCGCCGTCGACGAACCGTTCGCGCTGAACGTCCATCTCGGCCTTGATCTTCTTGCCCATGGCGCGGCGCAGAAGGTCGGCGTCGCCGAGCGAGTAGCCGGAGAGAACCTGGGCGATCTGCATCACCTGCTCCTGGTAGATGATGATCCCGTAGGTTTCCTTCAGGATCGGCTCCAGGAGCGGATGCAGGTAGTCCGGCGTCTCCTCGCCGTGCTTGCGGCGGTTGTAGCTCGGGATGTTGTCCATCGGACCCGGCCGGTAGAGCGCCACGATGGCGATCAGGTCCTCGAAGCGGTCGGGGCGCATGCCGATCAGGGCCTTGCGCATCCCGGCGCTTTCCAGCTGGAACACACCAACCGTCTCGCCGCGCGCCAGCATCTCGTAGGTGGGCGCGTCGTCGAGCGGCAGCCCTTCCAGGTCGATGTGGATGTCGCGCTGGGCAATGAGCTTCACCGCCTGGTCGATCACCGTCAGCGTCTTCAGGCCGAGGAAGTCGAACTTCACCAGGCCGGCCTGCTCGACCCACTTCATGTTGAACTGGGTGACCGGCATGTCCGAGCGCGGGTCGCGGTACATCGGCACCAGCTCGTCAAGGCGGCGGTCGCCGATGACGATGCCGGCGGCATGGGTCGAGGCGTGACGGTAGAGGCCCTCGAGCTTCATCCCGATCCTGAGAAGGGTCGCGATGATCGGCTCCTCCTCGCGCGCCTCCTGCAGCTTGGGCTCGCCGTCGACGGCTTCCTTCAGGGTCACCGGGTTCGCCGGGTTGGCCGGCACCAGCTTGCACAGCTTGTCGACCTGGCCGTAGGGCAGCTCGAGCACGCGGCCGACGTCACGCAGCACGGCGCGCGCCTGCAGCGACCCGAAGGTGATGATCTGGCCGACCTGGTCGTGGCCGTATTTCGACTGGACGTAGGAGATGACCTCCTCGCGCCGGTCCTGGCAGAAGTCGATGTCGAAGTCGGGCATCGACACGCGTTCCGGGTTGAGGAACCGCTCGAACAGCAGGCCGAAGCGAAGCGGATCCAGGTCGGTGATGGTCAACGCGTAGGCGACCAGCGACCCGGCGCCCGACCCGCGGCCCGGCCCGACGGGGATGTTCTTGGCCTTCCCCCACTGGATGAAGTCCGCAACGATCAGGAAGTAGCCCGGAAAGCGCATCGACACGATGACGTCGAGCTCGTAGGCGAGACGCTTGGCGTAGTCCTCCTCGGTCATGCCGGGAGCCGGGCCGTGGGCCGCCAGGCGGGCGACCAGCCCGGCCTCCGCCTTTTCCTTCAGCGCAATCGCCTCGGCAGCTTCCGCTGCGGCCGCATCGACGCCGTCGTCGGTGGCAAAGCGCGGCAAGATCGGCTTGTGCTTGAGCGGACGGTGATGGCAGCGCCGGGCAATCTCCACCGTCGAGGCAAGCGCCTCCGGCAGGTCGGAGAACAGCTCGGCCATCTCCTTGCGGCTCTTGAAATAGTGCTCGGGGGTCAGCCGGCGCCGGTCGTCCTCGTTGAGACGCCGCCCCTCCGCGATGCAGATCAGCGCGTCATGGGCCTCGAAGTCGTCGCGGGCGGGGTAGAACACCTCGTTGGTGGCGACCAGCGGCACACCGGCCGCGTAGGCAAAGTCGACGAAGACGGGCTCGCAAAGCGCTTCCTCAGGCAGGTTGTGACGCTGCAGCTCGCAGTAGAAGCGATCGCCGAAGGTTTCCGCCAGCCAGTCGAACCGGCGCAGCGCAACCGCTTCGGACCCGCGCACGATCGCCTGGCCCACCGGCCCGGCAACGCCGCCCGACAGGCAGATCAGGCCCTCGGCGTGATCAGCCAGCGCATCGGCCGGCACATGCGGGCGCGTTCCCGGCACCGGGTCGAGATGCGAGCGGCTGACCAGCTTCACCAGGTTCGCATAGCCCTGGGCGGTCGCCGCCAGCAGGACCAGGGACGGAAGCGTCGGATCCGCCTGGCGGCGACCGCTGTCTTCCTCCGGGAAGGCGACCGCGACCTGACAGCCGACGATCGGCTGGATGCCGTCGCCCACGGCTTTTTCGGAGAACTCCAGCGCGCCGAACAGGTTGCCCGAATCCGTCACCGCGACCGCGGGCTGCTTGTCGGCCTTGGCGAGCTTGACCAGATCCTTGATGTGGAGCGCGCCCTCGAGGAGCGAAAACGCGGAATGGACCCGCAAATGAACGAAGCCGGGACCGGCGTCGATTGCGCTCATGATTTTCTCGTGCCCTGCCGCTCCCGGGCGGCCGAGGCTCGAAGGAACCGTCAGTCGCCGCCGGGCGATTCGGCGCGACCGGCACCGAAACCGCCCGGATATCGGAACGGCTTCGCACCAGGGATGCGCCCGGCGGGAGTTTGACCTGCAATCGGACCGGCGTCGACCGGCGCGAGCGGCGGTCCACAGCCCATCATCGGCATACGGGCGTCGACCGCCAGGTCAGGCCGGTCACGCGAACTGGGAAAGCGCGTTGAGCCAGACAAGCATCGTGGCGCCGAACAGCGTGATCGCGACGAGCGTGGTGAGATCGTAGACAAAACGGACCATGATCACCTCCAATTCGCGGAACCTGCCGGGCGACATGCGCGGCCCCGTTCCGCCTTTGTTCTGCGCAACTATGTTCCGTCTTCGTTCCACTCGTCAAGCGCAGCAACGCCGCGGCGTGCCGCCACCGTTAAGAATTCGTTTCTGGAATGTTCTCACGCCGACAAGGCGGCGCGCATCCTATGACACACGCGGTCACATGGGCTGGCAGAGACCGTCCACCAGTGTGACGCGCCGGTCCATGCGGGCGGCCAGTTCGGGATTGTGGGTCGCCACCAGTGCCGCCAGCCCGGTCGATCGCGCCAGGCGCACGAACGCTGCGAACACGTGCTCGGCGGTGGCCGGATCGAGGTTGCCGGTCGGCTCGTCGGCGAGCAGCACCGCGGGGCGGTTGGCGACGGCGCGCGCGATGGCCACCCGCTGACGTTCGCCACCGGACAGCTCGCCGGGGCGATGGCTGGCCCGCGGCGCGACGCCGAGCTCGGTGAGCAAGGCCATCGCGGCCGCTTCCGCCTCGCGCTTGCCCACGCCGGCGAGCCGCATCGGCAGCGTCACGTTCTCGAGCGCCGTGAAGTCGGGCAGGAGGTGATGGAACTGGTAGATCATCCCGATCGACGACCGGCGCAGGTCGGTGCGGGCGCTGTCGCCCAGCCCGGTGGTGTCGACACCGCCGATGGAGACGGTGCCGCGGTCCGGCCGCTCGAGCAGCGCGGCGATGTGGAGCAGGGTCGACTTGCCGGCGCCCGACGGCGCAACGAGGGCGACGAGTTCGCCCGGCTGCAGCACGAGATCGACCCCGCGGAGGACCGTGAGCCGGCCCTCCCCTTCCCGGTAGCTGCGTTCGACGCCGGCGATTGCCAGCGCGACATCCGTGTGGGGACCTGTCTCACTCATTCGCTGCGCAGCCCCTCGACCGGGTCGACCGCCGCCGCCTTCCACGCCGGGTAGAGCGTGGCGATGAACGACAGGACCAGCGCCATCAGCACGACGGCCGTGGTCTCGCCGGTGTCCATGTCGGCCGGCAGCTGGCTCAGGAAATACAGCTCCGGCGAGAACAGCTCCGTCCGCGTCACCCAGGAGATCGCCTGGCGGATCTCCTCGATGTTCAGGCAGACCAGCGTACCGAGACCCAGGCCGGCGAGCGTGCCGATGGTTCCGATCGACAGGCCGGCCAGGATGAACACCCTGAGCACGGTGCCGCGGGTTGCCCCCATGGTGCGCATGATGGCGATGTCGCGCGACTTGTCCTTCACCAGCATGGTCAGGCCGGAAATGATGTTGAGGACGGCCACCAGCACGATCAGCGTGAGGATCAGGAACATGACGTTCCGCTCGACCTCGAGAGCCGAGAAGAAGGTGGTATTCCGCTGCCGCCAGTCGATGAGATAGACCTGCCGTTCGGCGGCCACCGTGATCGGCTCGCGCAGCGCGTCAACCGCGTCCGGATCGTCGACGAACACCTCGATCGCGGTGACCCTGCCCTCCATGTTGAAGAAATACTGGGCCTCCTCCAGCGGCATGTAGATGATCGAGCTGTCGTACTCCGACATGCCGATCTCGAAGATCGCATCGACGGGGAAGCTCTCGCTGCGCGGCGTGACGCCGAACGGCGTCACCGTGCCCTTCGGCGTGAGGATCTGGATGGAATCGCCGATGGTCACGCCGAGGGTGGCCGCGAGCCGGGAGCCGATCACGACGCCGCCGCCCGCGCCGTAGGTGGCCAGATCCCCCGAGAGGATATTGCCGGACACCAGATCCAGGCGCGTCAGGTCATCCCGCGACACGCCGCGCACCAACGCTCCGGTGGCATTGCCCGGACCGGAGACGAGGGCCTGGCCCTCGACATAAGGCATCGCCAGGCGGACGCCTTTCACCCCGTCGATGCGCTGGCCGACCGGAAGATAGTCGGTCATGTCGCTACCGATGGGCTGCACCAGGAAATGCCCGTTGACGCCGAGGATCTTGGTGAAGAGCTCGTTGCGGAAGCCGTTCATCACCGCCATCACGATGATGAGCGTGGCGACGCCGAGCAGGATGCCCAGGAACGAGAAGCCGGCGATCACCGAGATGAACGCGTCGCGGCGGCGCGAGCGCAGATAGCGTCCGGCGATCAGCCACTCCAGCGACGAGAACGGTCCGATGCCGCCACTGGCGGCCGGCCGGGATGGTGCGACGGTGTCGTCAGCCACAGCACGCCTCGACCAGCCGGTTCACGGCGGCATCGATGGTCAGCGTCTCGCGTTCACCGGTCGCCCGCCGCTTCACTTCCACCTCGCCCTGGGCCAGCCCGCGCGGGCCGACGATCAGCTGCCAGGGAAGGCCGATCAGGTCCATCGCCGCGAACTTGGCGCCGGCGCGCTGGTCGACGTCGTCGTAAAGCAACGTGGCGCCGGCCGCCGTCAGCCGATGGTAGAGGCCCTCGCAGGCCACGTCGGTGTCGTGATCGCCGGGCTTGAGGTTGATGAGGCCGATATCGAAGGGGCTGAGCGCGTCGGGCCAGACGATGCCGGCGTCGTCGTGGCTCGCCTCGATCACCGCGCCGACGAGCCGCGAGACGCCGACGCCGTAGGAGCCCATGTGGACCGGGCGCTCGACCCCGTCGGGCCCGGCGACCTTGGCGCCCATCGGCTCGGAGTACTTGGTGCCGAAATAGAAGATGTGGCCGATCTCGATGCCGCGGGCGGCGACCTGCCGGTCGCCGGGAAGCTCGGCGAAGGCGGCGGCGTCGTGCATGTCGTCGGTGGCGGCGTACTTGCCGGTCCAGGCATCGACGATGGGCGTGAGGTCGGAGGAGAAGTCGGTGTCCTCGCCCGGGATCGGCAGGTCGAGCAGATCCTTGTCGCAATAGACGGCGCTCTCGCCGGTGGAGGCGAGGACGATGAACTCATGGGAGAGATCGCCGCCGATCGGGCCGGTCTCGGCCCGCATCGGGATCGCCGTGAGCCCCATGCGACGGAAGGTGCGCAGGTAGGCCACGAACATGCGGTTGTAGGCCTTGCGCGCACCCTCCTGGTCGATGTCGAACGAGTAGGCGTCCTTCATCAGGAACTCGCGGCCGCGCATGACGCCGAAGCGGGGGCGCACCTCGTCCCGGAACTTCCACTGGATGTGGTAGAGGTTGAGGGGCAGCTCGCGGTAGCTGCGCACGTAGGAACGGAAGACGTCGGTGATCATCTCCTCGTTGGTCGGACCGAACAGCATCTGGCGCTCGTGACGATCCTGGATGCGCAGCATCTCCTGGCCGTAGTCGTTGTAGCGGCCCGATTCCATCCACAGGTCGGCCGACTGGATCGTCGGCATCAGCACTTCCTGGGCGCCGGCGCGATTCTGTTCCTCGCGCACGATCTGTTCGACCTTGCGCAGGACCGCGTATCCGAACGGCAGCCAGGAGTAGATGCCGGCCGATTGCTGGCGAATCATTCCCGCCCGCAGCATGAGCCGGTGCGAGACGATCTCCGCCTCTTTCGGCGTTTCCTTCAGAATCGGCAGAAAATAGCTGGAGAGGCGCATGGAGGGCGGGTCTTTCGTGCGGGTCGCGGCATCAAGGGGGCGGAGTGAACCTTTACCGGCCGCAAATGACAAGAGCTCTGTGAAAGGACGGCTTCGGCCGTCCCCGGCGTCCCGTCAGCGGGCGGTCGGTGACAGCCACGACACGTGGCCAAACGCCACAGGCCGCGCAAATCGACGCCATCGAACAGGCGGCAAAGCAAAAAAGTTGGGCGGCAATTGCACAAAATGATGACAGGCCGTCGAGGACTTGCTAAGGTCTGGAAATAAAGCAACGACATCGGCAATTGCATCGGTGTCAAAGGCTTCGCGGTCTGAGTCTTGGGAGGAAGACCCTCTGGCGCAGTACCACGCTGCTGCCGCGCACGGTCGGCTCTTGTCGGCTGAAGCGCTCGGAGGGACGGACGCGGAACTAAAGTAGCAAGGCGAAAGCCTTGCTCTTTTTTTGTCTGCAGCATGGCGGTTTCGTTCCCCGCCACGCGGACGATCTCCACGGAATCAGCAGTTTTGTTCCCGGATTTTGCTTCCGCTGCGCCGTTGCTCATTTCTGCAATTCTGCGCCGCTCGGCTCGGTTTCCCGGCGGATGCCGTCGCGAACCGTTGACGGATCTTGCCCACATCCGATCAGGGGGATCGAGAGGCAGCGGCCGGCAAACGAGTGCGTACGTCCTGCAAGCGAGCACTTCCGGTGGCCACGCTTCTGGCGGTAGAGATCGGAGCCTGCGCGCCGCTTGCGCCGATCGGCGGCGCGCCTCCGCGTGCCCGCTCCGCCCCTGTCGCCCCCCGTATCGATCGCCCGTCATGCACCTTCCCCATCCCCTCATTCCCGCCACGCTGCAGCGCCGCTACAAGCGCTTCCTCGCCGACGTGACGATGGCGGACGGAACGACGGTGACGGTGCACTGCCCGAACCCCGGTGCCATGACCGGGCTGGACGCCCCCGGCAGCGCGGTATGGCTGTCGCTGTCCGCCAACGCCAAGCGAAAGCTGCCGCATACGCTGGAGCTGATCCACGCCGATGGGACGCTTGTCGGGATCAACACCACGCATCCCAACCGCATCGTCGCCGATGCGCTGGCAGCCGGCGCGATCCCCGAACTGGCAGGCTACGCGGTCACCCGACGGGAAGTGCGCTATGGCAAGGCGAGCCGGGTCGACTTCCTGCTGGAAGACGACGGGCACCCGCCCTGCTACCTCGAGATCAAGAACGTGCACCTGATGCGCCAGCCCGGCCTGGCCGAGTTTCCAGACAGCGTCACCTCCCGCGGCGCCCGGCATCTGGCCGAACTGGCCGAGGCGGTCCGCGCGGGCCATCGCGGGGTGATGCTCTATGTGGTGCAGCGCGGCGACTGCGACCGCTTCGCGTTTGCCGACGACATCGACCCGGCCTATGCGCGGGCATTCGACGCAGCGCGGGCCGCCGGCGTCGAAGCCTATGTGTACCGGTGCGACGTGACCCACGACGCGATCCGCATCGCCGACCGCATCCCGTTTGTGCGCTGACCGGCCGACCGCCGCGGGCCTCACCGGACTTCGCGCGCCATGCCGGCGCGGCATTCCTCGATTGCGGCCGCTGAAATTGCCGCCCACAGCTGCTATGTATCGCCCAACGGCGCTCGTCTCGAGCGAAGCTATCCACGGAGCCTTGAATGATCGAATACGTCGATGCCGCCCAGGCACCGCTGAAGAACACCGGGCAGATCCGCCTCTATGACGAGGCCGGGTTCGACGGGATGCGCAAGGCCGGGCAGCTCACCGCCGCGTGTCTCGATCAGCTGAACGACATCGTGAAACCCGGCGTCACCACCGAGGAGATCGATGCGTTCGTCTACGAGTTCGGGATGAAGAACGACGCGATCCCGGCGACCCTCTATTATCGCGGCTATCGCAAATCGACCTGCACCTCGATCAACCACGTCGTGTGCCATGGCATTCCAGCGACGAAGCCGCTGCGCGAGGGGGACATCGTCAACATCGACGTGACCTACATCGTCGACGGCTGGTACGGGGATTCCAGCCGGATGTATGCCGTCGGCGCCGTGAAGCGCGCCGCGGAGCGGCTGATGGAAGTGACCTACCAGGCGCTTCTGCACGGCATCGAGGCGGTCAGGCCGGGCGCAACCACCGGCGACATCGGCGCGGCGATCCAGGCCTATGTGGAAAGCGAGCGCTGCTCGGTGGTGCGCGACTTCTGCGGCCACGGCGTCGGTCAGCTCTTCCACGACGCGCCGAACATCCTTCACTATGGCCGTCCCGGCGAGGGCATCGCCCTGCAGCCGGGCATGATCTTCACCATCGAACCGATGGTGAACCTGGGCCGCCCCCATGTGAAGGTGCTGTCGGATGGCTGGACCGCCGTGACCCGCGACCGCTCCCTTTCGGCGCAGTACGAGCACAGCATCGGCGTGACGGAGACCGGTCGGGAGATCTTCACCCTGTCGCCCGGAGGGTACGATCCGACCCTGGCGGCGCGGACGTAGACCCGCAGGAGGAACTGTGAGCACCGGCCGCGCATCCCTCCCCCACCGCCGCCGTTCAGTCGTTGGTCATGGCCGTGGCGCCGGATCCCCCGGATCCCGCGTCCACCCGGCCTGAAGCGGGCGAGGCCGTCATGCCGGACGAGGCCGCGGGATTTTCCGACGCCGGTCGCGGCATCGGGAGCGATGGCCACAGGCAGCGCCTGCGCGACCGGTTCGAGCAGGCGGGCCC
>Ga0207904_1000625_pt1 | contig 12526 bp, 4 predicted proteins | sample MalvirmetaMSP118_FD_184232 | JGI IMG/M metagenome (GOLD analysis project Ga0207904, IMG submission 184232) | Marine viral communities from the Deep Pacific Ocean - MSP-118 (SPAdes) | ecosystem: Environmental > Aquatic > Marine > Oceanic | place: Pacific Ocean | collected 2011-05-30 | reverse complement strand
GCTGCCCGGTGTGGCCCTGGCCCATAAATTTATCTTGAATCCGGAAACGACCGTGGTGGCAGGGCAAAGCCTGGGCGGCCTGGCCGCGATGCACGCGGCTTTGAATTACCCCCATGTGTTTGGCGCAGTGGTGAGCCAATCCGGATCATTCTGGTGGCCATATGTGGAGTTGTTGCACGCTGCCCCTGGCCAGCCCTGCCTTCGCAAACCCGGAGCCCAGGGCTTGCTTGCCGAAAAACTGGATAACGGAATTATATCGTCGCCTGTCCCGCTGCATATTTTTATGGAAGTGGGCAGCCGCGAGGATGTAATGATCGATGTGAACGAATCCATGCGCAATGCATTGGTGGCAGCCGGTCATCAAGTTCATTTTCAGCAATTTGAAGGCGGTCACGATGGCATTTGCTGGCGCGGAGGATTGCTGGAAGGTTTGGCAGTGGTTCTGCCGGAGCAAGCCGAAAGCCGGAATAGCTAATCCGTAATCGTTAAGCCGATTTGAAAAAAAGGAGTTCTATATGAGCACACAACAAAAAAACCCATTCGACGATGAATCTCACGCGTTTCTTTTGTTAATAAATCACCTTGGTCAATACAGTTTGTGGCCGGACTTTTCTAAAGTGCCGGACGGTTGGGAGGTCATTCTGGGCCCGGATACCCGTGCCGTATGCATTGAGTATGTGGAGCAGAACTGGAACGATATCCGGCCGCAATATTCAGTCGCCTGAAGTCGATGGTCTGGTGTCTATAGGGGCATGCCTGCGCACCAGAACTCCGCCTTAGGTCCTGCATTCATCACTCGCCTTTCACAATTTAAACTTCAAATACCGGATCATTAAGATGCCCACAACGAAGACTTCCCCGCAAACGTCCTCTGTTAACCCCGCCTCTCGCACGCAGCAGGATTTACCCTTGTCTGCTACTCAGCTTGGCATCTGGTTGGGAGATCAGCTTGCGGATGTAACCAATGGCTATGCTGTCGCGCATTATTTGGAGTTGCGTGGCGTGCTGGATGTTGACTGTTTGCAGCAGGCTATCCGGATGGGGTTGGCGGAGGCGGATACGGTGTCAGGGCGCTATCTGGAAACCCATCAAGGTCCGCGACAATTACTGCCGCTCAATCTGGATTGGCAGCAAGTCGCGCAAATTGAGTGTTGCGATGTCAGCGATGCACAGCATCCGTTGTCGGTAGTGCAGCAATGGATGGCTGCGGATCTGGATCAGAATCTGACAGTGGATTCCGGTGCACAGCTTTACTGTCATCGGTTGTTCAAGTTGCATGAACAACGGTGGATCTGGTACCAGCGCTACCATCATATTGCAGTTGATGGATATAGCTTTCATGGCCTGACCCGACGCATGGCGCAGATTTATAACGCACTATTAAACCAGCAGGAGACCGGGGAAATGCCCTACGTCTCGTTCGCGGAGGTGCTGGCTGAGCAGGAGAAATATCGCAATTCCCGCTTTATCGAGCGGGATAGGGCGTTCTGGAAAACCTATGTGGAGCAGTTGGCCCAACCGGTGTCATTATGCGGCAAAGAAATGTCGGTTGAGCAGCCCTTTGCCAATGTGGAAGTATTGCGTCAACAGGTGAGATTCAATGCTGATCAGATCGCAGGATTCTGTAGGGCAGGCAGTGCGCCGACATATACTCCGGCGCAAATGGCGATGGCCGCGGTGTTTGCCTATCTGCATCGTATGACCGGTCAGCCGCAATTAGCCGTAGGGATGCCCTTTATGCGTCGCCTGGGTTCGCTGGCCGCGGTGTCCACCGGGCCGGTAGTGAATGTGTTACCGGTGCAGGTTAGCGTCGACCAGAGCATGTCGTTGAACACCATCGCGCAGTGTGTTGCGGATGAAGTGAAAAAGGTGCGTAAACATCAGCGTTACGATGCAGAGCAATTGCAGCGCGATGCAGGAACCTTGGGCACTGGCCAACCCTTATACGGGCCGACTCTGAACGTCAAGATTTACGATCAGCGTGCGCAGTTACAGGGTTTGGAAGAGACTCATCATTTACTGGCCGCGGGTCCAGTGGACGATTTGGAGTTCGGCATTTGGATGGAAGCGGTTGAAGGGGATCGCGGCGAATCGCCGAATGATCTGGTGATTGAGCTTGCTGCGAACCCGCACCGTTATAGCGGGAGAGAACTGAAGTGGCATCAGTTGCGGTTACAGTCCTTTGTTGACGAGTTACTGCAAAACCCCGACACAGAAATCGGCGCCACCCCGTTAATCAGTGAGTACGAGCGCCGAAAAATCGAAACCTGGTGTACAGGCCCTACAGTGGTTAAACCGGAAAACTGGAATACGGTGTTGGATGTGTTTCAGCAATCGGTTACTCGATTTCCACACCAGGATGCTCTCGTGTTTGACCAGCAGACCCTGAGCTTTACCCAGCTCTGCGGTTACATGGAAAACCTCGCAGCCGAGCTGGTAGCGCAGGGCGTTGAGCCCGGCGATCTGGTGGGCGTGGCGTTGCCGCGATCCATGCATTCAGTGGTGTCGTTGATGGCGATTCTGTCGGTAGGGGGTGTTTATCTGCCGTTGGATTTGGCATACCCGAAGGACCGCTTGGCGTGGATATGCCAGGACGCCGGTCCAAAACTGATCGTCACCCTGAGTGGGGATGTCGGGCAGTTTCCTGAAGCACAAAATTGCTGGGCTTTGGATGGTATCGTAACCTCGACCAGGGTGAATCCCGGGACTGGCGATCGGTATCTGCCACAGGCAAACGTTCAGCCTGGTGACACTGCGTATTTAATTTATACCTCGGGCTCCACCGGCACACCGAAAGGCGTCAGGGTCAGCCATGGCAGCTTGCTGAATTTATTGTTGTCTCACCGGGCGGGTCCGTTTGGAGCGTTGTTACAGCGCCAGCAAGAGGCCACGGGCATTCGTGCCTTGCATTCAACTTCCTTTTCTTTCGACGCTGCCTGGGAGCAGTTAATTTGGATGTTCCTGGGGCAAACCGTCATCCTCTGTGACGAGGAGCAACGTAGGGATGCCCAGGAACTGGTTCATCTGGTGCAGAAACGAAAAATTAACACTTTGGATGTGCCACCCTCGTTGCTGCAGCAAATGTTGAATTGCGGGTTAATGGCCTCGGCACATCAGCCGGATTTGATTTTAATTGGCAGCGAAGCCGCCCCCGCTGTGTTGTGGCAGCAATTACGTCAATACGCTTCGTTGCAGGTGATTAACTTTTACGGCCCCACCGAATATACGGTGGATGCACTGAGCGCCAGTGTCGCTTTGCATGCTCAGCCGGTCATCGGACGGCCGCTTGCCAATACCCGCATTGCCGTATTGGATTCGCAATTGAGACCGGTCCCGGTAGGGGTTGCCGGAGAACTGTATATCGGTGGTGCGGGGCTGGCGCAGGGTTACTGGCAGCGACCGGATTTGACCGCAGCACGCTTTGTTGCCAATCCGGATCAAGCCGGTGCTCGTTTATATCGTAGTGGCGATATTGTGCGTTGGACTGCGGAAGGCCAGTTGTCGTTTATCGGTCGTGATGATGAGCAGATTAAAGTGCGGGGCTTTCGTGTTGAACTTGGCGAAATAGAGCACGCTGTCGCGAGTATAGCGGGAGTGGAAGCGGCGGTGGTGCTGGCTCAGGCGGTGGTTTCGGGTTATCGGCTAGTGGCCTTTTGTACGCCGAGGCCTGGCGCAGCAGCTTCGTTGTCATCATCGATTTTGCTGCAACAGCTCGCACAACGGCTGCCGGAGTATATGGTGCCGTCGTCTTTAGCGGTGGTGCCCCAGTGGCCACTGACGGTAAACGGAAAAATTGATAAGCAGGCGTTATTGGATTGCGCCCTTGCGGATGCTGGTGCATCGGATACGCAATCCAGTCGTCTCGTGACACAGCAGGAACAACAGGTAATCGACGCCATAGCGGCCGTGCTGAGACTGGACTCTATCGGTGTTGATGCTGACTTTTTTAATCTGGGTGGCGACAGTATTTCAGCCATGAGCCTGGGCACGGAATTACGCAAATGCGGTTATCTGATCCGACCGAAAGAGATATTTGCGCAACGCACGGCGGCGCGGATAGCGTCCCGGCTTGAGCCGTTGCACAGTGACCGTAATGCCCACGGCCAAGCGCACATTCAAGCACACAACCAGAGCCTGGAAGCAGGTGACATAGGTCCGATACCGGTTATAAGTTGGTTTGCGGAACATTACGGACTGCAACGTCGCTTTGCCCAGGGTGTGTTAGTACAAGTGTCCCCCGGCTTGCAGTGTGACCACCTGCAGCGGGCGTTACAGTTATTGCAGCGCAATCATTCTGCGTTGCGTGCCCGCAGTGAAGGCAGTCGCTTGGTGATGGATGCCTTTGCGTTGGAATCCCCGGTGCACCGGGTTACTGATTGGGTTACGGAGAGCGCCGTGCCAAATCCGGATCGGGCGGCCGCAGCGTCTGATATCGCGTGCTGGAGTGGCTGGCTGGATACGCAGTTTAATGATGCTTGCAAACGCCTGAATCCGGACCAGGGGGTGATGCTGCAGGCCACCCTTGTGCAGGGCATTCCCGGTCAGCAATGGTTAATGCTGGTGCTGCACCACTTGATCGTGGATGGTGTGTCCTGGCGTGTTCTTTTACCGGAGCTGGAAAGCGCATGTGTTGCCATCATGGAAGGCACAACGCCACTTTTGCTGCGGGAAGATACCTCATTAAAATCCTGGTCCAAGGCTTTGGTAAACCAGGTATCACCGCGACAAAAAGAATTAACCATGTGGACGTCTGCGCTGTCGGAAAGTCTGCCGGTATTAGGGCGGCGTAAACCGGATCGGAAAAAAGACACTTACGGGACGGCGCAGCACCTGCGCACGTTGATAGACGCAGACTTAACCCAAACCTTGTTGTTACAACTACCCGAAGCCTATAACGCCCATATTGAAGAAGTCCTATTGAGTGCGGTGTCTCTGGCTTTACAGACGCAGTTCGGTTCATCCCGGTGGCGTTTTTCCCTGGAGTCTCATGGCCGCCAGCCAATCGATGATGTGCATGACTTGAGCAGAACCCTGGGTTGGTTGACTGCAGAATATCCGTTGTTTCTGGATTTAACGCACACCGACTCGGTTCTGTCGGCGCTGAAAGCCGTTAAACACAGCACCCGCCAAATTCCGGACCGTGGTTTGGGATATGGTGTGCTGCGTTATCTTGATCCGGTCAATGGGGCGCGCCTGGCTGAGCTGGAAAATGTAAACCGTCCGCAGATTTTATTTAACTATTTGGGCCGCTTTCATGTGCAAGATCGCTGGTGGCAACCGCAGGTGGGCCAAGGCCCCTTCGTCGATGTGTTTGCTGTAGATAACGATCCAACAATGCCGCTGTTGTATCCGTTGGAAATCAACGTGTTCGTGGAGGAAGGAAAACAACCGCGCTTAGCCATTAACTGGACCTGGGCTAACGGGATCCTGAACCAAGAACAGATCCGGCAATTGCACACGCACGTGATTGAACAGTTACAGGCGTTAGCCCGGTTCGCACAGCAGCAACCTCGGCAAGCCCGCGATACCCTGGTGGCCAGCGAAACCCTGACCCGTGAGGGTGCATCGCTCTCCACAGCGGAATTGGAATGGATGCTGCAACGCTACGGCTCTTTGAGTCAGGTGTTACCGATCCTGCCTTTGCAGCAAGGCTTATTGTTTCACGCGCAGCTGGGTGAAGCAGCCAGCAAATACAACTCCATTACGCGACTGGACTTTGAAGGCCCCTTACCAGCCCAGCGGGTACGTCGCGCGTTGGATGCGGTGCTCATGCGACATCCTCATCTGGCGTCGTTGTTCGATAGTGAATTGAACAACGAGTCTTTTATGTTGGTGCCGTTATTGCCGGATGGGAAAAGCCCGTCCGAGGAAGCCGGCGCTCCGCAACGGGACGGCCTGTGGCCGTTTACGGAAATGACGCTGTCCGTAACCGCGGCAAACGAAATTGAAGCCGCGTTGGATGGCTTACAGCAGCAGGAGCTGGAGCGCGATTTTGCCATTGGCGCAGCGGATGCGGGAATGTTGTTGCATGCGTTGCTGGTTCATTGCGGCGACAACCGGCACAGCTTGTTTATAACCGCGCACCATTTGGTTGTGGATGGCTGGTCGACGCCAATTCTGCTGAATGACTTGCTCACCGCTTTGGCTCGCGGTGCAGATTCATTGACCGCGACGCGGGTGGATTACGCGACGGTGGTTCGTCAATTATTTCAGCGGGACGTTGACGCTTCCCATGCAATCTGGCGCAGTGCTCTGGCGGGTGTTAGTCCCACTCTGCTGTTCCATAATGCGCAAACCGAGGCACAGGTGCATGAATACGAACTGCTGATTCCCAAGCCGTTGGAGCAAGCGCTGATCCGGCGTGGTCGGGAGCAGGGCCTGACTATGAATACGTTGATGCAGGGTGCATGGGGCGCGTTCGTATCGCTCATGAGCGGGCGCGATGATGTGGTATTCGGTTCACCGGTTTCGGGCCGCTTCAGCCCGGTCGACGGCATCGAAGAACACATCGGTTTGTTCAGCAATACGATTCCGGTGCGAATGACACTGAATCCGCAACGGCCCTTAATTGAACAGCTGAAAAAATTGCAGCAGCAACAAATAGAATTACTTGAGCACGATGGACTGGGTTTGGCCGATATTCAGCGTCTAGTCGGCGAATCCAATTTGTTCGATACGCTTTTGGTGGTAGAAAACTACCCGGATCAGTCCGACCTTAGGGCGCGGGATTATCATGGCGCGCGTTTGCTGGGCATTGAGAATCGAGGCTATACCCACTATCCGGTGACGGTGCTGGTTTTGCCCGGGGAATCACTTCGTCTGTTGATTGAGTATCGCCATTTCCAGGACGGCAGCAAGCAGAACCCGAACGCAATGGCGGAACGGCTGATAATGCTGCTGCGTCACCTTTGTGATGAGTCAGACCGGCCCTGGTGTGAATTTCAGGCTCTGAATCGACACGAGCTTAGGCTGATTGGGCAAATCAATGACACTCGTGTAACGGTAGCGCAGCAGACATTGCGTGATGCCTTTATCGCTCAAGCGTTAGCATCCCCGGATGCAATTGCCCTGGCGGACCAACAGCAGCAGTGCACCTACCGCGAACTGCGTTTGCAAACCGAATATCTGGCTGCCCGGTTGCAGCGAGCGGGTGTAGAGTCCGGGCACATCGTCGCGGTGGCGCTGCCGCGGTCGTTAAAATTGAGTCTGGCCTTATACGGGATCGTGGAAGCCGGGGCGGCTTACCTGCCGCTGGATACCAGCTACCCCGATGAGCGTCTGGCGTATATGGTGCAGGACGCCAAACCGCAGTTAATCATAACGACTACCGAACTGGCGGAGCGCTTTGCTTCGCTGGGGACGTTAATGTTGCTGGATGAATTAGCCAGTCCGGCCATGCTCAATAATCAACTGGAGTGGGTTGCACCGCGCTTGCGGCCGCAGCAACCGGCCTATCTGCTTTATACCTCTGGTTCGACCGGAAAGCCGAAAGGGGTATTGGTGTCTCATCAGTCCATCATCAATCGCTTGCGCTGGATGCAGCACGAATATTCTTTGCATAGCAGTGATGTGGTTTTGCAAAAAACACCCTGTAGCTTCGATGTGTCGGTGTGGGAGTTTTTCTGGCCATTGATTGTGGGCGCCCGTTTATTTATGGCGCCTCCGGAATCCCATCGCGACCCGGAAGCATTGCTGAATATAATCCGGGATCAGGCAATAACGACGTTGCACTTTGTTCCCTCCATGCTAGCGGCGTTTGTCGCCAGTGCCGCCATGGACCGCAAAACCAGAGTGCCCATGTTCGCCAGCGTACGTCGTGTATTTTGCAGTGGAGAAGCATTGTCGCGTCAGTTGGCTGATGCTTATGAGTCATTGTTTTATCCTGATGCGCGCGGTTCAAATCTGCATAATTTATACGGTCCAACGGAAGCCGCAGTGGATGTGACCTATAAAGCGGCAGCGGATTGTGATGCCGGTACGCACCAATCCACCAGCGTACCCATCGGCAAACCGGTTTGGAACACGCAGCTACGGATTCTGGATTCGTTTTTGCGGCCGGTGCCGCTGGGGGTTGCCGGTGAGCTTTATCTGACAGGAGTCCAGTTGGCGGATGGGTATCTAGGCAGACCGGAATTGACCGCCACGCGATTCGTCGCGGATCCCTTCGCGATCGGTGAGCGCATGTACCGCACCGGAGATGTGGCTCGGTGGTTGAGTACCGGTGATGTGGAATATTTAGGCCGCAGCGATGACCAATTGAAGATACGGGGCCAGCGCATCGAGCTGGGTGAAATCGAAACAGCGATGCAGGCATTGACCGCTGTCAAACAATCCGTCGTGGTGGCCCGTGAATTGGGTGCCCAGGGAAGCACCGCAATGGCCGGGGCAGATAGCCGTCAGTTAGTGGGCTACGTCACGTTGCACAAAAATAGAGAAGCAGCCTCTCCGCAGCAGTTGCGTGAGCAGCTGGCAGCAACCCTGCCCGCGCACATGGTGCCGGTGAGCGTTATGATTCTGGATCAATTTCCATTAAGTGCGAATGGCAAACTGGATCGCAAAGCCTTACCGGATCCGGGTGCCTTCATCCAAATGCCAGGGCGCGCGCCCAAGCCGGGTCTGGAAAGCCGTTTGGCAGCCTTATTTGCGCGCATCCTGAAGATACCGACGCTGAACGCGGACGACGACTTTTTCGCATTGGGCGGGCATTCATTGCTTGCGATGGCGCTGGCTGCAGAATTGCGTCGTGAATTAAACCAGCCGGTTTCGGTGGGGCAGATAATGGTGTCACCTTCAGTGGAAAAACTGGCGCGGGTGTTGTCCGACGATGCGCTGGCGAACGATCCGGCGAACGCAGGCTTTGGCCACACGCTCTATATTCGTGCCGGTTCCACGGCGCCCTTATTTTGTGTTCACCCTGCATCCGGATTTGCTTGGCAGTATTCCGGCTTATCCCGCTACCTGCCAGCGGAATGCAGCGTTATCGGCTTGCAGTCACCGCGTCCGGACGGGGCGATTGCGGCCTGTGAGGATATGGCTGCGGTAGTGGAAATGCATCTGCAGAATTTACGCCGAATTCAGCCACGGGGACCCTACTATCTGATTGGCTATTCCCTTGGCGGGACCATTGCGCAGGGCCTGGCGGCACGCTTGCAGCAGTCTGGCGAGCGGGTCGCGTTTCTGGGCTTACTGGACACTTATCCCCCGGAAGGTCAGGATTGGAGTGGGCCGACGGAACAGGAAGCGAAAGCCGAAGTTGCCCGCGAACAGGAGCAGTTTATGGTGGCGACGGAAGAGGCGGAAGACGAGTTTATGCTGAATGAAAAAGCGCAGATGTTCGAGCACATTGTGCAGAACTACGAGGACTCGGTACGTTTGTTGTCTCAGGCGGAGACGCCGTATTTTGAGGGCCAAGCCACCCTGTTCTGCGCGACCCGGACCTTACCTGATGGGATGGACGTGCTAGCCACCTGGAAGCCGTTTCTGAATGGTTTGCAGGTTCATCGTTTCGACTGCAATCACGAGGACATTGTTTCCCCGGAGTCGTTGGAAAATGTCGGGCCACTGTTGGTTGAACTTCTTTCCAATGCCGGTTTATGGGAATGAGTAAAACTGCCCTTGGGAATAATCAAGGGCGTATGACTCACCGGATCGTTGATAACGATGCAATCCAGACCGAATACCTGTTGGACTAATTGCGCCGTGATAATGCGTTGCGGGCTACCCTGTGCCACCACCTCGCCGTCTTTAATAGCGATCAGGTGAGTGGCATAACGGCAGGCGTGATTCAGATCGTGCAACACGGCGACCAGCGTGCGACCTGATTCCAGATTCAGCATGCGGAATAATTCCATCAGATCAATTTGATGGGCAATGTCCAGATACGTAGTGGGTTCATCCAGCAGCAGGATCGGGGTTTGCTGGGCCAGCGCCATGGCAATCCAGACCCGCTGTCGTTGTCCGCCGGACAAAGAGTCCACCATACGGTCGGCAAATTGGGTGGTCCCGGTGACGTCCATGGCCAGCTGCACGGCCACTGCATCCTCCTCGCTCCATTGACGAAACAGGGTTTGATGGGGGTAGCGGCCCCGTGCCACCAGATCCGTTACCCGGATGCCTTCCGGTGCGTTCGCACTTTGCGGCAATAATCCCAGTTGCTTGGCAACGGTCTTGGCGGGGTAGTGATGAATGTTTTCTCCGTCCAGGCAAACCTGGCCGGTTTCCGGTTTCAGTAACCGGCACAGGCTGCGCAAAAGCGTGGTTTTACCGCAGCCATTGGGACCGATAATGGCGGTGAACGAGCCATCGGGAATATCAATGTTCAGCGTTTTCAGAATGGGATCGTGTTCGTACCCTACGCTCATGCGTTTGACTTGTAATCGGCTCATCGCGAGTCAGGCCTCATTTGTCGTATTAAAAGCCAGATCAGGTAAAGTCCACCGATACTGACGGTGACTACTCCTACGGGCAATTTTTGGGGTGAAAAAGCGTGCTGCGCCACCAGGTCGGCCGCCAGTAACAGCAGGGCGCCCATCCAGGCGGAGCACAATAAGGTGGTGCTGTGGCTGCGGGACAATTGTTTGGCCATTTGCGGAGCCGCCAATGCAATGAATGAAATAGGTCCGCTCACAGCGGTGGCAGCCGCGGTAAGAACGACGCCGATCACCATCAGTTGTAAGCGGCTGCGTTCCACGTTGATGCCCAGTGCACTGGCACTGTCATCGCCCATCTCCAACATCTGCATGCGGCGGCTCAGTGCCAACGCAGCCAGCAAGGCGAACACACAGATCAGGGCCGAGGGGCGAGCCATGCCCCAGGTTATGCCACTTAAGGAACCGGCACCCCAAACGGCAGCGCTGATGGCGGATTCCAAGCTGGCGCTGATCATTAGCCAGGTGTTAACGGCGGTTAGCATGGCGCTGATACCGATGCCCACAATGATTAGACGAAAACTGTTTAAGCCCCGGTTCCACGCCAGCAAATAAATGATGGCCGCAGTGAGCAAACCGCCCAATAGGGCCCCGCCGGCGATCTGCAGATGGTTTGCCTGCAGTAAAACAATGGCAAGTAATGCACCGGTATAAGCGCCGCTGTTAAATCCGATCACATCAGGGCTGCCCAGGGGGTTGCGAATAAGGGATTGAAATATAGCGCCGCTCATACCCAGGGCGGCGCCCAGTACCAGCGCCATGACCACACGAGGTAAACGCCATTGCACGACCACCATCCGATTGCTTGCCGTGCCGTCTCCCAGCAACGCTTGCCACACGGCGTGCGGACTCAATTGGAGGGCGCCCGATTGTAGAGCGTACAGTGCCAGTGTCAGGCACAGGCACGCCAAAAAAGCGCTAACCCAAAACCCGCGCAGGGCTATTTTGACATTGAACGAGCCGTCGGGACGGCCTAGCCATATTGATTGACTCATCATTGCCTCCCGGGGCTGGTTTGGCGTCGGGCCAGCCAAATCAGAACGGGAGCGCCGATAAAGGCGGTGACAATGGATACTCGTAATTCACCGGCAATAATCACGCGGCCCACAATATCAGACCAGAGCAATAAAATCGGTGCCGTCAATAACACGCAGGGCACCAATAAGAGATGGTCGTTGCCCACAATCCGCCGTGCCAGATGCGGAATCATCAGCCCCACGAACGTGATCGGGCCGGCTGCAGCCGTGGCGGTGCCGCACAATAAGGCAATCGCCAGTAACGCCAGTGATTGTGTCAGTAGCGGACGTGAGCCCAGGGTTGCGGCCAATTCCTCGCCCATACTCAAAGCATTGAGTGAGCGGGATAAATACAATGCAAGCAGGGTGCCACTGAGTACTCCGGGCAGCGCCAGCAATGCCCGGTCCAGATCGCGGATATCCAGTGAACCGGCACTCCAGAAACGGAACTGATCGAAGGCCGCGGGGTTGAGCAACGTCAGCCCCGAGCTGAATCCGGTCAACACTGCGCCCACCGCAACCCCGACCAGAATGAATCGTACCGGGTCCATTTGCTGTACCCCGAAGCGGCCGATAGCGTACACCGCAAGGCTCGTCACCATGGCACCGCTGAACGCGTAAAACCAATACAGCAGGGGAGAGTGTACGGAGAACAGGCTGATACCCAACACCACCGCAAAACTGGCTCCGGCGTTCACGCCCAGAATGCCGGGTTCAGCCAACGGATTGCCGCTGATGGATTGGATTAGTAAACCTGAAATGCCGAGGGCGATACCCACCAGCAAGCCCAGCAGGGTGCGGGGCAGGCGGCTTTGCAGAACGATAATGCTGTCCGCATCGTGCAGATTACCCAATAAGCTGTTCACTACCACCGGCCACTCGATGGATTTTGCCCCCAAAGCGAGACTGGCGACCAGGCTAATGACCAGCACCACAGCGCACAGCACTAACCTGAGTACACTTTGACGGCGACTCTGGTCATTGGCTGGCTGCTGAGCCAACTTACGGACCCTTGCGGATCGGCCATGTATGAAAAAACGTTCTGACAGAAGCATTTTATGAGAATGATAATGATTGTGATTT
>Ga0207904_1000622_pt1 | contig 12543 bp, 6 predicted proteins | sample MalvirmetaMSP118_FD_184232 | JGI IMG/M metagenome (GOLD analysis project Ga0207904, IMG submission 184232) | Marine viral communities from the Deep Pacific Ocean - MSP-118 (SPAdes) | ecosystem: Environmental > Aquatic > Marine > Oceanic | place: Pacific Ocean | collected 2011-05-30 | reverse complement strand
GCCGCGGAGACAGGATATCAGTCCTTGTAGTTGCGGATGCGGTCGATGTTTTCCTTGCCGAACTGCTCGGCGTAGATCTCATAGGCCGGCTCGAGCGCTTCCTGGAAGGCGGCCGTGTCGACGTCCTCGACCACGGTCATGCCCTGCGCTTTCAGCTCTGCGACGCCATCGGCCGCATCGGATTCGGCCTTGTCGCGCATGGCCTGCGCGCCGACCATCGCCGCTTCCTTGAACCAGCCCTTTTCCTCGTCGGACAGTTCGTCCCAGATCGAGGCGGACATGAGGATGAGCGCCGGCGAGTAGACGTGCTGGGTCAGGCTCAGATAGCCCTGAACCTCGGAGAACTTGGCGTTCAGGATCACACCGATCGGGTTTTCCTGGCCGTCAACGGTGCCCTGCTGGAGCGCGGTGAAGAGCTCCGGGAACGCCATCGGCGTCGGCAGCACGCCGATCGTCTTGAAGGCGGTCATGTGCACCTGGTTTTCCATGGTGCGGATCTTCAGGCCCTTGGCGTCCTCGGGCTCCTTCACCGCCCGCACCGAATTGGTCAGGTTGCGGAAGCCGTTCTCGCCCCAGGCCAGCGCGATGAGGCCGTTCTCCGGGAACTTGTCGAGGATCTCCTGGCCGATCGGACCGTCGAGCACCGCGTGGGCGTGGTCGTAGTCGCGGAACAGGAACGGAATGTCGGTGATCAGCGTCTCCGGCACGAAGTTGCCGACCGGACCGGTGGAGGTCACCACGAGGTCGACGGTGCCGATCTGGGCGCCTTCGACCATCTCGCGCTCGCCGCCGAGCGCGTTGGCCGGGAATTCCTTGATCGTCCATTCGCCGTTCGACAGCTCGGCGAGCTTGGCGGCCATGGCATGAGCGCTCTCGCCGTAGTGGGAATCCGGGCCGAGCGAATAGCCGAGCTTGAGCTCGCGAGCCTCGGCGCTGGCGATGGCCGCGACGAGCCCGAGGCCCAGCGTGGCGGCGGTGATGATCGGTCTTGCAGTCATGGTTTCCTCCCTTGTCGTTCCACTCGTGCCGTTGGGCCTCTGCGCCCGCGGCCTCATCTTCTGGTCGTCTTCTGGTCGTTCGGTCCCGGGGCGGCGGCCCCCGGGAGCCATTTTCCGATCGGATCGCGATCCTGCCGGAAAAGGCTCTAGATGCAGCGCCCTCCGTCCACCTCGAGCGCCACGCCGGTGATGAACGCGGCATCGTCGGAGGCAAGGTAGAGCGCGGCATTGGCGATGTCGCGCGGCGTCGACAGGCGGCCGATCGGGATCGACGCCCTGAACTTCGCGCGCATCTCCGGCGTGTCCTCGCCCATGAAGGTGGCCAGCAGCGGCGTTTCGCCGGCGACCGGGCAGAGCGCGTTGACGCGGATGTTCTCCGGCGCGAATTCCACCGCCATCGACTTGGTCAGCGTGATCGCCGCGCCCTTCGAGGCGTTGTACATGGACAGGCCCGGACGCGGCCGCAGGCCCGCCGTCGAGGCGTTGTTGATGATCGAGCCGCCGCCGACCTTGCGGAAATGCGGGATGGCATGGCAGGCGGCGATCCAGATCGCCTTCACGTTCACGTCGAACATGCGGTCGACGATGCCGGCATCGATGTCGAGCATCGGCATGTTCCGGTGCGAGATGCCGGCGTTGTTCACCAGCACGTCGAGCCGGCCAAAGCGTTCGACGGCCTCGGCCACCATCGCCCCGACCTCGGCATCGCTGGTGACGTCGGCGCGCACGAAGATCGCCGTGCCCTCGCCATGGCGCGCGTTCAGCGTCCGGGCGACCTTCTCGCCGTTGTCGACATTCACGTCGTTGACGACGAGCTTGCAGCCTTCCTCGGCATAGCGCTCGACGATGCCCTCGCCGAAGCCCGACCCCGCGCCGGTGACGATCGCCACCTTGTCCTTCAGTCGCATTTTGCGCGCGCTCCCTGCGTGTCGCGATGTCTTGTCAGCCGTGCTTGAAGGCAATGGTCTTGGTGACGGAGAAGCCGTAGAGGGCCTCGAAGCCTTTCTCGCGGCCGTGCCCGCTGGATTTCACGCCGCCGAACGGCAGCTCGATGCCGCCGCCGGCGCCGTAGTTGTTGATGAAGACCTGGCCGGCGCGGATCTTGCGCGCCAGCCGCATGGCGCGGCCGCCGTCGCGGGTCCAGACGCCGGCGACGAGCCCGTAGGCGGTGCCGTTGGCGATCTCCAGCGCGTGCGCCTCGTCGCGCGCACGGATCACCGCCAGGACGGGACCGAAGATCTCCTTCTGGGCCAGCTCGTGGTCGGGGGGAACGTCCGCCACCACCGTGGGCGCCACGTAGTAGCCGCCCTCAGGCAGCCCGGCCGGCAGGGTCGCCTCGGCAACGATCCTCAGCCCATCGGCGCGGGCGCGCTCCAGAAAGCCGGTCACCATGGCGTGCTGTTTCGCGTTCACCAGCGGCCCGACGTCCGGATCGGTGGATGCAGGCCCGACCTTCAGCCCGGCGAAGGCTTCGCTTAGCCGGCGCACCACCTCGTCGTAGACCGCGTCCTCCACCACGATGCGGCTGCCGGCCGAGCAGGTCTGCCCGGCGTTCTGGATGCCGGCGTTGACCAGGAAGGGCAGCGCCGCGTCCAGGTCGGCATCGGCGAAGACGAGCTGGGGCGACTTGCCGCCAAGCTCCAGCGTCACCGGGATGGTGTTCCGGGCGCCGGCCGTCTGCACCAGCTTGCCGACGTGGTTGGAGCCGGTGAAGGAAATGTGGTCGATACCGGGATGGGCGGCGAGCGCGGCGCCCGCCTCCTCGCCCGTGCCGGTGACGATGTTGATCGCGCCGGCCGGGAAGCCCGCCTCGACCGCGAGCTCGGCCACCTTCAGGGCGGTGAGCGAGGCATCCTCGGCCGGCTTCACCACGCAGGCGTTGCCCATGGCGAGCGCGCCGGCGACGGAACGGCCGATGATCTGCATCGGGTAGTTCCACGGCACGATGTGGCCGGTGACGCCATGCGGCTCGCGCACCGTCAGCACCGTGTAGCCGTCCTGGTACGGGATCGTCTCGCCGTGCACCTTGTCGGCGGCCTCGCCGTAGAACTCGAAGTAGCGGGCGCAGGCGAGCGCGTCGGCGCGGGCCTGGCGCACCGGCTTGCCCACGTCGCGGACTTCCAGCGCGGTGAGCTCGTCGGCATGGTCGCGGATCAGCCCGGCGAGGCGGATCATCAGGCGACCGCGCTCGGTGGCGGTCAGCGCGCCCCAGGCGCCGTCGAGGGCGGCGCGGGCGCTGGCCACGGCCCCATCGACCTCGGCGGCCGAGCCCCTGGCGATTTCGCCGAAGGTCTCACCGGTGCTGGGATCGATGACGGGAATGGTTTCGCCCGGGCGCGCCGGCACGAAATTGCGGCCAATGATGTGGCCGCGCGGCTTGTCCAACATGGTCCTCCCAACGGATCGCTTGTGATCGCGGTCTCGACGTCCGCCGCATGGAACCCCGATCTTGTCAGGTGGTCAAGCAGATCCTGCGCGGCGGCGGGCGCATTGTCCCCCCCATTCCAGACAGGTTGTCATTTTACCTGTCATATTATCGCGGTGCTGGTCGATTGCCGCAGACGCCTCACGGGCCATAGCCCCCGGGTGAGGAAGTCAGTGGTCGAGGAGGCGCGCGACTGGATCGACGGAAAGTGTAGTCGAATCGGGCGGCCTGGCCACCATTCGCGCCCGTCGGTCGAAGGCCGGCGGGCGTTTCCGTGCGATGACTGAAGTTGCACCACTAGGTGGCTATCCGGTGGCTATTCACCACCTAGCCAAAGCGGCGCGGATCATCTAAGCCGTTGGAAAGATTGGCGCACCCGACAGGATTCGAACCTGTGACCTCTGCCTTCGGAGCTGGTCTAAGGACCTATCCGAATTGCACGATAGAGCACGCCAGAGTACGATAACCCTCTGAAATTTATTGATTTTCAGGATCGAAGCTCCGAAGTCTCTATCCGAGAACACGCCCGAATTTGCCGCCAAGTGCTTACGTGGTGCTTACGCGAAAATCGGGTCCGGCAGGGACTGGGCTATGACGAGGATCACCAAGCGGGTCGTCGATACGACCGAAACAGGCAGCAAGGATTACGTCATCTGGGACGACGAACTCCCAGGGTTCGGCCTCCGTGTCTTCGCTTCCGGAAAGCGGAGTTACGTCATCCAATACCGCTCGCGGGGCCGGTCCCGGCGCTACACGATCGGACTTCACGGTGTGTGGACGCCGGAAGAGGCGCGTCGTGAGGCCAAAGCGCAACTCGGCCGGGTCGCTCACGGCGACGATCCTGCGGAAGAGCGCGAGGAAGAGCGCAAGGCGCTCACCATCAAGCAGCTCTGTGAGCAGTACATTGCCGATATGGAAGCCGGGCTCATCCTGGGAAAGGGCGGCCGGCCGAAGAAGGATACCACCATCGCCACCGATGTCGGCCGTATCCGCAGGCACATCATTCCTCTTCTCGGGACGCGACGCGTGCGGGACATCACTAAGCCCGACATGAACAACCTGATGAAGGACATCATCGCCGGCAAGACACGCGTGACCATGAAGACCGAAAAGCTCCGCGGCAAGGCTATCGTTCGCGGCGGCCGCGGCACCGCGATCCGGACGATGGGTCTGCTTGGCGGCATCTTCTCATACGCAGTCGAGGCCGGGGTGATCGAGCACAATCCTACGCACGGCCTCCGCAAGCCGAAATACCAGGTTCGCGACCGCCGGCTAAGCGAAGCTGAGTACCGTGTTTTGGGAGACATCCTTCGTCAGGCTCACCGAAGCGACCGCTACAGGATACATGCCGAGATCCTCAGGCTGATTACGCTGACCGGCTGCCGGCGCGGGGAAATCGTCAACCTCAAATGGAGCGAGGTCGATCTTGAGGGGAGCTGTCTGCGGCTGGTCGATAGCAAGGAAGGCTCCTCGGTTCGCCCGGTGGGCCTTCCGGTCGTGGAATATCTGGAAAAGGAACGTCCGCACAGAACCGGAACGTACGTCTTTCCCGGTCTGGGCATCGACAACGCGGTCGGCAACTTTCCGCAGAGCTGGAAGAAGCTGTTCAAGGATACCCCGCTCTGGGATGTGACGCCTCACGTGCTGCGGCACAGTTTCGCGAGCATAGCGAACGACCTAGGCTTCACAGAGATCACGATCGCAGCATTGATCGGGCACGCGAAGGGATCGGTCACGAGCAAGTACGTCCACACGCTCGACTCCACGCTGATCATGGCTGCGGACACGGTGTCCGGCTACGTGAAGGCCCTACTTGAAGGGATCGAGTTTAGGCGGAACACCTACACGCTGGATCGACAATCCCGGCAGAGCGCGATCGATCAAATGCTGACAGAATCGAGGCCAGCGGTGTAGTTGGCGGCCATCCAGGGGTCCTCAAATATGACAGCTGTAAACTTTGCAAACGAGGTTCCCGTCGATTTCGATGATTTCATCGCTGCTACTCGACCGACTTGTCGACAAAGCCGAGCGTATTGGCATTCTCGATCAGCGTCCGCACCTTCGCGCGATCAAGACCTGCGGGAACCTCCGCCTCGATCTCAAGCCTAAGTTTCACCTCACTCCCCGGCAGCGTCGTGAGCTGCTCCACGATCGCCTCGACAATCTGATGCATATCCCTAGCCGGTCTATCCGGTGAAATCATCACGCTCCCCATGAACCGGGTCGGCTTTTTTTCTAATGGAGGACCGTCAGGCGTTCCGCCAGCCGGCTGTCCACCGGGTTCAGGCGTCTGGTCGCCTGGTGCTTCCGGCCCGCCGGTCGGCTCAGGCTGCGCCGGCGCTGGCCGATGCGCCTCAGCCACATCGGGCTTTACAACAACACTGTCGGTGTCGATGACGACCACCGCGTTGCCAGCGCGTTCGATCGCGAGCCCCAGATAGGTGTCCGACTTATCGTCCCATCGCTCAGCATAGGCGAAGGGACCAGGTAGCATGCCGCCCACAGCGCTTTGCACGGCCTTGATCAGAACTTCCTGATTTTTCAGACGCGGCAGATAAATGTAGCGATTGAGGTATTCCCGCAGATCCTTCAGCGACAGGTGCGGCTTGCCGTTCCAGATATACTTCTGAAGATCGCGATCGAGCCGTGTCGGCCCGAGGTCGATAAGCAACCCTTCTTCAGCCACGAGCTTCTTGCTCGCCCGCGCCAGCAGCCCGTCCTGCGCCGGTATCTTGCCCGAAACCCATTCCACATCGGCTTGAGCGCTCTCCTGCGCTGGATAATGCAGATAGCACCATGCCTCCTTGAGGCGGGTCTTCATCGTTTCGTTCGATTCGGCCAGCTTCGCCTTTGCAAGCGCACTGTCGCTCTGGGTCAGGTTGAGACGGTCCGTATCACGGACAATCTCGCCCCACGCCAGAGATGCGCGCACCGCGTCTTTCAGATTTTCGAGATGACGCGCATCCGCCGCGATGAAGACCAGCATGTTGCGGTAGACACGCGGCGTGCTGCCGCGCTGCATCAGAATGTCCTTGGCTTCAACCAATGCATCCGAGCCCTCGCGTCCGTTGTGCGGATGGGCGACGCCAAGCACCACAGCGCGCACGCCGCCGGCATCATCCGGGACCTCGGCCGATGATGCAGGCGCCGTCTGTACGGCGTCGAAATGCCCCCGATCAGCCAGGCTGTTCACATATTTGCCCAGCTCACTGTCGATCGTCATCAGGACGAGCGCCGTTTCGATCTGCGCTGCCTTGTCCGCTGCGATCCGATTGAGGCTCGCTGACATCGAATACCAATAGCGGCCGAGGTCGGCGTGCATGAACTTGGCCTGGTTCGTCAGCCGCCGCAGCGCATCACCGAAGATCGCCGGACGCTCACCGGGCTGCACCACACCGAGGTTGATCTGCTTATCGTCGAGGCCGGTGTTCTGCTGCTGATGCGTCGGTGCCGTCCCCATGAAGATCGCGCGGGCGACTCGCCTGGTCGCCGAATAGCGGTTCAGGTTAGGCGCGGACTGGTCGATCTTGTAAGGGGTGGACGTCGTGCCATCGACATCGCCGGCAATGATCGACTGCCAGCTCACGTCGAGATAATGGAGCAATTCTGGCTCCACACGCGGTGAGCTGACAGAAACGCTCCCCGGCATGATCATCACCGACGGATCGCCATTCATCCAAAGCTCGTGGATGGCCTGCGCCATCAGCCGCAGCACGCCCCGCGTGCGCTGGAATTTTTCCAGCGATCCCCAAGTCGCATAGAGTTGGTCGAACAGCTCTGGATGGATCGGATAGGCCTTCTCCAACTTGCGCCGGTAGTCCTCGTCCGCACAGCCTTGCGGGAAGTCATTGGCGTTCTCACGATAGAGCTTCGCGAATTGTTTCAGCGTGTTGTCGCGGTGATGAAACTTGTCGCCGGGGATGTCCTTGAACAGTCGCCGCCGAACAATCTCGTAGCTCTCTTCCTGGCTCGCTGGCCGCCATGACGATTCGACACGGCTGAACGTCTGCTTGAGACGCGCCAACGCCTCCTGACCGCCTTCGCCACCAACTTCGATCTGTGATGCGGGCAAGGAGGCGACCAGCGCTGTTCCGGGACTGGCCTTGACCGCTTCGGTCAGCGATTGGACGAAGGACAGGTTCGCGTCGAAGGATCCCGATGGCAGACCTTCAACTTTGTAGATTTGCCTTAGATAGGCGACCCATTCGTCGATCAGGATCAGACACGGCGCATATTTCTTGAAGATCGCCTCGAGCAGATTGGAGCCCGGCGCAATGCCATTGGCATCATTCTCAGCGATCATGTCGAAGGCCTCGGCCCCGCCGAGTTGCCACGCCAGTTCGCCCCAGGTTGTGCGAATCTTTCGGTCACCCTCGGCGATGAGCACATCCTGTGGTCCTCGCGACGTGCCAACCAGCACCGCGCGATTGATCTTCTGGGGAACGCTCAGCCCGTGCTCATCCAGTAAACGATCAAGTCCCGACAGGTCCTGAACCGGCGTTCCGCCCGCCATGTGGTAAAGGGCCAGCATCGAGTGGGTCTTGCCGCCGCCGAAGTTCGTTTGCAGTTCGACCACCGGATCGCCGCCAATACCAGCAAGCCGCTTGGCTGCACCGATTAGAAGCGTGCTCAAGCCGTCGGTCAGATAGGTGCGGCTGAAGAACTGCCGCGGGTCGCGATATTCGGCAGGCGCACTGCCCGAATGAACCTTGGCGAGATCGGCCGCGAACTCGGCCTGCTGAAACTCGCCAGTGGCGACATCTGGATGAGGCTCCACCACTTCGCGCCAGGGCAGCAGTCCCGCCACGGTCTCGACCGAAATCTCCAGCCGCTGGGTCTTGCGGCGCTCCTCGTTGCGCTGAAGCTCGGTGAACTTCGTGCGCAAGATCGTCTCGCGCATCTTCGAGAGTTGTTCAGCAACCTCGCCGGCGCTGATCGACTCCATCAACCGCCTCATCGTGTCCAGCGCCCGCTCGGCGTCGTCATAGGTGAAGGTCTCGTTGTGCGAGAGCTTGTTTCGGACGTCGAGCAGTTCCGAGACATAGGAGCGCTCGGGGTGCCCAAGCACCGACGCGAAGGCATCCTTCCAGAATGCCATCATGGTCTTGAGCAAGCCCTGCTGATCCCAACCCACCTCTCCGGCGGAATTGGGCTTCAGGCCTTGCACTCGCTGCACAACCTCGATCTGCCAATGCCCCTTTATAGAGCTCTCCAGTCGCTTTTCGACGAAGGGAATGAGTGCCGCCGGGAGCAGCTCCACACCCTCGAAAACATATTGCCGCGTGCTCTTGGCCACGTCCTATTCCCCCTTAAATGTCCAGCCGGATCTGACGATCCCCGCTCGTGTCGTGAATCGCTGCTGCCTGTCGCGTTAGCTCCGTCCAGTCGGCAATCAGGGCGTTGTAGGCCGTAGCCTCCTTCGCATCCTTCCGCTTGTTGGCGCTGATGTCATAGAGGCAATAGGCAAGGTCTTTCACGGCTTCGGCCTGTGTGCTGATCTTCTTCAGCAAGACGGCCGTATCGTGCGAGATACCGTCCTTCTCGTATTTGCGGACGAGATGCTGCAGGCACTCCCACACTGTCAGGTGACCATCGCCCTCGGGCTCCCACCTGTCGTCCAGTTCATTGCGCGCCAGGATGCGGACCTGGCCGGCAACGCTCTCAATGATCCCGCCATGCTTCACGCTCTCGACGGAAATACCTCGGGCACGAGCGAGATTATCCGCTGCGCCATAGTCGCCCTTCGCCATGCCATGCTGCTCGAACCAGGTGATCGCAAAGCGCGTGTCGGCATCGAACTCGCCCTGGATGCCGCCAAGATACTCGTCGAGTTCGCGGTTGATGAGCTGAAGCGCGGTCTTCACGCTCATTGGGCTGTCATCGGACTCCAGCACTGCTCTGTAACGCGAGAAGACGCCCATGCCTGGGCCAATCGCTGACTGGGGCATGTCGGCCGGAGCAATGTTGGCAGCCTGAAGCTCGGCAATTGCTGGAGGCAGTTCCCTTTTGAGATCGCGGATGAACTCGGCGCGAGTGACGATCTCAGCCGTGGCTTCCTTCTTGCGGCAAACGAGGACAACCGAGTTAGCAAGCGCGTTAGTGCCAGAGGCGACCATCCGGTTTGCCATCTCAGTACGCATTGGCCAGGTTCCAACGACAGCGTAGCCTGCTTCGACCACAGCTTGCAGAAACGTCGCCCAACCAGTTGAGCTGATTCCCTCTTGCTCAATCTCGCTCTGCTTGAATGCGTAGTAAATCGTGGTTGGATATAGAGCGGAGGAGTCCTCCGCCATCCTTGCAATCGCCTTACCCATCCCACCGAGAAAGAAGGTCTCCGCAGCCTCCTTGGTGCCGTGCCGATAGAGCGTCGCAACAAGCTCTTCGGCCTTCGGCGTCACCAGCGTGCTAAATAGGTCTTTCCAAATGGGCTTAAGTGCAGGCTTCAACCAACAGAAAAAGAAATCAGACAAGTCCGCATAGCCAATATTGTCGTAGTAAGGTGGATCGGTCGATATCACGGCGTTTTTCGGATAAACCACCGTCTGAGCATCATGAATTACCTCCACGCCCGTGGCATGCGGGCAAAATCGTTCTATTACCTTTACAATACTCCCGAGACTCGTCTTGTAGTCCCCAGCCGCACCTGAAAAGAGGTTGTTCTCGCCAAAATCCCACATCATTGGAATGGCTTGGCGCCCAAAGAGATTTCGAACCTGCGTTTTGGACGATTCCCATCGACATAGGGAATTCTGAATATCCGCCAATCGGCTAATACCCAATCCGAGGTAAACGCCGACCGCCTCAGAATAAGCCGTCGGGCCGCTACCACCCTGAGAAAGTGGTGCTGCATCGCCAGGCATTCCCGCTTGAAGTGCATCTCTGGCGATCTCGTTTCTTACTTCGTGAACGATTTCGCTGAGAGTGTTCAACGCAAGAAGCTGCCGATCCGTAAAGAGTTTGCCCCACGTATCAAGACCGTATGCTGAACACACCCCGCCAGTGATCATGGCGCGAGTTGGCGTCGGTCCCGACAAGAAAGTTTCTCTTGCCTCGGATACTTCCGGGTATTCACTGGCCTTTTTTGCAAGTTCCTCGGCACCGGACGGAGGTGGAATAAAAACGCGCGCCCGGGATCCATCAGCCACGACCGCCATTAGCCGCACGCCCAGCCGCCCTTGCTTACCTTCTCGCCGAATATAATCCCGCTGTATTGGCGAGCCAGAAAGCAAGCACACAAAGTCCTTCGCCTTGCCAGCCTTAGTTCCGTTCTGTGCAGAGTCCAGATCCGCTTGAGTGACGCCGTTCGCCTTTATGGTGAACTCGATTTCACGCGAACTCTTGTCCACAAGTGGAATGATTACTGCCTCGGCTTCCTTCTTCGAAGAAAGGACGAAAGAGTTCGCCAGTGGAACATGTGCACCTCCGAACGCCGGATCAGGACTTGCTACGGTGCGCGCCCAAATCCAAGCAATCACCGTCGCCTTGCCGCCGCCATGCTCTTTTGGCAGGTCAACCTGTGGATAGAGATGCCCGATGCGCTTCCACGCCTTTTCGCGCATCCGCTCGCCGTAATGCTTTACATCTTCGGCCAGCCCCTCAGCGTTTCGATAGAACGACCGATCCTTGATGCCTGGGTGGATGGGGAGCATGTCCTTGAACTTCGGCGGGATCTCGATCATCGCCTTGCCGATCATCACCGCCACCGGGTTCAGGTCGGACCCATAGGTCGGCAGACCTAGCCGCTGCGCTTCAAGCGGGATCGACCCACCACCTGAGAAGGGGTCATAGACCGGGGGAAGCACGCCGCCGCAGCTGCGCCGGATTTCGGCGCGAGCGCGCTCGAGCACTTCCTCGTTGGTCGAGTTCTCCCAAAGCACCAGATCTTCGATGATCTCGAACAGGCGCTTCCGCTCGATGTCGGCCGCGCAATCCTCGAGTGTTGGTTCGGGCGTGTCTGGGACATTGCCCTGCGCGTCTGCCTTGCGTTCTCGCCATGCCTTGAGGCGCACGGCCAGATCCGCCTCTGCCTGACTACGGATTCTCGGGTCGTCCAGCAGCTTGTCCGCATATCCCGAGGGATCGTCCACAAGCTGAGCGAAAAGCACTGCTCGGCACGCAGCCAGCGGCCGTCGTGCCCACCACAGATGTAGCGTGGACGGATGCCCATGCCGGATCGATTTTTCGCGTGCGGAGGCGGCGTTGATCGCTTCGAGGGGGATGGCGACCTCGATGAGTTTCTTCTTGTAGTTATTAGTCGAGGTCATAAACCAGCCTATAGGTTGCGGGGTGAATGGTAATTTCTCCGCCGTCGCGCAGTACGCGCAGGCGGGCACCTGTCATTTCGACAGGCTCACCCTCCGAGTTGACGAGAATGAATGAGTAGGTGTCTGGCTTCTGGTCGAGCAGCCCCCAGACGTCGGCTTCGATCTGGAGTGGATCGCGCTCGAGACAGTGCTCTTTCGGATAGTAGTGACGCAGAATCTCACCGCCCGCCGAACGGTGCTCCCACGGGAATTTCGCGCCGTTGGCGCGTCCGATCCAGCTCCCATCTGAATGGAAGAAGCGATCGTCGCCGTCCGCCTTGTAGCCTTGGGCTAGCGCGAAGCGCGTCATGACGTTGGGTCGTGGGGGTTTCGCCGGCGAACGTGGCTGACTGACTGTGGCTGGTTCCGTCAACAGCTCTTCATCGGGCTGATCCTGCGGCGGCTCAGGCTTGGTCGGTTCGGCGGGCTCGTCTGCTTCGGACAGCTCCAGCTCGGTGTCGGCGAGATCAGCACCAGCGTCTCCCGCCCCGTCACTGGTATCCGAGAAATCGTCTTCGATCGTATCCTTCGCCGAGGAAATGTCCGGCGCGCTATCGGCCTCCGGTGCCGCCGTTTCCTGCTCCGGGCCGAGCGTGAAATTCTCTTCGAGATAGGCCTTGATATCTTCGGGCGATCGCTCGAACGCATAGGCCAGAGCCGCGCGGATATCAGGGCTAAGGCTCCTGCCGACTTCCTCGGGCACCCGTTTGGCAAGCTTGGCCTTCGACAGCGGGCTGACGAACAACCTCCCGTCAAGCCATAGGATGTCCGTGAGCCGTGCCGTGCCGGCAGGAACGCCATCAAGATAGGGAATGAC
>Ga0207904_1000617_pt1 | contig 12583 bp, 12 predicted proteins | sample MalvirmetaMSP118_FD_184232 | JGI IMG/M metagenome (GOLD analysis project Ga0207904, IMG submission 184232) | Marine viral communities from the Deep Pacific Ocean - MSP-118 (SPAdes) | ecosystem: Environmental > Aquatic > Marine > Oceanic | place: Pacific Ocean | collected 2011-05-30 | reverse complement strand
TATCCTGACTGAATTCGCGAAGCAACATCCTGATGTGCTCATCGAACAGCGGGTTTCCAATAGCATGATCGATTTGATAGCCGAGGGCGTGGATATCGCCATTCGCGGACACAGCGGCGATCTACCGGATTCCAGTCTTATCCAGCGTTCGGTTGCCAGAGTGGACTGGCCATTCTATTGCTCGCCGGACTATCTGAATCACATACAACAGCTCGAAACTCCCTACGACTTGGCCAGGTGCCGGTTTCTGAAAGTAGGGCGGTCCAGTGCGAAAAATGCGATTCCCCTGCTACACACAGACGGCCTGCGCACGCACCAGACAACTCGGATCGCCTTATGCTCTGAAGACATGTCGACCATCAGGCAAGCGGCGATCAATGGCTTAGGTGTTACTGCTCTGCCGGATTATGTCTGTACATCGGCGCTTCAGACCGGTCAATTGGTACGGGTTCTGCCAGACTGGATATCGCAGTCGGCGAGTCTGAGTCTGTTGATGCCTTCCAGGCTCGGCGTGCCGCCGCACACAAAAGCGCTCGCGGAGTTTATTCGCGAGAAACTGCCGTTGGCCACAGAGTCATCCTTATTGATCAATTCTGATTGAACCCAGGGGAGCGTGTGACTTGAAAAAAATCTGCATCGTCGGGGCTTCCGGAAAGCTCGGCAAGTACATGATCCAGCACGCCCTGGATCGGGGATATGAGGTCGTCGGGGTCTGTCGCCAGAAAAGCGTGGGCAAACTTGATGAATTCCGCGATCAGATCACCATTGTGCCCGGCGATACCGATGACCGCGAGGTGATCAAGAAGGCCGTGCGTGGATGTGACGGTGTCCTGACGGTCCTGGTGCCCTGGGGCGTCAGACAATATTCCTCAGGCACTGCACAGGCGGTGCTGGATTTCGCCGAGCCCGATGCCCGGCTGATATTTTCATGCGGCTGGCACATCACGCTTGACGGCAAAGATCGATACTCATGGCAGCTTAAAGCGCTGGTTGCGATTTTCGGGGCGCTTGGAAAGCTTTTCCGGTTTGTCGAGATCAGCGACCAGGAGGAGGCCTGCCGACGAATCTTCAACAGCCACACCAGGTGGACGGTGGTGCGGGGAAGTGATCTCGAAGAAGGCGAGAGCCAGGGTCTGCCGGTCTGGAGTCGCCATGTTGGTGACCCTGTTTTGGCGAGTAATCTGACGCGAAGAGTCGATTTCGCACTCTTCATGGTTGAGGCGCTCACCAATGAAGACCTGGTGAACGAGGCACCGGCCATCGTTGGTTGTCAGACGGAGTCTGCTCTCGCCCACGCGCCTTCCTCATAACTGTCGCCAGAATCAGTTTTGGAGGGCCAGTACCGAGGACGCGTCAATGTTCGCTTTGCGACCGAAGGTGACCCTACCTAAGCAGGCAGCGGTATAGTAAAAGGGGAGCAGGTCACAAAATTTGGTTAAGGAGGTCGGCTTAGCCTTCTATGGTGCTGTTCGGCAGGGCTAAGTGTATTAGGGGCCAACGAAGTGTCGAAAGTTATATGCCTTCCTGTGGCCTTCCCGTAGCTGTAGGTTCATAAGTCGTTGATTTATTAACGCTTCGGCTCTTTGGGGCTAGCAGACAGGTGCGGCATTGGTTTTAATCACGACCGCCACGTTTTAGGAACGTCATTACTGGCCAAGGTATCGGTAATGAAGTTCGTCACGATATCTTTCCATGTGCCTGTCGTTGATAGCCGTGATGGTGCCATCTTTGTACAAGCGGTCGAAACACTGATCAAACCGTTCGGCAATTTCCTTACTTTTAAAAACCATCTTGTAAGGAGTTGGGTTGAAAATCGGCGCAAACCGGTACTCGTCATTCTCATTCGTGAGGACTGACCTTGAGTTCGACTTCTCACGCACCCGTCTGTTGATTTCTGCCACGATCATGCCATCGGCAAGTATCGCATCAACCCTGCCCATCATAAGCAACTGTGAGTGAAGCGTTTGGTTCGCGCTCATGTACAAAGATCCGAAGTTCTTCTCTTCCGCTTCCAGATCCAATATCCGAACACCATCCTGAAAAGTCACGACATCAAGGCCATAGAGATCTGTAATGTTATCAATCGGAGCTGTGCGGGTGGCGCTGTATAACGCACCGTTTTGGTACCAGATGTAAGCGGCAGTGTCGAAGCCAGATAGTTGGAGCTCCAAGGGCGCTGTCATAACGCCATCAACTCTATCGAGGTGACGGTAACTCCACAGATGTCGACCAAACGGTTGAACGACAAACCTGATGTTGTACCCGCAGCTATGAAGGACAGCAGCAACTATTTCTGAATCCCGCCCTACACCACCCTCCTCGGATTTCCCTGGAAGGTCAGGTGCTAGTATGAACAGCTTTTGAGGCTCATCAGCCGGTAGAAACCCGGCTGTCGCCAACAAAACGAGAAAACTGAATTGAGCCAAACATTTCCGGTACATTCCAAGGCCCCACTTCTGAAAAACTACGCACAAATACGTTTTTGTTTTCAGCAAGAACTAGGCCGGAAAAGGTTTCAGGGTTTGGCCATCCTTGTTTTCGCTCACTGCAATCTTAGGTTTAAAACCATTACTACACACTATGCCGCGTCGATCTCATTTATCAACGATTTGCTCAATGCTTAGCGGACCGCGCCAAAGGCAATCGGGATAGGGGGGAGCCTACAGGCTCCGCCCCTCCCACACCACCCGGCAAGCGGGTCCGCACCGGGCGGTTCGAGAAGTTGAGGTTCACGAGAGACGCGGTACCCCCAGCTGATCGAAGTAGGCAACCGTCAGCACATTGTGAATGGCCGAGCGACTGTTGTGCCACCAGCGGCGGCTCAGGGCCGCCACGGATTCTGCAACCCAGGAACTCGCGCCCAAGCGGACCAGTTCCCGGTAGATCGTCTTGCCCCGTCGCCAGTGCCGGAGATGGAGCATTCTCAGACGGCGACGTATCCACTCATCCAGTGACCGCCAGATGCGTGGCGTTTGCGCCAGCCTGAAGTACCCTTTCCAGCCGAGCAGGTAGCTGCGGAGCTTCTCCACCACTTGTGTAACACTGCGACCACCTGATCCCCGGGTCAGTTTCCTGATCCTGAGTTTGAACGACTGTAACGCTTTCGTTGATACCGCGCGCCGGACGTCTCCGTCTCTGGTTTGCCATAAGGCATAGCCAAGGAACTTGCGACCGAACACGCTGGTTACCGCACTTTTGGATGCGTTGATCACCAAGTGCAATTTGTCGTAACAACGGCGTAGCAACCGCATCACCCGCTCTCCCGCTTTGTGACTGCGAACGTAGACGTTGCAGTCATCGGCGTAACGAGCGAAGCAGTGCCCCCGGCGTTCCAGCTCTTTATCCACCTCGTCCAGCAGAACGTTGGCCAGCAACGGCGACAGTGGCCCGCCTTGCGGCGTGCCCTCATGCCGATCCATGACCACGCCGCCATCCATGATGCCTGCGTTCAGATACGCACGAACCAGCCGGATGACTCCGGGGTCGTTTATGCGTTTCTTCAGGCGGTCGATCAGGATGTCGTGGTTAACCCGGTCGAAGAACTTCGACAAGTCTACGTCCACCACGACGTGGCAGCCCTGCTGGGCGTAGCGCTGAGCAGCCAACACGGCATCCTGGGCCCGACGGCCCGGACGAAAGCCATGACTGTGCTCGCTGAAGGTGGGATCAATCAGGGGTTGCAGCACTTGCAGCAGTGCCTGTTGAATCAGACGGTCGGTGACGGTGGGTATACCCAGTTCCCGTTCACTGCCGTCCGGCTTCGGGATGCCTACCCGACGGACAGGCTGTGGCCGATAGGAGCCCTCCAGCAGTTGCTGCCTGAGCTCTGGCCACGTCCATCTCAGGTATTCGGCGGTCTGGGCAATGTCCAGTCCATCGACACCCGCAGATCCCTTGTTGGCCTTCACGCGCTTCCATGCCCGTTGCATATTCTCTCGTGCGAACGCCTGCTCAAGCAGGCTTCGCCCTGCGCCTTCCGGTTCTTGTCGCGGGAGTCCTGTTTCATCGCTGGTCACGCCCGACAAGGCTTCACCTTCCCGTGTTGCGACCCGCCCCGCTGATGCGGGCATCTGATGCGTTACAGTGCTCATCGACAAGGCGTTTGACGCTCCTTCTCGTTCGGCCCTTCGCCCTGAAATAAGCGGCTACTATGGCCTCTGCTGACTTCTCGCTCCGTGTTACCACGTCGCCCTTTCAGGCATAAGGCGAGATCTCCCCGGGTAAGAACACACTCCTTCACCGCACAACCGCCGGATTTACACCACCTCGCCTTGGCCACAAGAGCTTCGCGGCTTTTGGCCCGCTCGCCCTGCTCGGCAGTGCCTCGTATCCGATTCTTGTTCATCGGCTCACGGTTTATGCTCCACGCTTCCTCCCCACGGTCGGTCGCCCTTCCGCAGTTGCGCTTCACTTCGTTCGCTGTGGCCAGCTCACGGGAGGACTTTCACCTCCAGGAGTGCGCCCGTGCCGGGCGCACCAAAAAAGCCGGGCGTGTGAGGCCCGGCAGTCAGATGAGCAACGCTTGGTCAAGAACAGCGGCTTAGTCCGTTCTCACTTTAAGAATCCCACAGAAATATTTCACTTTTGCAACAGATGACTATTTTTTGACCGAATAAAAAACCGACACAATGTGTCGGTGAATTAAAGGCTGGGCATTCTTCTCGACGACCGATAAAAGGGGATGGCCGTCTCTTTAATGTAGCTTAGCTAATGGAATGCTCAAGCTCGCCCAACCCTTCCCCCAACAATATCGTCAGATAATGCCTGGCGGCGTGTTCACTTGTGCTGCGGAACAGAGAGCTCTCACCCTCGATATGAACCTCGTAACGGAAGGGCCTGAAGAAGCCACTCACTTCTCTGATGCCCAGCTCCAGGAGTTCGACACACCTTTGCTTGCAGGACCAAAGGACACGGGCTTCCACTCCTTCGATCGCGTTTTCCATGATTGACATATATGCCCTCGTTGAAACGGCGCGCAGATAGGTCTGCTTCAGAGGGCTCATCCTGAGCACGTCGCCCAGATAGGGTGCCAACTGGGTTTTCCTTTAGACGGCGCTATTCAAACAATCCTTTGTTTCGGGACTGTTAAAAGCAGTAACGGGAAAAGGAAAAAACCGGCCCCCATCCAGGAGCCGGGCAACAAGATCGACTTCTGATCTTTGAGAGAGCAGGCAGTGTGAGGGCCAAGAATGACAATTCGGTTACGTAAATACTGGGGGCGCAATTTAATTTCATGAATTCAACGGGCGCACAATGTCGAACGGTGGACTTACCCTAATGCACATAACATCCCCCAGCCTGAGGTTGAGGCCATCTCAAAGGCCTTGATCGAACCTGCTGAATGTCCGCTTTCGACCTGTGCCTCGTTAATGCATAGGTGAATCAAGCCTCAGAATATAGAATCCTGTGAGTTGCTCACTATTATTGGGATCGAGAGCGCGTTTTAATTGAATCTCCAGGCGGTAAATCGCATTCTCTTACCCCTGTTTCGAGTAATTTTCAAGTATGAATAATTGATCGAAATGCCGCAGATTTAGCGGCAAGCTCTAACTGATAAAGGTGGTCAGCTGTGTCACTTGTGCAGATTCAGTCCCAACCCCGAGACTTCCTGATCAGGCTGTTTCTGCTCACGCTGCTTACCGTATCCATGGCGAGCTGCGCTCGATTTTCCAAGGTTGAATATGCTAAGCACGTTTTTGCGCTAGATGAAGAGAACGAGCTGGTTATCTCGACCTTTCCATCCTGGTTCCCGGAAACCCAGACTCATATACCTTTTATCTTCAAAAGCTCCAAAGCGCCCCAATCTGTCTATTTCCAATTCTACGTGAGAGCGACTGGCACTGTTGCAGGGCCAAACCCGAATATCGAATCCATTCTTGTCAGAAATTTTTCCTATGAATTCCCCGGCCAGAAACCTGTGGTATTGATAAAAGACTACACAGAGAGTTTCTGGCAGCAGGGTCGGCAAGCCTACGATTCGGAGCAGCTGGAACCAGTGCTTTGTTACGAAGGATGGTATGTTCTAGTCAAGTATGACTTGCTTTTGAATGGCGAAGTCTTTCAGGGAGAGCATAAACTGCCTGCGCAGAGAGTCATGAGTACCTACCCGCTTATCTATGATGCACTCCGGTAGAAAGATAATTTTGAAGCTGTTTCTGGAGGGTGAGATTTGAGGAAGTTCTTCACTGCTGTGCTTTTCATTACTGGTCTAGCAGGGACTCTGGGCAGCCTCTGGCTCATGCATCAGACGTACACTGTAGGCCGATTGTATGAATATCATTCCGAGAGGATCTCCTATGGACGCGTTTCGAAGGAGATTTATGATCAGGAATCCGCCTTGGCGTGGCGAGACATGGCCATTCATCTCAGCCTGCTTTTTGGCTTCAGTTCTTTGGCGATCATTACAATATTGCGAGTGCGGGGTGAGCAACGATGAGCGCGAACAGGGCGATCTGAGGGTAACCCGTTATAGGCTTTTAGTGCCGCAGAAGATCCGGTCGTAAGGTCATCGAGCGTGCAGACCCAATGTTCGCTTAGCGACCGTAAGCTTTTCACACTGGGGGCGCAGAAACCCTCTTTTTGAACCATACTGATAGGCCCTCACCCTCCGAAGTAAGGCCATTCCGCTGTTTGCGGGGTTGGCGTCGAGGGGGGCTGGTCGGTGAGGGCCATCTTCGAATCGCTGCTAAAAGGCGATTTGCTGTCTCCTGCAAAGCCTATAATGAGGAATTTGAGAGACGAATACCTCTTCTTTACCAGGGAGTTTCCGGATGCCCTTTAAGAGAGTGAGTTTGCACGAATTTGGTGCCCCCTGTGTGTTAAGAGTCGAAACCGTTGAAGACTTACCGGAGCCGCAACCAGGTGAAGTCCGTGTGAGAGTTTTAGCATGCAGCGCAGCCTATACCGACACGCTCATTCGACGCGGAATTTACCCAGATGTTAAACAACCCCCACCCATCATTCCCGGATACGACATGATTGGCATCGTCGACAGGTTAGGCGAGGGTGTGAATGCGGTAACCGAAGGCGACAAGATCGCTGCATTAACGATTACTGGGTCCTATTCCGAATTTATGGTGATTAGGGCGGCTCAGGTTATCAAAGTACCAACCAGCCTAGACGACGTCCAAGCACTATCACTGATTCTTAGCTACGTCACGGCGTTTCAAATGCTCACTCGTTTGGCACAAGTTCAGGCGGGCGATCGCGTCCTTATTCACGGAGCAGGTGGTGCCGTCGGAAATGCGCTTGTGCAACTTGGCTCGGTTTTAAAGCTAACCATGTATGGAACAGCATCCGAATCCCACCACGATGCGCTAAGAACTTTAGGCTGCCATCCAATTGATTACAAAAACGACGACTTCGTAATAGCGATTGCTAAATACGAGCCCAGCGGGTGAAAGCCGTTTTCGATGCGGTGGGTGGCGATCACCTGAAACGCTCTCTGCAAGCCACACAGCGACACGGAACACTGGTGGCATACGGTTCTTATAATGCGACATCATCAAAGGCTCTGATAATGGACTTTCTTCATGTCCGGTTATGGGGCCTCTTGCCCTGGATGCCTTCCACGGCCTTTTATTCCATTGGCACGTGGCACGAAAAGCACCACGATTGGTTCGAGCAAGATTTAAATACCCTTTTTCAGTGGCTGTCTGAGGGGAAGATTAGGCCCCGAATAAGTCAAACGATGAAACTTGAAGAGGCCTCAAAAGCCCATGAGCTGCTAGACAGTGGTCAGGCCAGAGGCAAAATAGTTCTGATGGTTGGCGAGGCCGGGAAATGAGTAAAACCGAAAGCGTCAGATATTACGTGTCAGTTATTATGTAATTATTGGCCTGCTCATAATCGCCCAGTGACGGAACATGTCTCAGTGCCACTTTTTTAAGAACTTTCTCAGCATGGATGTCAGTGTGAGCAGGTCAACTCAAACAAGATGGTCAACCGATGAAGGTTGTGCTGCTCTGTCTATTCGTTTCTATTTGGTATCTGTTGATAGGGCAGATTAGAAGCGATGATGGTCTCAGCTATCGTTGGTTTCTAGCATATTTGCTTTATTCTGGGCCTTTTGCACTACTGCTGCTGAGTAGCTTGTTGGTCAAGCCTCGCACTGCATAAACCTATGGGATTTCCTGCGTGCGCCGGCCTGTCGTGGAAGGATGGGTGTTCTGAGGTGCCTACCTATTCCGACTAATCCTACTCTCGAACGTCCGCTTTGCGACCTCAGCGTGCTTAATCTCCCGGAATCTCGGCGACAAAAAAGGTCCGCTTCTTATCAAAAAACGGACGTAGCCTCGATTTCAATTGAGGGCTCTGCCCTCTCGCCGCAAGCGGCGATTCGCCCGAGGTATTTAAGGACCAGCGATTTTATCGCCGGATTCTGGCGCACGGCGCTCTCTCCGATACCGATAGCGTTGGCGACTTCGCCACGGTTTAGCTGGCCCCGAAAGACGATTTGCTTTAAATCGTCATCGGTTTTCGTAGCGGCCCAACGCTGAAAGGCAACAAGGTTTTCGCGAGCTTTTTCTTGTCCGTTAGTCATTCCCGATACTCAACGCTTTTTCAAGGGCATCCACAAAACCGTTTCTGAGGACAACCTTGCCGTTTTGGTCCTTGATGCTGCCGCGTTCTGTTTTAGTCCAGCCCTTTAATTTAAGGGACTCCTCAGAGATGGCGTCTCTCAATGCATCAATCTCGTGACTCAACAGGCTCGGTAACCTCGATTCAGATTTGTCTTCAGCACCCGCTCGGTAGTCAATTTCCAATTTCTTGATCGATGCAAACCTTTTATTTTCGGCCCTCAATTTACGGACCTTCGAAATCAGGTCGAGTATGAGGAAGCGGTGAGTTTTATTGCTTACCTCATCAACCCAATCGTACTCGCCCGAGGGCGTGGTCTGTGCTTTGATCGCTTTCTTTTTCTGGTCTCCAAGCGCCTGCCAAGCCTCAATGACCGCTCTATAATGTTCTCCGGTTTTGTTTCGGATGGTCTGCTCGCTAGGAGCGCCACGACTGGCCCCAAGCTTCGCAATCGTTGAGATTCTGAAATCAACCGAGCCTGACTCATGATGTTCCTTGCAAACGGCGTGAAGGGCCTCCAGGGACTTCCTGGAACGAGAATTTTTCAGTTGGCCCAGTATGGCCTCGTAGACTTCGTTCGGTTCACTCATTGCAGCTCTCGATTTCTAGCGGGAATTTCAAAGACCCGTTCATGGCTGACTCGATCTCTTGGCGCACATCACCTAGCTGTAGTGGTTCGGCGAGATCTTCCAAGGTGATTTGCCCATTGATCAACTGGTCAGCGACGTGCCAGTTATTCTGTGTCACTTGCATAATCAGCCGGACGACCTGATTGGCAGCTTTGAGCTGCTGATCCTCGGTCAACCGAAATATCGCGGGTGCAATCCCATTGGTGTCCGCCAATTTGTCGAGCATCTGACTGAGCAGGGGGCGTGCTCTGGAGGCACTGGCGCTCTCGTAAATCTCAGCGTTGGCACAGACCTCAGCGAGCAACCGAAATTCGCTGCTTTGCTCCTCCAAATGCATCTCCATTTCCACGTAATTGCCGCTGACGATCAGCTGGTGCTGGCCTGTCTCGGAGGTCTTCAGCAGTTCGGTAGATTGAGAAATCAGGCGGTATAAGTGCTGGAGATCCGTGAGAAGCATGTCGAGCTTTTTGGCTTTTTCCTCATACGCCGAGGTGATCTTTTTCAGCGTTCGCTCTTTACCAAAAAACTGTCCCGAAGACTCGGCATCGTACCGCTCGTCATCGAGCGTCTGCCTTTTTTCTTCGAGTTCGTGGTATTCATTGCGGGTGACATTGATTTCCAGAATGATTTCGTTGGCAATGGCCGACAAACCGCCCAGAAACGCCGGGCCGGTAATGAAGAAGCGGCACTGGGGACAATTTCGAGTCCCAAGGTAGCCATTGGGCACGGGCGCGTACTGTGCTTCAACCTTCCGCTCAACCAGTGCCATGCCACCTTCGTCACACTTGTTGCCGCTCATGGGGCAGATTCCGAAACTCATAAGTTGGAAGGCTCCAGAGGGCCAATTAGGTGTCAGACACTGATCCATGATGCTTCGGTCTGTGGCGATTAATTCCGGACGCGCCTCTTCGATTTTCTTCTGGAGGATGAGGTCTTCGTAACGATAATGACTCTGCTCAAGTGCCCGTTTTTCAGCCGCCGCCATCTCCAGCCGCATTTTGCTGGCTCCTACCTTTGTGTAGTAAATCGTCATCACCAGAGAGGAATGACCAACCAGCTTTGAAATCACGGCTATGGGCGCTCTGCCGTCGACAATGTAGGCAGTGATAAGGCTGACGCGGAGAGCATGAGGTGTAAATTGGCTCTTGTAATCCACGCTGCTCTTTTTTTCGATTTTCTCAGCGAGGTCCGCGCCTGGCCTCTGACTATGGAACAACAGAGCAGGCAGGGTTCGTGTAAACGCGGTTGTCGTACGCATGGGCGACGCCTTCTCATCACAGGCGTGTGAGGCCGGGTCGCGGAACAGGAACGATTGTTTACCGCGCCTTTTGAGGATGTCTTTGTGTATCCTTTGCTGCGGGTTGATTTGCGTCCACAGTGTCAGTTCTTCGATTGGGTTGTATTTGGATTGCCACTCCCGAAGCTGGATAATCCAATACGCCAGATCTTCCGGCATGAACGGAATATCGTAGCCGCCCAATTTCTTTCCGGTTTTGTTCGTCGTGATGTAGGCGCTCAACTCACCGTCATTGTTCCCTTTCTGAATAAAGCCCTTATTCCGCTTTCGGGTCGCAAGCGGACTTGGATTTTCGATCCAGTGAACCTTCCCATCACGCCATAACGGAACGAATTCATCTCCCTCTCCGCTGTCGAGCCAACAGATTTGCTGTCCTCGCAACGGAATGGATAGCAATGTGTAGTTTGCGACAATTTTTACGGGCGACCATAACTCGTGCATCTCTTCAAAATAGCGCTTGCGACCTCGCTTCCGCTCTTTTTTGACCACTCGATAAATGCAGTTTGGGTCATTGTCATCAATTAACTGTGGATCAACCCCGAACCAGCAGTCTTCGAGGAAGGGATGCAATTGATAGAGATCGCGAAACGACGTCGCCTCTAGCGGAATCAGATGCTGCTTGGCTCGTACAATGGCATCCATGGGCAATGGAGGCTTGTCTGATTCACTGCGCTTGTAACTGGGTAACTGATCTAACAAACCCTTGAGAACGGTTCTAAGAGGATTGCGGTAGCCGGGCAGAACTATCAACTCACCGTTCTCGTCCTCGTCAGAGCAATAAGTCTCCAAAATCCACTCGAAAAAAGCGGAACAGGCGTTATGCCGTGGTTTTTTTACAGTATCTGCGGTGACATTTATGAAGTTTTCGTACGCTCGCTCATCAAACGGGATATCCCTTGACAGCATGGCTCCCGGGTCGTCAACCAAGCCCAGCTTGTCCACGTAAAATCTAAGGAGTGCTCTCAAATGTGAGTATTTGTTGGATTGGCCTGTACCAGCCTCTACATAACACTGAATGGCTTTCCAAAACTCGGGGTATTTGCTGGTCAGTTCTCGATTAATGGCGTTTTCGTTGCCCAGGAAGTGAGGCCAAGATATCCAATGTTCGGAATAAGTTTTATTCGGCTGCGATGGCAACTTCGGGTCTTTTTCGTAGCCCCTGAAGTATTCCGCACCTGTTTTTAACCCCAAGCATTGAGCGGCTTCGGACGCCTCGGCGAGCGTCGCGTACCTCTTAACGGGGCGCTCAATGCCAAGGTAGCTGTACCAATCATCCCAATCTTCGGCATAGAAGTCGAAGGGACTTACTGTCAGCTTCGGGTCTTGTTTGTAGCCCTCGTAGAATTCCTTCTGTGTTTTGAATCCCAAGCGCTGGGCTGCTTCGGACGCCTCGGCGAGCGTCGCGTACTTTTCTTTGGGACGCTCATTGCCAAGAAAACTGTACCAATCAGCCCAATTTCTGCGATACATTCCGTCGGGATGGCGTGGCAGCTTCGGGTCTTGTTTGTAGCCCTTAAAGTATTCTGTGGACGTTTTGAATCCCAAGCGCTGAGCGGCTTCGGACGCCTCGGCGAGCGTTGCGTACTTCCCATCGGGGCGTCCAGTGCCAAGGAAGTTGTACCAACTACTCCAATCTTCGGCATAAAAGTCGTTGGGAGAACCTGGCAGCTTCGGGTCTTTTTGGTAGTCCTCATAGTATTCCGCCTGTGTTTTTAACCCCAAGCGTTGAGCGGCTTCGGACGCCTCGGCGACAGTGGCGTGCTTCTCACTGGGGCGTTCAGTGCCAAGGAAGCTATACCAATCATCCCAATCTTCGGCATAGAAAACAGAGGGTTGTGATGGCAGCTTCGGGTCTTTTTGGTAGTCCTCATAGTATTCCTGCTGCGTTTTGAACCCCAGACGCTGAGCGGCTTCGGACGCCTCGGCAAGCGCCGCGTACCTCTCGGGGCGCTCAACGCCAAGAAAGCTATACCAATCATCCCACTCTCCGGCATAACTTCGTTGGGGATTCGATGGCAACTTCGGGTCTTTTTGGTAGCCCTCATGGTATTCGGTGTGTAGTGGTCAACTAATCCCG
>Ga0207904_1000613_pt1 | contig 12597 bp, 18 predicted proteins | sample MalvirmetaMSP118_FD_184232 | JGI IMG/M metagenome (GOLD analysis project Ga0207904, IMG submission 184232) | Marine viral communities from the Deep Pacific Ocean - MSP-118 (SPAdes) | ecosystem: Environmental > Aquatic > Marine > Oceanic | place: Pacific Ocean | collected 2011-05-30 | reverse complement strand
GGGCACCCGCCTCCATCTCCCCCTGAATGCCGTCATGCCGCTTCGGCCACCACAGGTCGGCAAGCGAATCAAGCGAGATGCAGACGAGTTCGGATAGCGCCTCTCTCGATCGTCCTGCCGGCCGACCGCCCTTGCCCACGCCAAACCGCTCCGCCGCCACTTCCTCGATCGACCGTCCGTCTACCGCGATCTTCATCACCATGTCGGCGAGCTCCGGTCCCATGAACGCCCGGGCCGTCGCCAGATCGCGGGCGGCGAGCGTGGTCGCGAACACCGGCCCCTCGCCCTGCCCTTCGTCGACGACGTCGCGCGACCAGTCGACCGAGCGTAATCCCATGGTGCTCGACGCCTCGCGCAGCCGGTTCGCCGCGTCGTACTGCCGTTCGGTGATCTGGTGCTTTCGCCGCATGGTGTCGATCGTCGCAACACGACGCTGGCAGCGCTCGACGCCGCCGCTCTCGTAGCCACCCTCGACGGTCTCGACCACCAGGTCCCGCTCGCCCGCCGTCACCGGCGGCAACGTCACCTTCCGCTTGCGCTTGCCCATCCAACGGCTCCTTTCCCGCGTGTCCCACCTGTCCCACCGTCAAAAACCAACGTGGGACGCAAAAAACTCTTTCAATTCAATTAGCTGTCCCACCTGTCCCACTTGTCCCACCAAAAAAGAAACAACCGTGGGAATTTGGAAGCGTCGCTTCTCCCCTTCACGCGCGTACGTGCGCGCGAAAACGTGGGACAGGTGGGACACGTGGGACACCCCGTTGAAAAACAACGGTGTTTCGCGTCCCACTTTTCGCTCGTGTCCCACCTTGAGGTGGGACAATCGCCCGGTTCGGCCTATTCGCCGTCCGGTTCTTCCTCCCAATTGACAGATTGCCCGACCGAAGCCTCGAGCCATGAGCGCGCGGTCTGGAGCAGCGGAAACTCATAGCCCCAGCTCCGCATCTGCTGCCCCTGATCGTCCACCTCGGTCTTTCGCTTCCGGACGACCCCGGGCACGAGTTTCTTGAGCTTGATGCCGAACTCCGTCTCGGTCGCCCGTCGCTTGATGCCGACCCGTTCGGCGAAGGCGATGTAGGCGGCGTGCAGCCGGTATGTCGGAACCCAGTCCTTCCATTGATCGGCGCCGGGTAGCTGGGAGCCCTCTCGCAATCGCTCCAGCCACCAGCTTTCCACCGGATCGAGCGAACGCACCTTCTGTTCGAACAGGCCGGACGTCTTCGGAATGTCGCGCAAGTCGATCTTCGAGAGATCGAATTCGAGGAGATAGTCCAGGAGGGCGCCCTTGTTCTCCGGCCGCTCCACCTCCCGGAAGAGGGCGGAAAAGTAGTTGGAGTCGCCCCTCGCCTTGTCCTTGATGTCGAACACGGCAAAACGCCGCTCGTCCTTGCCAGCCGGCACCACCCAGTCTTCGTTGGAGGTGACCAGCAGCCGGACGTAGTTCTTGATCTGGATGGGATCGACGCCCTTGTGCTCGATGAACTGGATATCGGAAGTCACCAGGCCCTTGAGCCGCCCTTCCGCATGCTTGTCGCCGGCCCAGAAGCCCTCGTCCGCCTGCAGCAGCAGGCAGCCCTTCATGTGGGCGTTGAACTGGCCGACCAGGTAGCGAGGATCGTCGGCGAGGAAATAGTGCGGGGCAAACAGCGAGCCGATCGTCTGCCCGATCAGCGTCTTGCCGGTCCCTTGCCCGCCGCGGATGACCAGCGCCGTTCCGATCCGCTCGCGCGGCCGCTGCACCATGTGGGCGAACCAGGCCGTGAGGTAGTGGAAGAGCTCTTCCGACCCCTGGCAGACCCGCTCCAGCAGATGGTCGAGGAAGGCGGAGCAGTCGCCGCCCTCCCGGTTCCGTTCCATCTCGAAGCCGCGCCAGAGATTGAAGGTACCGGCCGGCGCCGCCACATCCGGCCCGCCTGGGTCCGGCTCGAAGACGATTCCGGAATATTGTCGGCGATCGACGTCGCGCAGCCACATGGAGGCCTTCGGGACGGCCTTCCATTCGCCCTTGCCGTTCTGGACGTATTCGATCCGGTTCGCGTTCCAGGCTCCAAAGGCCTCCGTCGAGAGCAGCTGCATGCGTTCGTGCGGCGCACCGTCAGGAAACTCGCGCAGGATCATGCAGCGCGAGCCGATCAGGACGACGGCATACTCCTCGTTGAACGCGTCGACATTGTAGGCCCCGTCGCTCGGCGGCGGACCGTGGCCAGCACCCCGGATCTCCGCCCCGATGCCCTCGACGCTCGTCGCCCGGTTGTTCGACTTTCGTCCCGCCATCAGCGTACCCTCGACCCGGAAATTATATCTCTTTCTGTGATTTTTTTCTTGCAGATAAAATCTCTATATGAGATAACACCCTCATGAAAACGGTTCGCTTCTCCAACGACTGCAACAAGACGCTCCGCAAATTGCGGGGCGAGGCCAGCCGGATCGTCGCCAAGATCGAGCGTTACGCTGAAACGGGCGCCGGCGACGTCACGGCGCTGGTCGGCACCGACTACACGCGGATCAGGATCGGCGACTATCGGGCGATCCTGTCGGAGAGCGACACCGAAATCCTGGTGGTCCGGATCGGCCACCGCCGCGATATCTACGAGTGAGGAAACCGAGACATGCCCCGACACCCCACAATCACGACGCCCGGCGGCGAGGAGCTGGTCCTTGTTCCCCGCGCCGAGTATGACGTGCTGATTGCCGGCCATAGCGAAGACGCCGCCGACATCGCCGCGGCCGACGCCGTGATGGCCGGGATCCGGCGCGGCGACATCGGCACCACCTCGGCGGAAGAAACCAAGATCCTGCTCGCTGCGGCCTCGCCCCTCGCGGGCTGGCGTAAGGTGCGCGGCTTCACCCAGGCCGAGCTCGCCGCCACCGTCGGCATCAGCCAGAACCACCTGTCCAGCATGGAGACGGGGAAGCGCGCCGGCACGACCGATATGCTCAGCCGACTCGCGCGCGCCCTCTCCGTTCGGATCGAGGACCTGATCGACGACTAACCCAAGAAAGACCCTTCGCCTTGCGCGCAAGAACACCCAGGAGATGACGGACAAGGACGACGCCGCCCTCATGTCGGACGCTCTTGCCGATTCGGACAATCCGCACCTGGACGACGAGCTGATCCGACGCAGACGCGCGCCTGCTGAAGACCCGAAGCGCCAGGTCAGGCGCTGCCTCGACGACGACGCGGTTGACCGACTGAGGGCTGACAGGGCGGGATGGCATGCGTGGACGAACGCGGCGCGGAGGAAGGAGGGCGGATTGAAGTCAATTGAAGATTTCCGCCCTATCCGGTTCGACGTTCCCAGGTACGCAGCCGTACCGTCACAATCGACGAGTGACAGAACCCGAGGGAAGACATGCCAGGATGGAACGGCTGGATTGCGATTGGAGCCGCCACTGCACTCGGTCTGATCGCCGGCGCCAGCACGGTTGCGCTCGTTTGCCCGCTCCAGCCGGACGGATGGGCAGAAGTCCTGGCGATCGGCGCGTTCACAGCTGTAGGCTTGATCGTAACCGGCACAATTACTTTCGCGGCGGCGGAAAAATCCGCCGCACCTATTCGAGATCAAGTTCTGATAGGAAGCATCGGAGAAACAAAATCCCTGCACCAGAACATTTCTCGCGCTATCTCCGAAATATCCAACAGAACACAAACCCTCCACAGTTTTTATATCGATCCACAAAATTCCGAAGACGTAATAACAATTCTCAACAGTAGTAAGCATAAAATTCTGATCGAATGCTCCATAAATGACATAATGTCTGAGTTTTTCTCTTTCGAAATCGAGGAAGAGCAAACAATATCTGAGAATCATGATAATTATCTTATAATGATTTCCGATTTTATGATTGAAAAATACCAAATAGAAAGAAAAGAATTCGAACACTTTAACAAACTCATTCTTGACATGATCAACTGAATTACACAGGTGAAATTTCAATTGGAAATAATGCAGGAAGGGCTGGAAAGAAGAATTACAAACACTTATAGAATACTCTACAAATCTTGATACCAGGGCCTCCAAGGGACGGTCGGCCAGCGCGTGATCGGATTGGAAGGTCACGCCGCGGCCTCCTTCATGTCATTCGAAGCCGCCCCGATGGCCATCTCGGCGCAGTTGGATCTCACCAGCGCCTCCGCCAGCGGTGGGCAGACGCTGTTACCGCAGCAGCGGCCCTGGACCTCTTGCGTCAGCGGCACGGGTTCGCCGTCGGGCCCGATGCCGACGTCGATCACGTGGTCGTCGGGAAACCCCTGCGCCCGGAAGCGCTCGCGCGGCGTCAGCATCCGCATGCCGATGTCGACGATCACATAGTCGTCGCCGTCGATCTCGACGGTGACCAGGCCGTGGCGCGGCTTGGTGGTGACCGTGTGCATCGGCTCGTCGACGCCCTGCACCGGGTCGCCGGCGCCGTAGTATTTCGCCAGGAAGGCCGCGACGAGGCCGGCATGGGTGCCGCCGGCGGACACGGTCGGCACGGGCGCCGTCGCCTCTCCGCCGCGCCGGTCGCTCCCCCGCATGTTGATCATGTGCGCCGCGACGAGGCCTTGCGTGCACCCCTTGCCGACGATCGTCGACACCGGCTCGCGCGCCTCGTGGCCGACCATGTCGGTGTTGTGCTGCGCCAGGAAGGCGGCGACCAGGTCGACGGTCGCAAGAACGCTTTCGTTGCCGCCCGGTACCAGCGTCGCCGCCGGAAGCTCGACCGACCGGGTCCGGGGCTCTCCGCCCGCCTTCTCCTGATACCGTGGCACGAGATAGGGCGCGACGACCCCCAGCGGCACGGCGCCGCCCGGGCGCTTGGACTGGCCGTTCGCCGTCACCGTGGCCAGAGGTTCGCCCATGGCGTGGCCGACCGAGCCGGACCGGAACTTGGTCACGAACGGCGTCACGATGGCGTTCGTATCCTTCGCGCTGGCCGTCACCGTGTGCAGCGGCGCCTCCATCGGCCGGCTGGCCCCGCCCTGCTGGCCGTAGGTGACGAACGGCGAGACGACCGCCAGCTCCCCGCGATGCGCGGTGGTGATGGTCCTCAGCGGTTCGGCTATGTCATGACAGCGCGTGTCCCCGGCATGCGTCACCGGCACTATGAACGGCCGCTTCGCCTCGAGGACGTAGCGCACGACCCCTTTGGCGATCCGCCGCATGGTCGCGTCGGCCAGCGGGCGGACCGCGCGGACTCCGTACTTGGCCTTGATCGTCGCCGCGTCGTCGAAGATCGACGGGCACGGCAGCGACCAGTCGATGATCTCCGCCGCCGTGCGCCATGGAAGCTTGCGGCCAGCCAGCACATCCGGATCGTCCGGCGCCCCATGCGTCGGCTTCGGCCAGACGATCGGCCTTCCGTCGCGTCGGGCGATGACGAACAGCCGCTTGCGGATCGTCGGCGCGCCATAGTCGCAGGCGCGGAGCTCGCGCCACCCGACCCGGTAGCCCAGCCGCTTCAGCTCGCGCGCCCATTGGTCGAAGGTCTGCCCACGCCGCGCCGGATCCGGATGGAACACGCCGGACTCGCGCTCGACCAGCGGCCCCCAGTCCCGGAATTCCTCGACGTTCTCCAGGATGATCACGCGCGGCCGCGCCCGCCGCGCCCACAGGACGACGGTCCACGCCAGGTCGCGGATGTTCCGCTTCACTGGCCGGCCGCCCTTCGCCTTCGAATGGTGCTTGCAGTCAGGCGACGCCCACAGCAGGCCGACGGGCCGCAGCCCGACCACTTCCATCGGGTCCACCTTCCAGATGTTCTTCGACAGGTGGACCGTGTCCGGATGGTTCGCCCGGTGCATCGCTAGTGCAAATGCATCATGGTTGATCGCGTAGTCGGGCGAGCGGCCGAGCGCCCTCTCGATGCCGGTCGACGCGCCGCCGCCGCCGGCGAAGGAATCGACGATCAGTTCGCGCACGGGAGCGGCCGGACCGGCCGCGAGGACATCGACACCCCCGCCAAGTGCAAGCGATTCCTGCAACATCAGCACCCCCCGTTTCTGGTTGCTTCCTCGGCAAGGCGCGCGTCTTCCGCCGCGATCTCGTCGAAGATGATGCCGAGGGGCCCTTCAGGGCGGCCATCGGCATGGCGTGAGACGGCATCCCGAAGATCATCGAGCGAGGCGCCGCTCTGGATCGCGATCGACGCGCAAAGGGCGGCGTCGCGTGCCGAGATGTCGACTGCGGATCCGGGCTTGCCCGCGGTCAGAAAGACCTCGCGCGGCGGTCCGAATGCGGCAGATGCCTCATCGAACGCCCGGCCGATCGACCCGTGATACGTCACCCCGCCGATTTCGAACGTGAGGGTCTCGTTTGCCCGGCGATCGGGCATCTTCTGACGTGCCATGATGGACCTCGATCGACTGCTTAGTTGCGAGCCGGCTTCGGACGCGGGACAGGCGCGAGCGAGCACCATCCCGCCCTGCGGCCGCCCTCGTAGGGCCGGCCGAGGCCTTCGGAGATCAGCGCCGTCGCAACATCGCGGCCGTCCACGTAGACGCGCGCCAGCGTCCGCTCGTAGCGGTCGCATCCGTCCTTCCGGAGGGTGATTTCTCCCGATTCGAGAAGCTCGATCAGACGCGCCCGGGCAGCCTCCGCCTTGGCGGTTTCGGAGGCGCAATCACCGTTCATTTCGGGCGTGTCGATGCCCATGATCCGGACCGACTCCCACTTGCCCCACCGAAGCCGCGAGCACGCTGGCGTGTCGGGCCCGGGCGCGACGTACATCGTGTCGCCGTCATGCGGCGCCGGCGGTTCGTCGGCGGCGAAAGCCGGGAAAGCGAGCGAGAGGAAGATGAGGAAGAGGCCCGGTTTCATAGGATGATCCCCTCTGGAAGCCTGAAGAAACCTAACATGCCGCGACAGGCGACGAACGGCAGCGGACGGGCCCCGGCGAGCTCGATGCCAAAGGGCCCCACGAACCATTCGCTGTCCGATTGCCTCAGGCAGGCGACAATCGCCGCCTCGCCGACGATGCCGCCCACTTCGAAGCGGTCGGGCGCGACAACGTCCCAATGTCGGCCCGTCACCGGATGTCGGCCGGCTCGAAGAAAGGCGGTCGCCTCTCGGTCGATCGCCTTGCCGGCATGGATCAGGATCCGACCCCGCCGGTTCGTATGCCAGCTGCGGTTTTCGATCGTCTTGTGCCGGTGGACGATCAGCCACGCCCACGGCTGACGGATGGAAAGACAGACCGGAATGTCACTCACCATCACGCCACCTCCTGACTTCCTGAGCCTGGCGACCAATCGGGCCGGGCCTCTTGCTTCGTGACGTTGCGGAACTGACCCGCCGCGTCTGCGCAATCGCGGCAGCGCCAGGTGCCGACGCGGCCGGACCGGAGATCGACGCCGCTGCCGAACGAGGCCGGCCGGCCGCAACCGCAGACGAGCGGGCGGAATGCGTCCGTCATGCCCGCCTCCGCGTTTCCTCGACGCAGAGCACCTTGCCCTCGCGAACGAGCCGCACCCGCCGGCTACCCTTCCGGGCCTTCAGCTGCCGCCTGAGCATACCGGCGCCGACAGGCGCCGCTCCCCATTCGGCCCAGGGCGTATCTTCCCGAACTCCCGCGAGGCCCAGAAGCAGATCCTGAAGGCACGTCACCGCGACCACGCGAACGCCGCTGATTGTCGGAACCGCGGCTCTCGACGCCGTGAGGACGATCACCTTGGCGCCTGCCTCGGCCGGACGTGCGGCCCGGAGTTCATCGGGGAAGCAGAGGCCGAGGCGCCGTGCAGGCCGCTCGTCCAGCATCAGAATCGAACGGTGATCGGGAATGCTGTTCATGACGCGTACTCCACTTGTTTCGCCTCGGTCGCGGTTCCTTCGGTCTCCCGGTCGGCGCGGCGCGCCTCCTCGCCTCTTGCGCCGCTCCCCGCCTCTTGACGCCTCCCGGTCGCTTCGCTCCCCGCCTCTTGACGCTTCACCGCGGCCATCCACGAATTGAAGTCGAACCCCTCGGCCGCCTGGACGGCGCGAACCGAACGCCCTGCCGACGCGTGCGCAGCGATCGCCGCGTCTTTCGCCTTGCGCGCTTGCTTCGGATCCGCTTCGTCGCCGTCGAAGGCGAGCAGCACCGTCCGCGCCGGGACAGAGGCGGAGAAGTTGGAGAGGGAGAGGGTCGCCCAGCCGCCGACGCCGGAAGCCTCGATCGCCGAGCCGGTGGTCTCGATGCCTTCGGAGAGCAAGAGCGGTGCATCGTCCTCGGGCGCCCGGCAGAACCGAACATGCCCCCCGTTGAGTGCGCCTCGGATCTTGCGGGCCTTCAGGGGCGACCCGTCGGGCGCGAAGATCTCGGCCTTCGCCGTTCCGTCATGGGTGAACCAGGTCAGGTGCACGCCCTGCAGGCGGTTCGTCTTGCCGTTCTGGATAGCGGCGACCATGGCCGGCCCGGAATGGACCTTGACCGGCGGCGTGTCGTCATCCTCGACGAACCAATACGGACAGTCGGCGAGAAACCGGAGCGTCGGCAGCGGCCAGGCGATCTCGCCGAGGTCGATCGAACGGGCCTCCAGCCAGGTCTCGACGAGTGTGCCTCGGGAGGGCGCGGCCCCACGCCAGATCTCGGCCGCCCGGGCACACTCCCGGCGCGCCGCCGCTTCCGCCTCGCGCAGTTGTGCTTCCCGCTTCGCCGCCGCCTCGGCGGCCCGCTGCCGGGCCATCTCGCGATCCGCCTCGGTGCGCTCCTGCCAACCCGGCAAACCGAGAAAGCGCCGCGCCCAGTCGTAATCGTCCCGCGTCGGCCGGGTGCGCGCCTCACCGGAATTGACGTAGGCAATCAGCTCCAGCGGCCCGCCGCCGAGGCCGCCATTCGGCCCATCGCCGGATTGCGAATATCGAACCCAGAGGCCGCGCCCCCGGCTGAGATTGACCTGCCAGGAGCCCGGCACGCCCTTCGCCTTCCACGACAGGATGCCCCGCTGCCCGCGCCGGCCCCAACCTGGCACAAGCTCATCGAGAAGCTGTTCGAGACGATCCGTCAGGCGCGCGACGATCTCGCGGGATTCGGTCCCGAGCGCTGCCGGGTCGGAAACACGATCGGGATTGCGAACGGTGCCGACGGTCATGAGGGCCCCCGAACTGTTCTGGCATGCGCGCCACACCAGCTGGAGCCTTCGCGGTGCACGCCCTGCCCACAGAAGCGCATCTCCGGAACCGTCGGGCGCGCCGAGTGTGCCCAGAGCGGGAAGCGGCAAAGGCCGTCTGCGAGGTCGGAGAAAGGGATGCCCCCGCCCTCGGCCACGATGGACGGAGACATCGGACCGGGGGCGGGAGCCACGACCGAGGGCTCAAGAGGCGCGGAGCGCGCAGCGCGACCGGGAGCCTCAAGATCGCTGGGGGGCTGACGATCAGCCTCGGTCGATCTGGGAAAGCTGGAATTGAGCGTTTTCGCCGCCGCCGCATGCGGCGGCGATTTGGGCACGCGCACCGACGGGCGCCGTTGAACCGGGGGCTTGGCTGTCGGTGCCGCAGCCTTCTTCGGCCAGCGACGCGCCGAGGAAGTGTCCGGGAAGCAGTCGCGATGGCGATGGATGTGGCCCAGCACCGCGTTGCGCGTCGTCTGGAGCTCCCGGCCGATCGCTTCGGCCGCATAGTCGAGGGCCTGCAGCGCCAGGATGAAGGCGGTCTTCTCGTCGCGCGTGCTCTCGGCCCACGGCTTCAGGCGCCGGGCGAGACGCTCGTCCACGAAGCGGACCGTTCCGGACTGACGAACATCGCCCATCACTCGGCCGCCTCTTTTGGAAAAGACGAATGATTTCCGCGTGTTTCAGTGGGTGTTTGTCGTGAAACCCTAGGTACCACCGGCGCGGCACGGAACGGCAGCGGGCTGCAGTAGCCGTGCGGATGGAGGTCGAGCACCCGACAAACGGCGGCGACCGTGGCCACCGACATCGGGGTCGCGCTTTCCAGCCGCGACAGGGTCGCCTTGGAAATCCCGGCGCGGCTTGCGAGCAACGCCTGAGACCAATTGCGGACCAGCCGCGAGCCGATCACGCCGGCCCCGAAATACCACCAGAGGAATGCGCCGTGGGAAAAGGCCGGAACGCCCCTGCCCGCTTGGTTCCCGGTCACCGGGTCGAGACCGAGTCGCGCACACCAGGCAAGCCAGGGATCGATGCCGACGGGGCGGCGGCAAGCGAGCGCGCAGGTGACGCGACCCGACACGCCGATCTCGGTGCCGGCGTCGATCCGGGCAAGCCGCGCCGGATAGGCCGCGACAAGCGCGTCCGCCACCCGGCCGACGAGCTGATCGCCGCCTTTGATCTGCGAATGCGGAGCGCCGGCCGTCATAGCTGCCTCCCTGTCGCTACGCTCCTCGCCTCTTGATGTTTCCCGGTCGCTCCGCTTCTCGCCTCTTGCAGCTCGTCGGCGTCCCCGGCCAGTTCGATGTCGGCCAGCAGCCGATCGATGGCCGCGAGGTACTGCTGCAGGACTGCGATGTCGTCGCGCAGCGGAAGCCGCTTCAGGTCGCCCCGATCGACGATCCCGTTGTCGGCAAGCGCCGCTGCAATGTCGCGCATCAGGTCGGCGCAGAGCGTGGCGAGTTCCGAGAGGTGACGCGTCCAGACATCGTCCCGCTCTCCGCCTTCCGGCAGCTTCACCAGGAGATAGCCGGCCAGTCGCGCCAGGCGGCGCGTGACGCACGGTTCACCGCTTTTGCGCTCCAGGTCGGCGACGATGTCGACCGGCATGAAGCTGGGGTCGCTGTTGGCCGCGTAGTTTGCGAGCCGCTGAAAGCTGACACGCGTGGACGCGCCCGCCGCCTCATACCCGCCGTTCGCCTCGACGAGATCGCGGGTCGCCGCGCACAGGCTGAGATAGTCGACGCGCGCGAGGGTGCGGGGCTCGCTTGCGCTCATGGCCGCCTCCCCGGCTTGAAATTTTCCGGATCTTTCAAGGTGACGCCTGCCCACTCCGGCTCGATAGTCGAAGCCATGGAGACGCCCCGAAAAAGCGGCCGAGTCCGAGGAACACGAACCCGGCCGAAGTTTGAGGAGGAAACGCCCAGGGGGGACGCGAAACTCCGCCCGAACCGGGCGGAGCGGATGATCGCAATCGAGCCCAGAAGGCCGAGCGCGAGAAGGGAGAGGAAAAGGATGAAGACGATGCCGAGCGTCATAGCCACCTCCGCTCGATCAGATCGGCGGCGGCAAGCGCCGCAAGAACGCCGAGCGTCACCACGGCCGCGACACCGATTGCCGCGATCAGCCCGACGATGATGGTGAGAACGGAGGAGGACACCGCGTCGGTCATGCGGCACCTTCGCATTCCGGATTGGGAAGGAAGTCATCGGCGGACACCGGCAGGCCGTGCTCCCTCGCGTAGGCGAGAAGCTTCGGCACATGCTTGAACGGAATAGTACCGCCCGTTCCGCCCTTAACTTTAGGCCGCCGCCAGTTTGAGACGCGCGTCCTGTGCACGCCCGCAATCTCGGATACGACCGAGACCCCACCGTAGAGATTGATAATGCTGTTCGCCGGTTCCATGGACGGATCTAGTAGCGCTAATCGCTACGCCCGTCAAGCCAATGTAGCTATTTCGGAAACGGCCAGACAGTTCGCTTTCCGCTACAACAGCGGAATGATCAGTAGCTGGTTGAGACAAGCGCTAATTGGCAGCAACCTTACGCAGGCGGAGCTCGCTCGCATGCTGTCGACCCGGCTTGGGCGCTCCATTGATCGGGCAGCCGTCAACAAAATGGCGTCGGGTAAACGGCAGATCGCGGCCGACGAGCTTCTCGAAATTGCAAGAGTGACAAAGCACCCTCTTCCGGAAGAGTTCCAAACCAAGGGCTCGGGGGAGGTCAGAGAACTGACCTATCACCTGGACGAAGAATCCAAAGTCATACCCACCGACACGCTCTACAAGCCGCAAACTCCCGGCGCCTTGCCTGAAATTGACGTGCGCCCCGGCGCCGGTCATGGTCAAATCGGCGAGCTAGGCGTTATAGCGTTGAGCAATGGAGAGACTGCCGTTGGCCACCAGGTCATCCGCGAGTGGACTCTTCCTGATGATTTCACACGTAATCATCTTCAAATCACACCAGGACGGACATTCGTCCTGGAAGTCGTCGGTGACTCCATGCTTCCGACGCTCTTACCCGGTGATCGTGTGATTGTGGATATGTCGCAAAGAACATTCCGCGCAGACGCGCTTTACGTGATCGATGATTCATTTGGGGAACCTCAGGTGAAGAGGCTTCGCCGAGTTCCCTACAGTGACCAGCCTACTGTCGAGATTATATCCGACAATCCCAGCTACGGCCGCGATCAAATATCAGCCGACAAGGTCAGAATCCTTGGCCGAGTATGCGGCCATATGGCTCGAAAGTGACTGGCCGCCAACGCTTGAGCGAAATTCGCTACATCGATATTGACGCTACGTAGCGCTTTACGCTACAATCGCCATCGCAACGGGAGAGCCCGCGATGGCACGACGCCTTGTTTCCGAATTCAAGCGCACCTTCTGGCGGCCGGTCGACCCGGACGATCCATTCGATGACGTCAACCGCTACTCGATGCGGCTTGGCCTCGCGATCGGCGCCGCCATGGCCCTCGCCGTCGCTACCCGCCTGGCCGCGCTCGGACCGACCCTCCGCGACCTCGCCTCCTTC
>Ga0207904_1000612_pt1 | contig 12641 bp, 15 predicted proteins | sample MalvirmetaMSP118_FD_184232 | JGI IMG/M metagenome (GOLD analysis project Ga0207904, IMG submission 184232) | Marine viral communities from the Deep Pacific Ocean - MSP-118 (SPAdes) | ecosystem: Environmental > Aquatic > Marine > Oceanic | place: Pacific Ocean | collected 2011-05-30 | reverse complement strand
GGTGATGTCGGGGTGGCGCGGGGACATGCCCTCGCGGGCTGCGCCCGCTCCCGCCAGACCCGGTGCCAGCCCCGAGGACGGCACCCCGCTGCGCGGCTGGGTCTTGGCAGGCGCGGGCCCCGACCCGCAAGGCTAGGCTCGGGGGATGACCGTGAGCTCCCTCCAGGCCCTCCCGATCGAGCGACTGCGCGAGCGGACGAGCACCAAGTGGCGCGCGTACCCGGCGGACGTCTTGCCGCTGTTCGTCGCCGAGACCGACTATCCGCTCGCACCGGCCATCACCCGGCGCCTGACCGCGGCGGTCGAGGTCGGCGACACCGGCTACACGCCGCCGAACCCCGGGATCGCTCAGGCCTACGCCGGGTTCGCCCAGCGCCGGTACGGCTGGGACATCGATCCTGCCCACATCCGCTCCACGGGTGATGTCGTGATGGGGCTCGTCGAGATCCTGCGGGCAACGATCGCGCCCGGCGACCGTGTCGTCATCACGCCGCCGGTCTATCCGCCGTTCTACGACCTCATTCCGGAGGCGGGGGGAGTCGTCGAGCGGGTGCCACTCTTGGCGGATGCCGGGTACACGCTCGACCTGGCCGGGATCGAGGCTGCCCTCGCGGGCGGGGCTCGCGCCGTGCTGCTGTGCAATCCGCATAACCCCACCGGGACCGTGCATTCCCGCGAGACGCTCGCAGAGCTCGCCGAGATCGCGGCGCGCCACGGCGCGATCGTCGTCAGCGACGAGATCCACGCGCCGCTGGTGCACGCTCCCGCGACCTTCACGCCGTTTCTGAGCGCTTCTCCGGTGGCGGCATCCGTCGGATACGCGGTAGCGAGCGCGAGCAAGGCTTTCAATCTCGCGGGACTCAAGTGCGCGCTCATGCTCACCGCGGCAGATGACACGCGACATGTCGTGCAGAGCCTGCCGAAGGAAGTCGAGTGGCGAACCGGTCATTTCGGCGCGCTGGCGGGCATCGCCGCTTTCGCTTCGGAAAGCGATGCGTGGCTGGATGCGTTGCTGGCCGCTCTCGACACGAACCGGCGTCTGCTTGCTGACCTCCTGGCCGAGCACGTTCCGGCGGCGCGGTACGCGATCCCCGACGCCGGCTACCTCGCCTGGATCGACCTGTCGGACCTCGGGTGGGGAGATGACCCCGCGGAGCGCATCCTCACGGGCGCTCGCGTCGCGCTGCACCACGGGCCGACGTTCGGCGATGAGGGGCGAGGATTCGTGCGACTCAACTTTGGATGTTCGCCCGAGGTCCTGCGCGACGCGATCGACCGCATCGGCGCCCTCTCTCGCTGAGGGTCAGCCCTTTTTGGCGGCGTCGATCCGCCGCACCACGGCCCACGCGCCGGGGATCAGCAGGGCAGCAAAGCCCGCCTTGATGAGGCCCGGGACGATGAACGGCCACAGTCCGGCATCCAGCACACCCGCCGGCGAGATCTGCTGACCCATCACGGTCGACAGGATGAAGGCCATGTAGGGCACGCCGATGACGAACGGGATGATGCTCGCGACCACGAATCCTGCGAAGGCGAGCAGCGGCTTGCGATCCCAGGAACGCTCGGCAAACCACCCCGCGACGAACGCCGCAGGAATGAAGCCCAGGATGAACCCGAACGACGGCGCCAGCAGGTAGGCGGGACCGGCCACGGGCCCCGCGAAGACCGGCAGGCCCAGCAGACCGACGAACATGTACGTCGTCATCGCGGCAGCGCCCCGCGCCGAGCCGAGGGCTGCCCCGACGAGGATGACGCCCAGGGTCTGCCCCGTGATCGGGATCGGACCGATGAAGAACGACACCTTCGCCAGCAGTGCCACGACCGCGACACCGGCGAGCACGAGGCCCGCGTCGGTCGCGAGCGCACGGGCGCGTGAGGTGGGGCGAGCGATGACATCGGCAAGAACCCGGGTGGTCGGCATCGGTGCGGCGGCAGTCGTCATGGTGCTCCTTGGTCGGTGGAAGCCAGGCGGCAAGCTCTTGCGACTTATACTAGGGGGCTGGCCATCGGCCTCCTCGTACCCTTCTCACCGAATGAAACGGAGCTTTGCTGTGCTCTCCGTGCACGACCTCGAGATCCGCGTGGGCGCCCGGGTGCTCATGTCGGATGTGACCTTCCGCGTCGGCGACGGCGACAAGGTCGGTCTCGTCGGACGCAACGGGGCCGGCAAGACGACGCTCACAAAGGTCCTCTCCGGTGATCTCCTCCCGGCCGGCGGACGTGTCGATCGCAGCGGCGAACTCGGGTACCTGTCGCAGGATCCGCGTTCGGGCAACCCCGAGGACCTGGCGCGCACTCGCATCCTGGATGCACGCGGGCTCGGACAGCTCGCCATCGGGATGCATGAGGCGAGCCTCGCCATGGGCGATGACGACGCCGACATCGCGGCACGCGCGATGCGTCGCTACGGGTCGCTCACCGAGCGGTTCGAGTCCCTGGGCGGGTACGCCGCCGAGGCAGAGGCCGCGTCGATCGCCCATAACCTGGCGTTGCCCGATCGAATCCTTGACCAGCCCCTCAGCACGCTCTCCGGCGGCCAGCGCCGGCGCATCGAGCTCGCCCGCATCCTGTTCTCGGATGCTGACACGATGATCCTCGATGAGCCGACCAACCACCTCGACGCCGACAGCGTGGTCTGGCTCCGCGAGTTCCTCAAGAGCTACAAGGGCGGGCTCATCGTCATCAGCCACGATGTCGAGCTGGTCGGCGAGACGGTGAACCGCGTGTTCTACCTCGACGCCAACCGCCAGGTCATCGACATCTACAACATGAACTGGAAGAACTACCAGCGTCAGCGGGTGGCCGACGAGGAACGCCGCAAGAAGGAGCGCGTCAACGTCGAGAAGAAGGCGACCGCCCTACAGCTGCAGGCGGCGCGCTTCGGCGCCAAGGCGTCGAAGGCCGCGGCCGCGCACCAGATGGTGGCGCGCGCGGAGAAAATGCTCTCCGGTCTCGATGAGGTGCGCCAGGAGGATCGCGTCGCGAAGCTCCGCTTCCCGAAGCCTGCCCCCTGCGGAAAGACGCCGCTGATGGCGCGTGGCCTGTCGAAGTCGTACGGCTCGTTGGAGATCTTCGCCGACGTGGACCTGGCGATCGACCGCGGCTCGAAGGTGGTCGTGCTGGGCCTCAACGGCGCGGGAAAGACGACACTGCTGCGGATGCTCGCGGGTGTTGACGCTCCCGACACGGGAACCATCGAACCCGGACACGGACTGAAGATCGGCTACTACGCCCAGGAGCATGAGAACCTCGACGTGTCGCGGTCGGTCCTGGAGAACATGATGTCGGCGGCGCCGGACATCACGGCGACCGAGGCGCGCAAGGTGCTGGGGTCGTTCCTGTTCACCGGGGACGACGTGCTCAAGCCCGCCGGGGTGCTCTCGGGTGGTGAGAAGACGCGGCTGTCGCTGGCGACCCTGGTCGTCTCGAGTGCGAACATGCTGCTCCTCGACGAGCCGACGAACAACCTCGACCCCGCCTCGCGCGAAGAGATCCTCGGTGCGCTCGCGCACTACGAGGGTGCTGTAGTGCTCGTCTCGCACGACGCGGGAGCTGTTGAGGCGCTCAACCCTGAGCGCGTCCTCATCCTGCCCGACGGGGTCGAAGATATCTGGGGTCGCGACTACATCGACCTCATCACCCTCGCCTGATGCCTCGGGCCTCTCGTACGCGAGGGCCGGTGAACTACTGCGGGAGTCGATCGAGGATCTCGTCCTCTTCGGCCATGTCGCGGTCCAGGCGTCGGCCGGTTCGCTGCGGACGCGGGGAGTCTTCGGCTTCTTCTCGGCGGTGACGGATCTCGGTGCGGATCACGTACCCGATGAACAGGAACCCCATGACGGCAAACAGGATCCACTGGATCGCGTACGACAGGTGCGGTCCCGGATCCTCGGACGGGGACTCGAGGGCGTTGGGTTGGGATGACGCGGCGGGCGACTCCGTGACCAGGATGCCGTAGGCGCTGGTGATGAACGCGGAGTCGCCTCCCAGGGCATCTGCGATCAGCGGGAGGTGAATGGTCGGCACCTGGCCTGCGGGCGCATCGGTGCGTCCCGAGCGGGGGAGCGACTCGCCCGGACGCAGCCGCGCGATCACCTCGACGGTGCCTGCTGGCGGCACGGGGACCGCGCTCGGGTCGCTGTCTTCGGCCGGGGGAATCCAACCGCGGTCGATGAGCAGGATGCGGCCGTCCTGTGTCTGGAACGGAACCAGGACCTCGAACGCGGCAGTTCCGCCGTGGGGGCGGTTTCTCACCAGGACGGTGTCGTCGACGAGGTAGGTGCCCACGAGCGACACGGGATGCCACTCGCTATCGACCGGCAGGTCCCCGGCCACCGGGACGAGATCATCAAGAGCCGCCGGTTCGGCGTCGTAGTTGTTCTCGATGAGAGAAAGCTGCGTGGAGCGCTCCGTGTTGCGAGCGAACTGCCAGTTCGCCAGAAAGCCGCAGGCGATCGCGAACAGCACGGCGACGCCGACGTATGCCGTCCAGCGCACCGCTGCCGGCGCTGTGCGCCCGCTCACGACGGTTCCGCCGTGAAGGCGTCGACACTGAGCGGAAATGAGCGCGCGGCGAGGAAATCGCGCAGGTAGCCGACGTGCTCATCGCAGGCGAGCCAGGTCTTGCTGCGGTCGCCGGTATGGATACGGGGGTTTCGCCATCGGATACTCCACCGCGCCGCGTCACGGCATCCGGCGCGGGAACAGATCGTCTCGGCGGTTGCCGCGGGAGAGTCAGCTGTCACCCGCGGGCTCCTGCGGGCTTTCGTCGATGCGGATCACCTGCGGTGCCGGGGCCGCCGTGGCGGTCGGCGCCGGACTCTGTGCGGGAGCCTCGATCATGCGCTCGGGGCCGAGCGCCGTGGGCGCCGTCATGTCGGCGCTGACGTTCGCGATCACGACGGCGAGATACGGGAGGAAGATCGCCATGGCCGCGAAGACCCACGTGTACCAGCTGTAGGGCGTCACGAACAGGACGAGGGCGAAGCAGACGAGACGGATGCCCATCATGATCAGATACGTCGTCGATCGCTTGCCCGCGTCCTCCTTCGGCGCCCGCGGCAAGGACGTCGCCGGTTGCGGTTTGGTTGGAGGTTTCACGGTCCTACCAGAGTACGCCGCGCCGCCCCGACGAGATCCGTCGGAGCGGCGTTCGGGGCGGGGGTGTTAGGACGAATATCGGGCGTTGGCGAAGATCACTCCGAACCACGCGATGAACAGGATGATTCCCACGATGGCCAGCCCCAAGCTGACCCATCCGATGATGACGCCCGCGAGTCCGAGGCCTCGGCCGTTCTCACCGGTGCGCTTGATCTGGTTGAGCGACATGTGGCCCGTGATGATGCCGACGATCTGGCCGATCACCGGAATCACGAAGACGCCGACCAGCGACGAGACCAGCGACACGATCGCAAGCGTGTTCGTCTTGGGCCCTTGCGGGTAGGCGGCGTAGGCGGGAGCCGCGCCGTAGGCGGGCGGCGCGCCAGGCGTGCCATACGCCGGAGGCGCGGGCGGCGCGGGGGGCGGGTACGCGGCGGGGGGTGCCGGTGGAGCAGGAGGCAGGGGCGGGGCTGCGTTCGACGGTTGCTCGTCGGGGTTCGTGGGGGTGGACGGGTCGCTCACGATTCGGCCTTTCTGACACGCATCCGCACGATCGTTCGTGCTCTGACCAGCGTTCCAGTCGCCCCATGGCGTGTCAACGTGGACGGTAGTCTGGGTCGGTCCCGCCGCGGTCGCGGCTCGACTCGAGCTCAGGGAGATGCGTCATGCCCACCGATCACGTCGTTCTCGTCACCGGAGGCAACCGGGGTATCGGTCGCGCGATCGCCGAGAGGTTCGTCGCCGAGGGGTACCCGGTCGCCGTAACGGCGCGCTCGGGGGAGGGCCCGGCGGGCACACTGACGGTCCGCGCCGATGTCACGGATGCTGCAGCGGTTGACGCGGCGTTCGCGGAGGTCGAAGAGAAGCTCGGACCCGTGACGATCGTCGTCGCCAACGCCGGTATCACGAAAGATACGCTGCTGCTGCGCATGACCGACGAGGACTTCGATTCGGTTGTCGCCACCAACCTCGGGGGTGCATTCCGCGTCGTGAAGCGGGCTGCCAAGGGGATGCTGCGCGCCAAGTGGGGTCGCGTCATCCTGATCTCCAGTGTCGTCGGCCTCTACGGCTCGCCGGGACAGATCAACTACGCATCATCCAAGAGCGGACTCGTGGGCTTCGCGCGATCGCTCACGCGTGAGCTCGGCGGTCGGGCGATCACGGCAAACGTTGTCGCCCCGGGCTTCATTGAGACCGACATGACGGCTGAGCTCCCCGAGGAGACCCAGGCTCAGTACAAGGCGACGATTCCCGCGGGCCGTTTCGCGACTCCCGATGAGGTTGCCGGCGTCGTCACGTGGCTGGCCTCCGACAACGCCGCCTACATCTCCGGTGCCGTCATCCCCGTCGACGGGGGATTGGGCATGGGGCACTGAGCCCGCGCGTCACTGCTCCCTGATCGCGGCGGCGATCTGTTCGGCAAGTTCGGCCGGGATAGAGAACTGCGGCCAGTGGCCCGAGTCGAGCTCGACGATCGAGAGGTGCTCGATCGCGACGAGCTCCGACGCCCACGCGGGCTCGCTCTCGAGGTAACCACTCATCTCGTCGGCGCTGGCCGTCCCCATCAGGACGGTCGTGGGAACACCGTGGCGCCGTGGGTCTGTGAGCTCGATGGCGTCCGTGGGCACCAGGGCGGGCACCGAGAGCGCCTTCCCGGCAACCGTGGCGCGCACGGTAGCCGAGAGGTCGCGGATCTCCGGTTCTTCGAAGGTCTCCCATCCGGGGAACGGGATGACACCGTCGACGACGGGAAACTCCCAGATGGCTCCGCCGGGAGTCGGCGGAATCGTGTCCACGAGGATTACCCGCGCCGTCCGGTCGGGGCGGCGATCGGCGGCGCCCCAGGCGACATTCCCACCGCCGCTATGGCCGACGAGCACGACGGGACCTGCGAGCCTGTCAATGACCTCGACCACGGCATCCACCCAGTCCGCGATGCCGATCTGACTCGATACCTCGGCGGGTTCACCCACGCCGGGGAGCGTCACGGGATGCGTCTCGTGGCCGGCTGCGCGGAGGGAGGCGGTCACGTCGTCCCACGAGGAGGCGTCAAGCCACAGACCGGGGATCAGAATGATGTGCATAGCCACACGCTAGACCCGGCCGCCGACGCGTGAAACGACGCCGGGGGATCGGCGAGCTCGCCGCGTGACTTGCGCTGCGGTCAGCGGGGGAGAAGGGGCAGGATCTCTCGCAGATCCACGGGTGCAACCACGATGTCGGCGCGTTCCCGAACCGTCGGTTTCGCGTTGAACGCGACGCCGAGACCGGCCGCGGCCATCATGCGCAGGTCGTTGGCGCCGTCACCGACCGCGACCGTGCGTGAGAGCGGCACCTCGAGGGATGCGGCCCACTCCCGCAGTGTCGCTGCCTTGGCCGCGGCATCCACGATCTCGCCGTCAACGGAGCCCGTCAGTGCGCCATCGTCGACGACGAGACGGTTCGCGCGCCAGCGGTCGACCCCGAGCCCCGGCGCCACGTGGTCGAGAACCTCGTGGAAGCCCCCGGAGACGACACCCACAACGCCCCCACGCTCATGGACACCGGCGATGAACGCCGCCGCACCCTGCGTCGGCTCGACGCGCGCGCGAACCCGCTCGAACGCGGCGATCGGCACACCCTCGAGGGCGCGCACGCGCTGACGCAGACTCGTGGCGAAATCGACTTCGCCGCGCATCGCGGCTTCCGTGGCGGCAGCGACCTCGGCGCCTCGGCCGGCCTCGTCTGCGATGAGCTCGATCACCTCATTGCGCAGCAGCGTCGAATCGGCGTCCAGGACGACAAGGAACCGCGCAGGCATCACCCGTCTACGCTAGCGGGCTGGTCGAGCTGTCACGGCACGGTCACCGGTCGACGACGACGCCCTTCCCGACGACCGTGATCCCGGAGTCGGTCACCGTGAAGCCGCGCTCCAGGTCGTGGGCCCGGTCCACGCCGATCGTTGCACCGTCGGCGACGACGACATTCTTGTCGAGGATCGCTCGGTGCACCCGGGCGCCAGGGCCCACCCGCACATGATCGAACAGCACGGCATCCGTGATGGTCGACCCGCCGGCGGCGAGCGTCCATGGACCCACCACGCTGCGCTCCAGGTGCGTACCCGACAGGACGGAGCCGAGCGAGACGACCGAGTCGATCGCCGTACCGATACGCCCGACCGAATCGCGAACGAACTTGGCTGGCGGCGAGTTGACCGTCTGCGAGTGGATCGGCCAGTCGGTGTTGTACAGGTTGAAGATCGGAAGCGTCGAGATCAGATCCATGTGTGCGTCGAAGAACGAGTCGATCGTTCCCACATCCCGCCAATAGGACCGATCACGATCGGTCGAGCCGGGCACCTCGTTGAGCTTCATGTCGTACACGCTCGCCTCGCCGCGGTTGACGAAGTACGGCACGATGTCGCCACCCATGTCGTGGTTCGATGTCGGGATCTCGCCGTCGGCCTCGACAGCCTCGATCAGGGCATCCGTGTCGAAGATGTAGTTGCCCATCGACGCCAGCACCTCGTGCGGGGCATCGGCCAGACCGTTCGGGTTCTGCGGCTTCTCGAGGAACTCGCGGATGCGCGTCGAATCGGGCTCGACGTCGATGACGCCGAACTGGTTGGCCAGTGCGATGGGTTGACGGATGCCGGCCACCGTCGCCCGCGCCCCCGAGGCGATGTGGGCGTCAAGCATCTGGCGGAAGTCCATCCGGTACACGTGGTCGGCGCCGATGACGATCACGATGTCGGGCTGCTCGTCGATGATGAGGTTCATCGACTGCAGAATCGCATCGGCAGACCCCGAGAACCACCGCTTGCCCAGTCGCTGCTGGGCCGGGACCGACGCGACATACGAGCTGAGCATGGGTGACATGCGCCAGGTCTGCGAGATGTGCCGGTCGAGGCTGTGCGACTTGTACTGCGTGAGCACCACGATCTGACGCAACCCCGAGTTGATGAGATTCGAGATCGCGAAGTCGATCAGACGGTACTGGCCGCCGAACGGCACGGCAGGCTTGGCGCGGTCGGCGGTCAGCGGCATCAACCGCTTCCCTTCTCCACCGGCGAGGACGATTCCAAAGATCTTCGGCGACGTAGCCATATGCCCACACTATGCCGCTCCGTGACCCTGTACTAGCGTTCGACACATGCGCGTTGACATCGTCACCAAGGAGTACCCGCCGGAGATCTACGGCGGCGCCGGGGTCCACGTCGCGGAGCTGGTCAAGGCGCTGCGTGCGCTGCCGGCGACGGATGTGCCCGCCGGTGAAGCGCTCGACGTTCAGGTGCGCGCATTCGGAGCGGACCGCGACGAGGCAGGGACGACGTCGTACGCCACACCGGCCGAGCTTCGTGGCGCCAACGCCGCGATCCAGACCATGGGAACCGACCTGCTCATCGTGGATGACGTCGCCGGCGCCGCGGTCGTCCACTCGCACACCTGGTACGCGAACTTCGCCGGACACATCGCGGGGCTGCTCAACGGCATCCCGCACATCGTCACGGCCCACAGCCTTGAGCCACTGCGCCCGTGGAAGGCCGAGCAGCTCGGCGGCGGGTACGCGGTCTCGAGTGAGATCGAGCGCACCGCCTACCACGGCGCTGCCGCGATCGTCGCGGTCAGCGAAGGCATGCGCGCCGACATCCTGCGCAGCTATCCCGACCTGGACCCGGCGGCCGTGCGGGTGATTTACAACGGCATCGACACCGAGCAGTGGCATCCCGTCGAGGATGCCGAAACGCTGGCCGCGCTCGGCATCGACCCGGCACGCCCCTCCGTCGTCTTCGTGGGCCGGATCACGAGGCAGAAGGGGCTTCCCTATCTGTTGCGCGCCGCCGAGTTGCTCGACCCCGACGTGCAGCTGATTCTGTGCGCGGGCGCCCCGGATACGCCCGAGATTCTCGCCGAGGTCGAGGGCCTCGTCCGCGGACTGCAGCAGGCACGGGATGGCGTCGTGTGGATCGATCGCCACCTCAGCCGGCATGAGCTGTGTGTGGCGTTGACCGCGGCCACGACGTTTGTGTGCCCCTCGATCTACGAGCCGCTCGGGATCGTCAATCTCGAAGCGATGGCGTGCGGCGCCGCGGTCGTCGGGACCGCGACCGGCGGCATCCCCGAGGTCGTCGCCGACGGCGTGACGGGCAGGCTCGTCCCCATCGAGCAGGTCACGGACGGCACCGGAACGCCGTTGGACCCCGAAGCGTTCGTCGCCGATCTGGCGCGGGTGCTGAACGAGGTCGTGCGCGACCGCGATGGCGCCGCAGCGTACGGGAAGGCGGGCCGGGAGCGCGCGACCAGTGAGTTCAGCTGGCAGCGCATCGCGGAGCAAACCGCCGCGCTGTACGCCGAGGTGACGGGCGCCGCCCGATAGGCTGGAGCGTATGGCTCAGGTGCTCGAATTCTCCGACGTCGTCGTCCGCAGAAACGCCAGAGACATCATCGATCACCTCGACTGGACGGTGTCCGACGACGAGCGCTGGGTCGTTCTGGGGCCCAATGGCGCGGGCAAGACGACACTCCTCGAGCTGTCAGCCTCCCTGCTCCACCCGACCTCGGGTCGCGTCAGCGTCCTGGGAGAGCGCATCGGCCGAACCGACGTCTTCGAACTGCGCCCGCGCGTCGGCTTCGCCTCGACCTCGATGGCCCGCCGTATCCCGCCGGATGAGACGGTGCTGGATGTCGTCATGACTGCCGCCTATGCGGTGATGGGTCGTTGGCGCGAGGAGTACGACCAGGTCGACATCCGTCGCGCCATGCGCGTGCTCGCCGAGTGGCAACTCGACGATCTCGCCACACGCACCTTCGGAACACTCTCCGACGGCGAGCAGAAGCGGGTCCAGATCGCTCGGGCCGTTATGACCGACCCGGAGCTGCTGCTGTTGGACGAGCCCACCGCGAGCCTGGATCTGGGCTCACGCGAAGAACTCCTCACGCTCCTCAGCGGCTACGCAGCCGAGCCGACCACCCCGGCCATGGTCATGGTCACCCACCACGTGGAAGAGATCCCGGTCGGTTTCACGCATGTGCTCCTGCTGCGTGAGGGTGGCGTCGTCGCCTCGGGCCCGCTGCGCCAGACGCTCACCGAGGACGCCCTCAGCACAGCTTTCGGGGTACCGATCGCTCTGCACGAAGAGGGTGGGCGCTACGCCGCCCGCGCGAAGACCTCGTGACCGGTATCCGGACGCGGACCTGGTAGACTCGTCCTTTGGTGCCAGCGCACCACAGACTTTCTTTCCCCATCTCGGCAAGGAACCCCATGAAGACTGACATTCACCCCGACTACCAGGCTGTCGTGTTCCGCGACCTCGGCTCGGGCGACACCTTCCTGACCCGTTCGACGGTGACGAGCGATAAGACGATCGAGCTTGACGGTGTTGAGTACCCCGTCATCGACGTCGAGATCTCGTCCGCGTCGCACCCGTTCTACACGGGCAAGCAGCGCATCCTCGACTCGGCTGGTCGTGTCGAGAAGTTCAACCAGCGCTTCAAGAACTTCGGCGGCTCGAGCAAGTAAGCCCGATTCGCCCACGACGAAGACCTCGCTTTCGAGCGAGGTCTTCGTCGTTTGTGTCTTCGGCGAAGGGGGAGTGGCGCGGTTACTAGACTCGTCGAGTGCCCGCCCCGCATCCGTACGCCGCGCTCCTGGACGAGATCCCGGTGAGCCGTCGCGAGGTCTCGGTCCTCGGCGGGACCACGGCCTACTGGGATTACGGCCCTGCTGACGCGCCGATCACCGTCGTCGCCGTGCATGGCTTTCGGGGCGAGCACCACGGGTTGGAGCCCGTCGTGGCTCATCTCCCGGGGATGCGCGTCATCTCCCCAGACCTCCCCGGCTTCGGCGAAACCGCGCCGATCGCGGGCCGCCGCCACGACCTGTCGCTGTACGCCCAGTGGCTGTCGGAGTTCGCCGCACAGGTCGCGCCTGGCGCCGTCATCCTGGGGCACTCCTTCGGCTCGATCGTCGTCGCCGCAGCGGTGGCCGCGGGCCTCGAGACGCCCCGCGTCATCCTGGTCAACCCGATCGGAGCCCCGGCGCTGGAGGGCCCTCGCGGCATCCTCACCCGGTTCGCGGTGTTCTACTACTGGGCAGGAGCCCGGATGCCGAGCCGAGCGGGCACGGCGCTGCTGCGAAATAGCGCCGTGGTGCGGATCATGAGCGTGTCGATGGCCAAGACGAAGGACCCTGACCTGCGGCGGTTCATCCACGATCAGCACGACACCTATTTCTCACGCTTCGCCGACCGGGACGTGCTGCACGATGCGTTCCTGGCCTCGGTCTCGCACGACGTTCGGGAGTTCGCGCCGGAGATCACGCAGCCGACCCTCCTGATCGCGGCTGAGCGCGATGACATCACGCCGATCGAGGCGGAGAGAGTGCTCGCACGCCTGTTCGCTGACGCGACGCTCGTGGAGATCCCCGACGTGGGGCACCTCATCCACTACGAGACACCGGAGCCTGCTGCGGCGGCGATCAGCGACTTTCTCGCGCCCGCCGAGCCCGGTACGCGATGACGTTCATGCGGTTGCCGCAGTTTCCGGTGTCGCAGTAGCGCTTCG